>JAEEGF011318563.1_pt1 | contig 38608 bp, 36 predicted proteins | sample 9134171 | NCBI WGS metagenome assembly JAEEGF01 (sample SAMN16246542, study PRJNA631951) | gut metagenome | biome: gut microbiome; feature: rumen; material: AP-attached | host: Bos | place: Iran: Karaj | collected 2018-10 | reverse complement strand
ACGAAGATCGCGGATGCCGAGAGCCGTGTATTCATCACGAGAGCGGTCTTTGCTAACACAGGATTCGTGGGAATGCAGATTATGTAATCGCTGTTCGGTGACCCGGGACTTTTGCTGGCTGCTATCTACAACCTTATCTATAACGTATTCTTCTACACATACGGTGTGCATCTTTTGTCAGGAAAGAAGCCTACAGTATCGGAGTATCTGAATCCGGTCTCTATCGCTTCCGTGATGGCTATAGCTTTGTTTATCGTCCCTTGGAGAGCTCCCGCGTCTTTGGTTAACGCTATCAATCTTGTAGGCAACATGACGTTTCCTTTATCGATGATAATCATGGGTTCGACGCTGTACACGATAGACATTAAGAAGCTCTTTGCTGACGGCAAGTCTTATGTGGTGTGCTTCTTAAGACTTATACTTTTCCCGGCACTCATGACTCTTGCGATGATCCTCGTAAAGAGATTTGTACCCATTCTTGATGCAACGCTCATTACGCTTATAATCATGACGGCACTGCCTTCGGGTACGATGAGTGTTATCTACTCCGAGCGTTACGACTGCGCACCTAAGTTCTGTGCGAGGACAGTATCTCTTACGCTGCTGTTCATGGTCGTTACGCTGCCCATCATGATCGCGCTGTGCCTTACGGCATTCGTGTCGGCATAAGGAGGAGAAATGGGGCAGGATATCTTTATACACGAAGAGATACGTAACGATGAGCTTCTGAAGCTCATGCACGAAATGCGCCAGGAGCGCACCTCAGAGAAGATGCTCGAGGTCCTAAAGCTTGCGGCTGCATCTTCGTTTATCGTTCCCGTTGATGCCACTTCGGACGGCAGGTACAGCTTTCACGCGGTAGGCGACAACAAGGGTAGACGATTCGTTGTAGCTTACGCTGACACAGGTTCTTTCATGACATCCGAGAAGAGTGAAGATCCCAAGGGCGTCAAAGCTTCGTTCGAGGACTTGATGGAAGTTGTAACTGAGGCTTCCCTGAGGCTAGACGGTGTCATCATTAACCCCGGTGCAGCTGAGGTTATCTTCGGCAAGGAATTAATCGAGTCGATCAAGGGACAGATGGCGCCTTCTGATGAATCGGAGCAGACCGTTGACATGCATGTTGCCGAGCCCTCTGAGTATCCTTCAGGTCTTAAGGATATGCTTAAGCAGTTCGCACTTGATGAGACACGTGTGTCTAAGGTGTGGGTAAGACTTCTTGCTACAGCTGACGGCTCGATGATGAGATGGCTTATCGGTGTTGAGACGAGTGCTCAGGGCGATGAGAGACAGTATATCTTCGATACCTTGAAGAGATTTATAACTCCCACACTTGGTAACGTGGAGTCTATCGTGGCATCTTCGGATGAGGATTATGTTAAACAGGCGATAAAGGATGTGAAGCCATTCTATGAACGGACGTAATGCACCAATCGCTATCATAATAGCTGTCATATGCGCAGTCATAATCTTCTACATGATGTATGTGGTAAGGAAGATAGATGTCGGACTCGGAAGCGAGATTGCCCAGCAGAAAACCGAAGAACTTACCGGTGCTTTGAATGAACTCGATTATCAGCTTTACTGGATCGGATATCTTCCTCCATATATGGAGGGGATCGAGGAGCATGTAACACTTCTTACAGCAGGTCAGGCTAATGGGACTACTTTGCCTGTTACTGAAGGTGACGTTGGTTTTACGGCCTACGATCCGGACGGCAATGTCATAAGTCATGTGGAGCAAAGAGATTATGCGGATCACATGATGATAGTTATCAATACGACTGATGATATATCTGATGCCACATGGAGTGTGATACAGGACTGCGCGGTCAATAACCACGTTCCGGTTCTTCTTATCGGAAGACATAACATCGATGCTTTCAGAGAGCACATGATCCTTATCCACAGGGAATACGATGACTACTCAACAATGTTCTTCGAGATATCAAGAACGCCCGTGGAGGATCCCATCGCTCCGGATATTGTGCGTGCGGGAGGAAGAGAACTCGCGGATGCTCTGTTAGAATACATAAGAGCGTCATTCGATGATCCTTCAGTTGTCTATGTGACGCCGCCCGTTTCTACAACGGAAACGCAAGAAACTGAGATTACGGAGGAAACAGCGGATGCCGCTTGATGAGACTAAGGCTGCTTCCATAACAAGTAGATACGACGAACTTCTGTCATCCTTATCAGACCCTTCGGTGGTCGCGGATCAGGACAGATATCTTAAGCTTTCCAAGGAGCTAGCTGAGATCACACCCAAGGCGGAGGCTGTGAAGAGGTATTTCGATGCCAAGGCTGAGGTCGAGGAGGCTCTCGAGCTTCTCAAGGAGAACGACGAAGAGATAAAGAAGCTTGCTTCAGAGCAGCTTAATTCAAGTAAGCAGTCGCTCGAGGAAAGTGAGCAGGAGTTAGTCCTGATGCTTCAGGAAAGAGACCCGCGTGACGACAGGTCTGTCATCATGGAGATACGAGCGGGCGCGGGCGGTGAAGAAGCCGCGCTTTGTGCTGCCACGATCTTCAAGATGTATCAGGGTTATGCCGCGAGAAGAGGATTCGCGATCAGTGTTATCGACTATAACGATACCGAGCTCGGAGGCTATAAGGAAATCGTGTTCGAGGTTAAAGGACACGGAGCTTACAGCCGACTTAAGTTCGAGAGCGGAGTTCACAGGATACAGAGAGTGCCAGTTACCGAGTCCGGAGGACGTATACATACATCAACTGCGACAGTTGCCGTACTTCCTGAAGCGGATGCGACAGATGTTGTTATCAATCCCGATGACTTGAAGATCGACAGATACAGATCTTCTGGTGCCGGCGGTCAGCATATCAATAAGACTTCATCCGCGATAAGGATCACGCACCTTCCGACAGGACTTGTTGTCCAGTGTCAGGATGAGCGTTCACAGTTCGCGAACAAGGAGAAGGCCATGGCTGTTCTTACGAGCCGCCTGTGGGCCATAGCGAAGTCAGGCGACAAGGATGCTGAGGATCAGACCAGGCGTGAGCAGGTCGGAACAGGCGACCGTTCCGAGAGAATCAGGACTTATAACTACCATGACGGAAGAGTCACGGATCACAGAATAGGCTTGACACTTTACAAACTTGATGACATCTTAGGCGGTGACCTGGATGAGATCGTCGATGCACTGACGGTCGATCTGGCAGCGAAGAAGGAACAGGAAGGTTCATGATGGAAAGAAAGAAGATATTCGATACGAAGCTGATCCGTGCAAACGACGAGGACGGCCTTAAAGATGCCGCCAAGGCTTTGTCTGAAGGCCGCGTTGTAGGCTTTCCGACTGAGACTGTTTACGGCCTCGGCGCGGATGCACTTAATCCTGAAGCTGTATCACGTATCTTCGAAGCGAAGGGAAGACCCGGAGATAATCCTCTGATCGTTCATATCTGGGATAAGTCTCAGATCAGTGAACTTGTAAGCGAGGTCACTCCTGCGGCTCAGGCTCTCATAGATGCTTTCATGCCCGGTCCCATTACAGTCATCATGAAGAAGAAGGACGTAGTTCCTTCTGAAGTAACGGCAGGTCTTGATACGGTCGGTATAAGGATGCCTTCACATCCCCTTTGCAATAAGTTCCTGAAGATGTGCGGCTGTCCCGTTGCGGCGCCTTCCGCGAATCTTTCCGGAAGTCCGTCTCCCACGACAGCGCTTCACGTTATGAATGATATGGACGGCTATGTATATGCCGTTATCGACGGCGGTCCTTGTGATGTCGGACTTGAGTCCACTGTAGTTGATGCAACAGGTGAGGTTCCGGTCATCTTAAGACCAGGTGCAGTCACATCCGCCATGATAGATGAGGCACTTAAGACTCACTCGGAGTATGCAGGTGCTCTGCAGAAAGGCCAGGTACCGGCTTCTCCGGGTATGAAATACAGACACTACGCACCCGGCTGCGAAGTTAAGATAATCACTCTTCCCGAGAACATCGGACAGATCGATCCTCATGCGGAGGATCTTACGGATGAGCAAAAGCAGAAGCTGTTTGCCATCGCGTCTCCGTTCCTTCTTGAGGCTCAGAAGATCCTTAAGGATAACCCCGCGGCCAGAATCGGTATATTCGCAGGTTCTGAAGTAAAGGAGCTTGCCGAGATGGCAGGCGATGACATCCTCTCCGCGCACTTAAACTTCTGCGTTTACGGCAATACATGTGACGTGGAGGCGGCGTCCCATAAGCTTTTCGACGGGCTAAGGCTTCTCGACAGGCAGGAAGTGGACATTATCCTTGCGGCGGGCTTCAAGGGCGATGACCTCGAGGTCGCGTACATGAACCGTCTTTCCAAGGCTGCGGGCAAGTCCGGCGACGACGTTCCTTCCAAGGCTTATGAGGACATAGATGAGGGCATGAGCGAGATTCCTCTCGATCTGTTCGAAAATGTCTTTACGGCTTCCGTTCTGTTTATAAGTGATGACGACGGCAACCTCGGTGCTATCACTGAGGGAATATTCACGGACCTTCTGCGCCGCAAAGGACCTTTCTGCTCTTGTGAGGATGAGAAGGTTGGTGCAGAGCTCTATGCGGAGTCTGCGGGTCTGTTTGTAATCGAGGGCACGTCTCCCGACGAGAATGCCTGCAAGGCTTATTCTCAGATCATGGACGGTACGATAGTACACCACATGGCAAGAAGGGCAGAGGTGTCGGTGTTTGATGCGAACGATCTTATCCTGACGATCAACGACAGTCAGGCATTCGAGCTGATAAGTAATTTTCCGGAGCTTGACGGAAGGGTGTTCTCGTTAAGCTCTTATATGGCTTCCAAGGGCCTTGTCATGAAGGGTGAGGACGGAAGTATCGCTTCCGTGTCCATCAACGATCCTGCAGGCGAGGATCTCTTTACTTACAAGCATACTGTACTTGCTCTTAAGGCTTGGCTGGAGATACTTTTCCCGTACATTATCAAAGATCTCGGGGCTATGAGATTCTGCTGAAAATTGTAACAAACAATTGTTTGAAAATCATAGACAAATGATATTTGAGCGTCTATAATTATCTCAAAACGGTTTTTGATTGACGCAGATTACTAAGATTACGAGAGACTAAGAGAGAACAGATTAAGTATTTTACTTGACTTTACGGCTTTTGCTGTGCTATTCTCACCATTGCTGTTTTTTAATGACAGCATAATCCTTGCTCGATACTCGGTGTCGGGCCTAATGTCCATAAGGAGGTGAATATTTATGGCTAATCAGTATCAGTTGGTAGTTGTTCTTGATCCCGCGAAGGGTGAGGAGACTGTAAACGCTCTTATCGAGAGCATCCAGTCCAAGATCGCTTCCGTCGGAACAGTTGATGCTCTCGACAATCTCGGAACCAAGAAGCTTGCTTACGAGATCAATGATGCTAAGGAAGGAACATATTTCAAGGTTCTTTTCACAGCACCCGTTGAGTTCCCCAGAGAGCTTGAGCGTGTTCTCAAGATCACAGCAGGCGTTCTTCGTTACTTAGTTGTCCGCGTCGGTGAGTAAAACCCCGATTACGGAGGAAGAAGCATGAACAAAGTAATTTTGGTCGGAAGACTTACTAAGGATCCTGAAGTTAAGAATACTGCTTCACAGGTAACTGTATGCAGATTCACACTTGCGGTTGACAGACGTTTCAAGGATAACAACGGTCAGCGCCAGGCAGACTTCATCAGCTGTGTTGCTTGGAGACAGACAGCGAACTTCATCAGCTCTTATTTCCATAAGGGTTCCAAGATCGCAGTAGTCGGCAGTATCCAGACAAGAACATTCGATGATGCAAGCGGTCAGAAGCGCTATGTGACTGAAGTTGTGGTAGACGAAGCCGAGTTCGTAGATTCTGCTAATGCAGCAGGCAACGGTAACGGCAACGCAAGCCAGCCCCGTCAGTACAACAACAATAACAACTATTCCAGATCCTACGACGACGCACCTAACAGCGGTGCAGCAGCATCGGCGCCCGTCGCACCTCAGAGACAGATCATTCCGGATAGTAGTGACGACAGTTCATTTGCCGGATCTGACGACGAGTTGAGTCTTCCATTCCCCATCGATGACGATACGGGAAACATCAGTTTTTAAGGAGTAAAAACAATGGCTGAGAACAATGTTAGAGAACCTAAGGCCGGCCGCGAGTTTGGCGGAAGCCCTATGAGACCCAGAAGAAACAGAAGAAAGACATGTTCATTCTGCGCTGAGAAGGTTGAGATGATCGATTTCCTCGATACAGCACGCCTCGGCAAGTATATCTCTGAGAGAGGTAAGATCCTCCCCAGAAGAATGACAGGAACATGCGCTAAGCACCAGAGAGAGCTCACAACAGCTATCAAGCGTGCTCGCCAGGTTGCTCTTCTGCCTTACGATGCAGGCTGATAGAAATAGCCTGTCAGATGGTATATAATTATCGGGCACCTTGCGGGGTGCCCGATTTTTTATTTTAAAGACACTTCGGAGGGATGTATGAAAGTAATTCTTTTACAGGATGTTAAGGGACTTGGCAAGGAAGGCCAGGTAGTGGAAGTTAGCGATGGTTATGGCAGAAACTTCCTGTTGAAGAAGAAGCTCGCGAAGGAGTCTTCAGCTGCTAATTTGAATGAAGTTAAGCTCAAGCAGGGCGCACGTGCTGAGCATGAGAAGAGAGCTTACGAGGCTGCTTTGGAATTGAGCAAGGATCTCGGCGGCAAGTCTTTCACAATGAAGATGAAGAGCGGCGAGGGCGGAAAGCTCTACGGTGCTGTTACTGCAGCCGATGTATCTGACCTTCTTAAGAAGAACGGTTATGACATCGAGAAGAAGCAGGTAGTTATTGAAGCTCCCATCAAGAGCGTAGGAACATGCGGAGTAAGAATTAAGCTCCATCCTAAGGTATCTTGCCAGATCAATGTCGAGGTTGAGGCTCTTTAATGTCAGACCGCGATCTTCAGGACAATCTTGCTGAATCCAATACCTCGGTAGCGGGGTCAACTTATAATGCCCAGGAGTCTGAGAAGGCTATCCTCGCGCTTTGTATGCGCAGCAGGGAAGCTCTTGAAAGTTCCGTAGTTAAGAGAGTGTCAGCGGGCGACTTTGTCGACCCCAAGCATGAGCTTATCTTCGGAGCAATCCTGAAGCTTTATATTGCCGGCGATAAAACAGACCGAACGAAAGTTACCGAGCAGCTCAGAGCTGATGGTAATCTCAATAAGGTCGGCGGCGATCAGGCTGTCTATGATATCGCTAACTATAACTGCGTAAAGTCATCACTTGATTCTTATATCGACGTTGTGCTTTCTAACTCGCAGTCAAGAAGGCTTATCACTACTCTTGATGACCTTCTTAAGACAGCCAAGAAGCGTGAGTCTTCTGTTAATGATGTTGTTGACTTGGGTGTCGGAAAGCTCAATGAACTTAAGGTCAAGGATGATACGACAGGCTTTGAGAAGCTGTCCGTCATCTTAAAGAGAAACTTAAGTGAGCTTCGTGAGGCGGCTGAAGGTAAGATCGTTAACAGAGCCGTTAAGACAGGATTCTCTTATCTAGATAACATTACAGGCGGTTTTAAGCCGGGTACAGTTAATATCATTGCTGCAAGACCTGGTATGGGTAAGACCGCACTTGTTCTTAATATCGCTACCAACGTAGCAACAATGTACAGCAAGCGTGTCGCTATCTTCTCGCTCGAGATGAGTAAGGCCGAGATCGCGAACCGTATCCTTGCTGCGAAGTCTTCAGTTAATTACAAGAAGATCATCCGAGGCGAGGTTAACCGTGAAGAGGTTGCCCAGTTAGGTGAAGTTCTTGGGGATATCGCGGATCTTAGCATCTATATCGATGAGAAGACCAACACGAACCCCATGGATATCATGACTAAGTGTCAGGAGCTTATGGCAGAGCAGCCTATCTCGCTTGTCATCATCGACTACCTGCAGCTGCTTAAGTCTGCGGAGCGTAACGTCGGATCAAGACAGAATGAGATTGCCGATATCTCCCGTTCATTGAAGGTTCTTGCCAAGGAACTTCAGGTCCCGGTCATTGCCTTGTCACAGCTCAACAGAGGTACTGAGACGGGAGACGATGATGAGCATATTCCGACTCTTGCGAACATCAGAGATTCCGGTGCGATCGAGCAGGATGCCGACTGTGTTATCTTCATTCACAGACCATCTTACTATTCCAAGAAGAAGGATGCATCCGAGAAGCCTCAGGTTGAGGATGCTCAGCTCATCGTTGCCAAGAACAGACATGGTGAGACTGATACCGCATATGTTAAGTGGTATGGTGCCAAGACGTTGTTCTTCGAAGTTGACCGTAACGGAGATCCTATCGATCCTACGACTAACGGATCTGCATATACAAGAACTACAACATCCGACAGAGCATCAGGTGATTATCACTTTGAAGAATCCGCGGATGCAGATGCCCCGATTCCTGAGGATGCACCTTTCCCGGATGAGCCGATGCCGGATGACGGTGATGATCCTGGCGATATGTCTGAGAATGAAGCATTCTTCAGCGATGATGTGCATGATGACCTTCCGGGCGACTTTTGATGGCACTATCCGGATTTGCTGAAAAGATTTATGAATATTGCACCGACAGGAAGCTTCTTGTCGGTGTTTCGTGTATTGTAACGGGTCTGTCAGGCGGTCCTGATTCAGTGGCGCTCATAAGTGTTCTTTCTGAACTAGCTGCCAATAAGAGGGATTTCCCCAAGCTTTATGCAGTGCATGTTAACCATGGACTCAGGGAGAGCGCCAAGGATGATGAATTCCTGGCATTGAGCCTTGCAGATAAGCTCGGAATTCCCTGTAAGTCATACCACTATGATGTAAAGGCGAAGGCTGAAGAACTAGGACGCGGACTGGAAGAGACGGGACGCATCTTAAGGTATGAAGCTTTTGCGGAGTGCGCTTTGGAAGCTTCAAAGGTGCTTGGGGCAGAGCGCGAGAGTGTAAAGATCGCGACTGCTCACCATAAGGGCGACCTTGCCGAGACTTTTATGATGAACCTTTTCAGGGGAACAGGCCTTGAAGGGCTGACGGCGATGGCATCTGACCCAGGTATTATCCGTCCGCTCCTTGGCGTGACGAAGGAGGAGATCCTCAGTTACCTTGAGGAAAGAGGCACAGTTTACGCGACGGACGAGACGAATCTCGAGTCTGACGTGACGCGTAACAAGTGGCGTAATGACATAATGCCGCTTATAAGGGAGGTGTCTGTTAAGACTCCTGAAGATGCCGTGTATGATGCATATACGCTGCTTTCCCGTGATGAGGACTTTATCAGCGTAACCGCTTCGGAGGCGTATAAGAAGTGTGTGGTGAAGGAAGAAAAGTACCTTTTCGCGAAGGCGGATGAGGTGTGTGCTCTTCATCCTGCGGTCGGAACGCGTGTTGTAAGGCTTTTGTGGGAGGAAGTCTTCGGCAATCTTACGGACTTCGAGACGAAGCATGTAGATATAGTGATGGACCTTATGAAGCTTAAGGACGGCACCCATTATGCGGATATGCCTTTCGGCAGGACTGCTGTCGTGTGCGGCGGACTCCTCTGCTTCTGCGGGGAAGAGGGCGTGACGGCTGTGTGCTGCGCGATGGCTACTTATATGGGTTTTCCTGCGGTTCCTGAAGCTTTTGCCATCCATGTGAGCCGTGATGAGCTCGAGGAGGGGGCAAAAACCATTGAATTGCCTGATTCTGACCTCGTGATAAGGGCGTCTGTCATTGAGAATAGCGAGGCTATAGTATATAATACTTATTCGTGGATTTGCGCCGAGGAAGACCTTGATATCGGTGTAAGTCCGGCTGATGGGACTATCAGGAAGGCAGGAAGTCCGCATAATGCCGATATCCGTAAAATGATGTCGGATCTGAAGGTTCCGAGGGATGCCAGAGAGCATCTGATCGCCGTAACTTCCGGCGGGAGGATCCTGTGGGTTCCGGGATTAGGCCACACAGATGGATTTGTGTCTTCGAAGTCCAGACAGAAATGGCTTGAGCAGCAAAGCGCTCCTGTGAAGGAAATGCTGATAATGCTCGAAGTCTTAAGAAAGGATGAGACGGGTGGACAAGCTTGAAGTAATGATCCCTGAGGATCAGATAATCAGCAGAGTCAAAGAAGTTGCTGCCGAGATAAGCCGCGACTATAACGGCGAGCCGGTTACTGTTATCGGTGTCCTTACAGGCGCATTCATTTTCTGCGCAGATCTCGTAAGGAATCTCGACCTGCCCGTGAAGATAGATTTTGTACAGGTCTCAAGCTATGTGGGAGATACTTCCACAGGTGAGCTTAAGATCAAGAAGGATATCTCTTCCGATATCAAGGGTGAGAATGTCCTGTTAGTTGAAGACATCATAGATACGGGAAGAACGCTTCTGAAGCTTCGCCAGATGCTAAGTGAGCGCGGTCCCAAGTCAATAAAGATATGCACTGCATTTGACAAGCCGAGCAGAAGAGTGGTGGAGCTTGTTCCGGATTACAACTGTTTCACGATACCGGACAGCTTCGTCGTAGGTTACGGCCTGGACTATGACGGTGAGTATCGTCAATTCAAAGATGTAAAGATAGTGAGGATAGATGATGAGCAACAGCCCTGAAAACAATGAACCGAACAAGACCCCGGCTAACAGACCGCCTAGGTTCGGAGCAACAGCATTATTCTATATCGTACTGATCGCGATACTGTTGATCTTTTCTACGTTTATGTTCGGTAACCGTAACGGCGGTGTAGAGAAGACCACACTCTCTGATGTAGTCGAGATCATCGAGAACAGTGATTATACGGTAGAGAATGTCGATGTTAACGGAACTACGGTAACGATCGAGTATACAGACCTTCAGGGTCTGAAGCAGCAGACCACACAGAATGTACCTTACGAGTATGTGGATGACCTTATCAACAAGCTCGATGAGTACAAGTCTGAAGGTCTTATCGACAACTATAACTACACTGAGCCTGTCGACTGGGCAATGATCCTTAACGGTCTGTCCATCCTCGGTATGGTTATTCTTGCAGTAATAATCTTCGTTAACCTTAGCAGACAGACTAAGGGCGATAACGGAGTATTCTCCTTTGGCAACAACAGAGCTAAGCTTACAAGCCCGAACGAGATCAAGGTCAAGTTCACGGATGTTGCAGGTTCTGTTGAAGAGAAGGAAGAGCTGTCGGAGGTCGTTGACTTCCTTAAGTATCCCAAGAAGTACAGAGAGCTCGGCGCGAAGATCCCTAAGGGTGTTCTTCTGCACGGACTTCCCGGTACTGGTAAGACTTTGCTTGCACGTGCTGTTGCAGGTGAAGCTAACTGCCCGTTCTTCTATATCTCAGGTTCCGACTTCGTAGAGATGCTCGTCGGTGTAGGAGCTTCACGTGTAAGAAGCCTTTTCGCTGATGCTAAGAAGGCAGCGCCCGCTGTTATCTTTATCGATGAGATCGATGCTGTAGGCCGTAAGAGAGGTTCCGGTATCGGTGGCGGACAGGACGAGCGTGAGCAGACACTTAACCAGATCCTCGTTGAGATGGACGGTTTTGATGTAAATACGAATATCATCGTCATCGCTGCGACAAACCGTGTCGATGTACTTGACCCCGCGTTGCTCAGACCCGGAAGATTTGACAGAAGAATCATGGTCAATCCTCCTGATGCTGATGAGCGTGAGGCTATCCTTAAGATCCATGCGAAGGGTAAGCCGCTTGCCAAGGATGTAAGCCTGCGTGAAGTAGCTCTGTCTACTGTAGGTTTCACGGGAGCTGATCTCGAGAACCTCCTTAACGAGGCTGCGCTTCTTTCTGCAAGACGTAACAAGAAGGAGATTACTCCTCTTGAGATCAACGACGCTACATTCCGTGTAATGATGGGTCCTGAGAAGAATTCCAAGAAGCTTACAGATAAGACCAAGAGACTTACTGCTTACCACGAGGCAGGACACGCTGTTGTTCTGCGTGCTACATCCGATTATGAGAAGGTAGACCGTGTAACGATCATTCCTGCAGGTCAGGCCGGCGGATTTACGGCTTATAAGCCTATCGAGGACCTCGACTACCACACAGAGAAGATGCTCCTCGACAATATCAGAATGTCCCTCGGCGGACGTGCTGCAGAAGAGATCTTCCTTGGCGAAGTATCAACAGGTGCTTCTTCAGACCTTCAGTCCTGTAACAGAATCGCTACTGCGATGGTTAAGAGATTCGGTCTGTCACCTAAGTTCCGTAACATGGTCTTCGGTAACGAGAATGAAGAGATCTTTGTAGGTCAGTCCTTCGGTCAGGTTCAGAGCTATTCTGATGCGACAGCTTATGAGATTGATAAGGAAGTTCAGAGAATCATCTCCGAGTGTTATGAGGATACAAAGAAGATCCTCATCGAGAGAAAGACCACTATCGAAGGTCTCGCTTCAAGACTTATCGAGAACTATAAGGTTGATGGTCCTGAGTTCGAGGCTATCTTCGAGGCAGAGGGTGACCTTGCCCTTGCAGATAAGATCCTCGAGCAGAAGAAGGAAGAGGAGCGTAAGGCTCGCGAAGCTAAGGAAGCTGAGCAGAAGGCTTCTGAGGCTGAAGCAAAGGCTGAGGACGCTAAGAAGGCAGATGCTGAGAAGGCAGATGCTGAGAAGGCTGAGAAATCCGATGCTCCCGCTGAAGTTTCTTCCGAAGAGAAGACAGAGTTTGATGACTCAGAGCTTTGATTGAGGTAATACATGAAAGCACTTGAAGATAAGATCCTTGCTGAAGGCGAAGTTCTTACAGGTAACGTACTTAAGGTTGGAAGCTTTCTTAACCAGCAGGTCGATACTGACTTCATGACTCTTATCGCTAAGGAGGGTGCAAGGCTCTATAAGGATGCCGGCATCACAAAGGTGCTTACATTGGAGGCTTCCGGCATAGCGGTTGCTTTCGCTGTTGCCCAGCAGCTTCACGTGCCGATGGTATATGCCAAGAAGTACGGCAGCTCCAATATAACGAATGATGTTTACAAGGCTTCTGTTTATTCTTATACGCATAAGCAGACATTCGATATCGTTGTAAGTAAGAAGTACCTTCAGCCTGATGATGTCATTCTTCTCGTAGATGACTTCCTCGCTCTCGGTAATGCACTGAATGGACTTATCCATATTGTCGAGCAGTCGGGTGCGAACCTTGCAGGCGCCCTGATTGCTATCGAGAAGGGTTTCCAGAGCGGAGGCGATCTTTTAAGAGAAGAAGGCGTACGCGTCGAGTCGCTTGCCATTATCGATTCCATGGAAGACGGAAAGATAGTTTTCCGCGAGTTAGAGAACACATGAAGAAGTTAGCAGTTTCCGTTGTTGCATTAAGTGTTTTGTCAGCTTGTATGCTTACAGGCTGTGTTGACATTACAACGGAGACTATCGAGTCCTCTGAGCCAGGAGTGCCTGTCGCTTCTGACGGCAACTTTGTTGTCGGTGCGATTTATGCAGGTGATAAGAGGGATACGGAAGGCGTAACCTTTATGCAGAATGAAGCTTTGGCTGCTGCATGTGAAGCCTGCGGTGTAGCTTCTTTCAGAATAGTCGATGAAGTTCCTGAGGATGATGACGACCAGTTGAGAAATGCAGTTGAAGATCTTGTTGATTACGGCTGCGACATTATCTTCTGCGTTGATTTTGATTATATGTATTCCTTCGCTGAAGCAGCTGAGGAATATCCTGAAGTGGTCTTCTGCCAGTACGGCGGATACATCAGCAACAATAATAATTTTATCAATTACAGCGGCCGCATATATCAGGCCGCTTATCTGTCAGGTATTGCGGCAGGCTTCCAGACTCTGAATTCAGGCATCAACGAGTTAGGATTCATCAACGTTGAGGTCAGAAGTGATTCTGAATCAAGATCGATCATCGATGCTTTCACGCTCGGTGCGCGCGCAGTCAATCCTGATGCTGTTGTATATCTTGAATCTCTTGATGAGCACGCTGATGCTTCAACTATCGAAGCGGCGCGCGCCCATCTTGTCAACGATATCCACTGCGGATATGTATTTGATCTTTCCAATCCTGATTCATTGCTCACTTATCCTGTCGAGGATCTCGAGGGCTTCTATGAGCTGGCTATCAAGACTGCGATGGAAGAATCCGCAGCTTCTGAGTTCGTAACTAACATGAATGGCAACTTCTACGGTGATATGTATGATCAGTACATCTCAATCTCTGAGTTGAATGAAGCCTGCGATCCGCGAGTTGCAGAGGCTTTTGATCTGACAGTCGATCTTTTCTTATCAGGTCAGTTCGATGTCTTCTCGGGCACTCAGTTATCTTTCAGCGGAGAAGCTAATAATGTCTCAGTTGACCTGATTGCCTGTGATCTTGAATCTAACAGTGGTGAAGTTATCGTCGAGGCAGGCGAGCCCACCCTTCACGATCCTGTGCTCCGCGCATATATCGACTTCTACGTCGAGGGCGTGAACGACCTTTCTTGATTGTATTGTTAAGGTAACTGTTAAGGTTTATGAAAAACATTAACATGTACATTAACGTTTGCTCGTTTGTTAAGGTAGTCGTTAATGTTTTAAGGAAAACATTAACACAAACATTAACAAAAGACTTTCCCACTTGTATAAGACCGCGAATCGGTTTATCATCCCGCTAAGGGGATAGATAACATGATAACTTCATTTTCAGACGATTATAAGATCGCCAAGGTTTTGTTTATTGATAAAGAATTAGCGAAGCTTCCTAATTATCATCGAGGAAGTAGAGGTAATTCGAGCGTTGTAAGAGAGTATGGACAAGATAATGAGATAGTAAGGACGTTCTCACTTAATAAGGCGAAGAATCAAGAAGCTGGCCGGCTCGCGGACTTGAGAGCCCACTATCAGGAAATCAGAAAACTAATCATTTCTTCACTTAAAGTCAGTCCATCCGAGTATCATATACAGCTGAGTGCCGCTTATCACCTCACTAAGAAAGACTGGGAGAAGATGCAGTCGCAGTCGAACCCCAAGAAAATCTACGGAGACCTTTGGTTCGAGAACCTCCATATGCGATCAAGGTTTGAGCTGAACACTGCGATAACACTAAGAAGCCTTGATCTGGAGTTTAAGTACGAGCCAGCGGTTTACTTCGACGGTAAGTGCAAATTTCCTGACTTCGTGGTCTACCTTCCTGAGTTCGAGGTGTGCTTTATCATCGAGTGCATGGGAAAGATAGGTGACAAGGGCTACGATAACGATGCCATCGACAAGATTCAGCTGTTTACCGAGAACGGCCTCATTCCTTACAGAGATTTCCTCGTGCTTGGCGGAACTAATAACTTCATTCCAACCAAGGACTGGGTAACAAGTGCGATCATATCAATGGTCAATTCCATAGCCGCAGAGTGCGTGTTCCCAATCACCCAAAGCATCAAGGAACCTGAGCAAATAGTGTTCTATAACAACATCCCGGCGGACCTTGCGGCCCTTCTTGAGAAAGAATGGGAATACTAATGTGACCACTTAGCATCGTCTTCCGTCTTAAAGGATGAGAGGAGGATGGTATAATGAATAAAGATATTCATCAAAGGATAGATACTATTCATGGAAGATCAGCTCATTATAGATATGTATTTCGCAAGGGACGAGCAGGCGATTGCTTGTACCAGGGATAAATACGGCAGGCTCTTAAGAAGCATAGCTTACGGCATTTTAAAGAGCCACGAGGATTCCGAAGAGTGCGAGAATGATACATATCTTAAGACCTGGAGCGTAATTCCGCCGACAAGGCCAACAGCATTCCAGGCATTTCTTGCCAAGATAACAAGAAATCTCTCGCTCGACCGCTACGACCAGATGCATGCCGCCAAGAGAGGCGCAGGCGAGGTACCTCTTATGATAGAAGAGCTTGAAGAGTGCATAGCTGATCAGGGCGCGACAGCGACCGATGATGAGACAGAGGATGAGGAACTCAAGAGGATACTTAACAAGTTCCTTGAGTCTCTCCCGACAGATGCAAGAAAGATATTTATGAGACGTTACTTCTTTGGGGATTCCGTTAATGAGATAGCGGAGCGGTTTGGCTTCGGCAAGAGCAAGGTAAAGATGAGCCTTGCAAGATCCCGCGACAGCTTGAGCGTTCTCCTCAAGAAAGAAGGTTACAATGGATAAGAAGATTGATGCTGCACGTCTGCTTAGAGCCATGAGCGACGTTGACGACAAGTATATAGAAGAGGCTATGGAGACTGCTGCCCCTGCGAAGAGGGCAACAGTAACATCACTCCGCCGCTATTCGGGCATCATAGGTATCGTCGCGGCTGCGGCTATTCTTATTCTCGTAGGCGGAACGATCATGAATTACATGGGAAGAAGCAAATCTGCTTCGGAAGAGATTCATGCACATAATCAGAGTATTGAAGGTGTAGTAGCTGAGATTGACAGTGCCACAGACGATAACAGTCAGGGTGCCGTGTCAGGAGGCAGCGGTGAGTGTGTCGGTGCTCCTACAACAGCTGCTGAACCGGAAGTTGAAGACGCTTATCTGTATAGCCGTGACTCCTTAACATGCGAGTATATGTGCTTCGCATTTGAGTCTCTTGATGCTCTTGAGGAATCCGCACTGTTTGACTTCGAGGCTCCTGACTCAGTGGATGGAAGTTCTGACTGTCATTATTTCAACTATGTTTACGACGACGGCTTTAATATTGCTGAGATACAGTATTTGGACGAAGACGGCAACCTCATCTGCACGATAAGAAAGGCCCAGGGCGAGAGAAATATCTCAGACTGTGACACCTGTTACAGCATAGAGCGCAGGGTAGATGTTGAAGATATCGGAACGGTCAATCTTTCCGGCAGCCTCAACGGTTATGAAGTAGCATACTGGATCCACGGCGGCTATTCATATTCTGTAACGTCAGAGGAGATGCTTACGGAAGACGCTATTCTCGACCTCGTCTCGCAGGTAAGCTGACATTTCCTATCGCACTAAAGTATTTCGTGGTAAAATACCCGAGTGTTGAAAAAAGCTTTAAGAAAGAAGGGTTTTATCATGAAGAGATTATTGACTTTGGCTCTTGCAGCTACAATGCTCGTTATGCCTCTTACAGCTTGTGCAGCTGAGGGTGAGGCTGAAGGCACAGGCGCTGCAGAAGGCGGACAGTTTGTTGTTGGCTTCGACGCAGAGTTCCCTCCTATGGGATTCGTTGCAGACGACGGTTCTTACACAGGTTTTGACCTTGACCTCGCGGCAGAGGTTGCAGACAGATTGGGCCTCGAGTTCGTAGCTCAGCCTATCGCTTGGGATTCCAAGGACCAGGAGCTCAACTCCGGTAACATCGACTGCATCTGGAACGGCTTTACAATCAGCGGCCGTGAGGATCAGTACGCTTGGACAGAAGCTTACATGGACAACAACCAGGTTGTAGTAGTTAGAAGTGATTCCGCTATCGCATCACTTGCAGACCTCGAGGGTGCTGTTGTTGCAGTTCAGAAGGATTCTTCCGGACTTGCTGCACTCGAGGAGAATACAGATCTTATGAACTCTTTCGCTGAGCTCGTTCAGGTTGATGACTATCTCAACGCTATGCTCGAGCTTGAGTCCGGTGCTATCGACGCTATCGTTATGGATGAGATCGTTGCACGTTACGAGATTCAGCAGTCCGGCAGAGACTTTATCGTTCTTGATGAGGCTGTTGCTTCTGAGGAGTACGGTGTAGGCTTCGCTCTCGGCAACGAGGATCTTCGTGATCAGGTTCAGGCTACTCTCGAGGAGATGGCTGCAGACGGTACTCTCGCTCAGATCTCCAACGAGTGGTTCGGCGAAGACATCACAACGATCGGATAATTAATGGCTGAGCTGACTTCAACATTATCTCAGCTTGCAAGCGGATTAAGATTCACTTTAGGAATCTTCTTCCTGACATTGCTTTTTTCCATACCCCTCGGGATGCTTGTAGCCCGGGGGCGTATGTCTAAAAACAAGATCGTAGCAGGACTTGTACGTATATATATATCCGTCATGAGAGGCACGCCGCTTATGCTGCAGCTGCTGCTCGTGTATTTCGGACCGTATTACATCTTCGGTGTAAAGCTCGCGGATCTTGATGTAGGACCGTTCAAGTACAGGTTTGTAGCGACGATCATAGGTTTCTCTTTAAACTATGCTGCATACTTCGCAGAGATCTTCAGGGGCGGCATCCAGTCCATGCCTGTAGGTCAGTACGAAGCAGCGCAGATATTAGGCTTCAGCAAGGCTCAGACTTTCTTCAGGATCATCCTGCCGCAGGTAATAAAGCGTGTCCTGCCGTCTGTTACGAATGAAGTCATCACGCTTGTTAAGGACACGTCTCTTGCTCAGGTCCTCGCAGTAACCGAGATGTTCACGATGGCAAAGAACCTCGCTTCCTCGCAGGTTTCCGTTATGCCTTTCATCGTGGCGGGTGTGTTCTACTATGTCATGAATGGTGTCATCGAGATCATCATGAACCGCGCCGAGAAATCAATGAGATATTATTCGTAAGGGGACAGCATGAACGTTCTTGAGATGCACAACATACATAAATCGTTCGGTTCCCTTGAGGTACTTAAGGGTATCGACCTTGAGGTAAAGAAGGGTGAGGTCGTAGCCGTCATCGGTCCTTCGGGCGGCGGTAAGTCCACGCTTCTTCGCTGCGCGACTACACTTGAGTATATCGACAAGGGCGAGATCAAGATCGCAGGCGAGAAGCTCGTATCCACCTCGCAGTCCGGCCTTACGCAGTACACAGACAAGAAAAAGATACAGGAGATAAGAGGCAAGTTCGGACTCGTGTTCCAGAACTTCAACCTTTTCCCGCACTTCTCCGTAAGACGCAACATCACGGAGTCGCTCATACACGTGCACAAGAAGAGCAAGGAGGAGGCTAACGCCATCTGCGATGCACTTCTTAAGAAGCTCGATATGTCCGAAAAGGCGGACTCCTACCCCTGCAACCTCTCGGGAGGACAGCAGCAGAGAGTATCCATAGCAAGAGCTTTGGCGCTTAACCCTGAGATCCTTTTCTTTGACGAGCCTACGTCGGCACTCGACCCTGAGCTTACGGCGGGCGTTCTTAAGGTTATACGAGAGCTTGCCGAGGAGAAGATGACGATGGTCATCGTTACACATGAGATGGCTTTCGCGAGGGATGTCGCAGATAAGCTCGTGTTCATGGACGGCGGCGTTATCGTGGAGCAGGGAAGCGACATCATAAGCAACCCTCAGCATGAGCGTACAAAGGAGTTCCTCGCAGGTTACGGCTGACGGCGGTTTTATTGACATAAAGCTTATAAGGTGTTTTAATATTCAGAAAGGCGCTGAAGGGAAAAAAGATGCGTGTCCCCTGTTAAGAGAGCCGGCGGTTGGTGCGAGACGGTACAGGAAGCGTAATGATAAGTCATCCCGGAGCTGTAAGACTTAAAGTTAATTCGAGTAGGTCTTATCGGGTTCTCCCGTTACAGAGAAAGGTGTTGATAGACACCGCTGAGTGAGGTCACCGACCTAAGAAGAGTGGTACCGCGGAAATTAAGTCTTTTCGTCTCTTCTTCGTGCAAGTTAACTTGCCGCGAAGAGGAGACTTTTATTTTTGAGAAAAAGGAGAGAACGTCATGAAACTCAAAGGAGCGGAAATCGTAGTTGAGACGCTTATCGAGCAGAACATAAAGACGATCTTCGGTTACCCGGGTGGTACCGTTATCGATATTTATGATCAGCTTTACAAGAAGAGCGATCGCATCACCCATATCCTCGCTGCACATGAGCAGGGCGCGGCACATGCTGCCGACGGTTATGCGAGAGCAACAGGTGATATCGGTGTCGTCCTTGCGACATCAGGCCCGGGTGCTACGAATCTCGTCACGGGTATCGCTACTGCGTATCTTGATTCCGTACCTCTTCTTGCCATAACGGGTAACGTATCCAATTCCCTTATCGGAAGAGACAGTTTCCAGGAGATCGATATCACAGGTATCACGCTTCCTATCACGAAGCACAACTTCCTGGTACATGATGTAGAAGATCTTGCAGATACTATAAGAGAGGCTATAAGAATCGCTAAGTCAGGCCGTCCGGGTCCTGTCCTTGTTGATATCCCTAAGGATGTTCAGGGTGCTGTAAGCGAATTCGCATATAAGGCTCCTGTAGAGAAGACACCTCTTAAGCCTGCTGACGATAAGCTTGTTCACGATGCTGCAACTCTTATCGCTGAGTCTAACAGACCTTATATCTATTTCGGCGGCGGTGCTGTAAGAGCAGGGGCTGGTGCACTTATCTCTGAGCTTGCTGACAAGATCGATGCAGTTATCGGCTGCTCGATGATGGGTCTTTCTGAGCTTCCTTCACAGCTTACAAGATTCCTCGGCATGCAGGGTATGCACGGCCATTACGCATCTTCCAAGGCTATGGCTAAGGCGGACCTCATCATCGGCATCGGTGTTAGATTCTCAGACCGTGCTACCGGTGATACGGAGAAGTTCTCCAAGGGTGCGCGTAAGATCCAGATTGACGCAGACTTCGCTGAGCTTGGCAAGAACGTTGACCTTGAGCTCGGATGTGCTTGTGATATCAGTGACTTCTTAAGAAAGCTCATCGATGCTGTTGACTATAAGCGTAATCCTAACTGGATGACAAAGGTTGATAAGCTGATGGAGCAGGAGGCTTCACAGGAATATAAGAACTTCCTGCCCAGAGATGCAGTTAGAGCAGCTGCTGCCATCAACGATGAGGATACGGACGTTGTAACAGACGTTGGACAGCACCAGATGTGGGTTGCACAGTACTATGACTTTAAGAAGAAGAGAACATGGATCTCTTCAGGCGGTCTCGGTACTATGGGCTTCGGTATGGGTGCTGCTATCGGTGCTGCTTACGGAAGTAAGAAGAGAACTGTATTGTTCACAGGTGACGGAAGCTTCGGTATGAACCTGAATGAGCTTGCCACTGCAGTTACATATAATGTTCCGGTTACTATCGTTCTTTTCAACAACGGAGTTCTCGGAATGGTTAGACAGTGGCAGACACTGTTCTATAACAAGGCATATTCGGAGACTACACTCGACAGGAAGACTGACTTCGTTAAGCTTGCCGAGAGCTTCGGTGCCAAGGGCTATAAGGCAGAGAACTTAGATGAGTTCAAGGATGCATTCGAGGAAGCTTCCAAGGCAGAAGGCCCTGTTCTCATCGATCTTACGATCGACAAGGATGATCTGGTTATGCCTATGATGAAGCCGGGCGGATCATTCGACAGACTGATACTTGCGACAGAGGAGGAGAACAGACATGAGTAAGAATAATTTTGTTATCGCTGTTTATGTCGAGAATAAATACGGTGTTCTCACCCGTGTCACAAGCATGTTCACACGCCGCGGATTCAATATCGACACCCTCACTGTGGGTGAGACCGAGTCTCCTGAGTATTCGAGAATTACAATCTCTTTGTCAGGTGACAGAACAGACCGTATGCAACTTGTTAGTCAACTGACCAAGTTATATAATGTCAAGAAGGTTGAAGTACTGTCGAACGAGGAAGCAATCAAGAGAGAGCTTCTTCTTATCAAGGTTAAGAACGATCTTGATAATCGCGCACAGATCATGGATGCAGTTAACGTATTCAAGGCAAAGACTGTTGACTATTCGTCACAGGCAATGTGCTTCGAAGTTACGGGCGATTCCAACAAGATCGATGCATTTATCGACAATATGAAGCCTTTTGGGATCATCGAGATGTGCCGTACAGGCATTGTCGCCTTAGAGCGCGGCCCTGACAGCATCTTGTCTGAATGATCTGATTAATTAAGTAAAACCAATTTGGAGGTACATTTTAAAATGGCACAGGACAGCAGAATTTTTTATGAGAAGGATTGCGACCTTTCTAAGCTCGATGGCAAGACAGTTGCTATCATCGGTTACGGTTCCCAGGGACACGCTCATGCTCTGAACCTCAAGGATTCAGGCGTTAACGTTGTTGTAGGTCTCTACGAGGGTTCCAAGAGCAAGGCTAAGGCTGAGTCTCAGGGCCTTAAGGTTCTTTCCGTAGAAGAGGCAACAAAGGCTGCTGATATCATCATGATCCTGATCCCTGACGAGAAGCAGGCTGCTATGTACAAGAAGTCTATCGAGCCTAATCTTTCCGCAGGCAAGACACTTGCTTTCGCACACGGCTTTAATATCCACTTCGGATGTATCACGCCTTCTTCTGACATCAACGTTATCATGATCGCTCCTAAGGCTCCCGGACACACAGTACGTTACGAGTATCAGATCGGCAAGGGAACACCCTGCCTCATCGCTGTTGAGCAGGATGCTACAGGCGATGCATGGGATCTCGGTCTCGCATATGCTGCAGGTATCGGCGGAGCAAGAGCCGGTGTACTTGAGACGACATTCAGACAGGAGACAGAGACAGACCTGTTCGGTGAGCAGGCAGTTATCTGCGGCGGTGTTTCCGCTTTGATGCAGGCAGGTTTCGAGACTCTTGTAGAAGCAGGATATGATCCCCGTAATGCTTACTTCGAGTGCGTACACGAGATGAAGCTCATCGTTGACCTTATCTACCAGAGCGGCTTCGCAGGAATGAGATATTCCATCTCCAACACTGCTGAGTACGGCGATTATGTAACAGGTCCCAAGATCATCACAGAAGATACTAAGAAGGCTATGAAGAAGGTTCTCAAGGATATCCAGGACGGATCCTTCGCTAAGGAGTTCCTCCTCGACATGAGCGATTCCGGTAAGCAGGTTCACTTCAAGGCTATGAGAAAGCTTGCTTCCGAGCATCCTGCCGAGACTGTCGGTAAGGAGATCAGAAAGCTCTACAGCTGGTCCGATGAGGACAAGCTCATCAACAACTGATTAAGTTCGGGCTTATAGATATGTTGAAGGGCTGCACCTATCTTAAGTGCGGCCCTTTGCTCTTAAAGAAGAAAGGATAATTCTTATGATCAAAGACACTTTGGTTGACGGTTTTGCAAATGCTCCCCACAGATCGCTTTATCATGCTCTGGGCCTTACAAAGGAAGAGATGGAAAGACCTCTTATCGGTATCGTTAGTTCTTATAACGAGATCGTTCCAGGTCACATGAACATCGATAAGATCGTTGAGGCTGTTAAGGCCGGCGTAAGAATGGCTGGCGGAACACCTATCGTATTCCCGGCTATCGCTGTCTGTGACGGTATCGCCATGGGCCATATCGGAATGAAGTATTCACTCGTTACACGAGATCTTATCGCTGACTCCACTGAGTCCATGGTAATGGCTCACGGATTTGACGGACTTGTTATGGTTCCTAACTGTGATAAGAATGTTCCCGGCCTTCTTATGGCTGCCGCAAGACTTAACCTTCCTACTGTCTTTGTAAGCGGCGGCCCTATGCTCGCAGGTAAGGTTGACGGCAAGAAGAGATCACTCTCTGCTATGTTCGAGGCAACAGGTGCATATGCAGCAGGCAAGATGGATTCAGAGAAGCTCGAAGAATTCGTTAATAAGGTTTGTCCTTCCTGCGGTTCTTGCTCAGGTATGTATACTGCAAACTCCATGAACTGTCTTACAGAGGTTCTCGGTATGGGTCTTCCCGGCAACGGTACGATTCCTGCACCTTACTCTGACAGACTTATCCTCGCTAAGCATGCAGGTATGCAGGTTATGGAATGCGTTAAGAACAACATCCGTCCCAGAGACATCTTGACATCTGAGGCGTTCGAGAATGCCATTGCCGCTGACATGGCTATAGGTTGCTCGACCAATTCCATGCTTCACATTCCCGCTATCGCCAATGAATGCGGAATAAAGATCGATCTCGACCACATCAACGAGATCTCCGCAAGAACTCCTAATATCTGCCACCTCGCTCCTGCTGGCCCGACATACATGGAAGACCTTAATGAGGCAGGCGGTATCTATGCAGTTCTTAAGGAGCTTCTCGACGAAGGTCTTATCTACGGTAACGTAATGACAGTTACAGGTAAGACTATGCGCGAGAATGTTCAGTACAGCCAGGTTATGGACCCTGAAGTTATCAGACCTTTGGATAATCCGTTCATGAAGGAGGGTGGTCTTGCCATCCTCAAGGGTAATCTCGCACCTGACGGCTGCGTTGTTAAAAGATCAGCCGTTGATCCCGAGATGCTCGTTCATGAGGGACCGGCAAGATGCTTCGACAGTGAAGAGGATGCCATCGAGTTCATCTTCTCAGGTAAGGTTCAGAAGGGCGACGTTATCGTTATCAGATATGAAGGCCCTGCAGGCGGCCCCGGTATGAGAGAGATGCTCTCACCGACATCTGCTATCGCAGGTGCAGGCCTCGACAAGGATGTTGCACTTATCACAGACGGAAGATTCTCCGGTGCTACGAGAGGCGCTTCTATCGGACACATCAGTCCTGAGGCAATTTCCGGCGGACCTATCGCATATATCAAGGACGGCGACATCATCTCGATCAACATCCCTGAGTATAAGATCGAGCTTAAGATCTCCGATGAAGAGCTCGAGGAGAGAAAGAAGACGATGAAGCTTCTTGAGAAGCCTGAGCTTACAGGTTACCTCAAGCGTTACTCGAAGATGGTCTCATCGGCTGATAAAGGTGCTATAATAAACTATTGAGATTTATCGAACGATGAAGAATAAAGATTACAACATTAACCGTATACTTCTGCTCACGCTCGTCCTCCTTATCGCGATGACGTTTGCTTACATTATGTATATCGGTAAGAGTTCCCAGAAGGTCAGAATCTTCGATGCTGATTCTGAGGAAGTTGTAATGACTGTATTTAACCCCGAAGGCAAGATCTGGGAAGATATCTACAGATATCCCGGACTTCCTTGCGGAGCCGAGTACACCTTCGTCGTAAATAATTATGAATCCAGTAAGCTTACTGACTGGTCTGTATGGATCGAGTTTGACGGTCCGTTCGAGATAGACTCATCCTGGAACGGTGATTATACCGTTGACGGCAACTGCCTGTACTTTACTCCTGATCAGGAGATGAGTCTTGTTAAGGTCGATGATGAGAGCCACTTCGGTGCTGTCCTGTATTCACACGGCGTCCTTACAGTTGCAGATTACCGTATCGAGGGAAGAATGCCTCTTGATCCCAAGAGCATGCCTCTTACATATGTGATCTTCATCATGTATCTTCTGTGGTTCATCTATCTCGGTTCACACATTATGTCTCACAACAAGATCGAGAAGCTTCAGAAGCAAAGAGATCACGACCTCGAGATCCTTAACCAGTCCATCACGACGTTTACATACTTCATCGATGCGAAGGACAGATATACACGTAACCACTCCGTACGAGTTGCTATGTATGCCAAGGAGATTGGAAGAAGACTCGGCCTCGAGGAGGAAGACCTTCAGAATCTGTATTACGGCACGCTCCTGCACGATGTAGGCAAGATCGGTATCCCTGATAACATCTTAAGAAACGACGGTTCCCTTAATCAGGACGAGTACGAGATAATCAAGACGCATCCTTTGAAGGGCGCCGAGATGCTTAAGCACTTTACTTCCATCCCGAATATCTCAGACTGTGCTCATTACCACCATGAGAGATACGACGGTACAGGTTACCCCGAGGGCCTTAAGGGAGAGAAGATACCGCTTTTCGCACGTATTGCTACTGTAGCGGATGCCTTCGACGTCATGTCCCTGGATAGAATGTACCAGAAGGCTTTGGACTACGACAGCATCATCGCAGAGTTCAAGAAGAACTCCGGTTCGCAGTTCGATCCCCAGCTCGTACCGATCATCATCGAGATGATGAATGACGGCTTCACGAATAAGGTCCGCGAGGAGTACGGCCCTAATTAAAGGTTGTTCATAAAGTATTTCGCGATGTTAGGCAGGTAGGCCGAAGCGAAGTCTGCGATGCAGATAACGATAAAGCTCCAGAACAAAGGTGACTGAATACTGTTCCCGATGATCCTGATCATTGAAGGCTCATCGGGACTTTTATATGGCTTGAATCTCTTGTTGAACACGAACAGCAGCACGAAGCCCGTGAGTGCGATCGAGAACAGGAGCAGCAGCCAGAACATGAGAACGAGGAACCACAAACGCATGTCCGCGGGAAGGTCGAGCATGTTGTCGGCATCATCAAGGTACGGCATGAGCTTTATGTAGAGCGATGTCGTTACGATAGACGTCGACAGGTTTACCGTCATGTGCATGAGGATAGGGTAGATCACCTTGCCCGTTCTTATGAAGACGAAGGCAAACAGCATGCCTACAAACATCGCGAAAAAGAACTGCTGGAAGTTGCCGTGGAAAAGACCGAACATGAAGCCCGACAGCAGTATGCTGAAAGTCTCGCCGTATCTTATGGTGCGGCTTACAAGAAGCTTTCTGAAGATGAGCTCTTCGAAGATAGGCGCGAGTACGCCTGTTACGAGTACACGGTCAAAGAAAGAGGACTGCATTAAGATCTCTGCAAGCTTGTCTACATCCTCCGCAGCTTCAGCCGCATCCTCGAAAGGTGATGTCAGCAAAAGCTCGATGGGAAGTCCGATGCAGATGCCTGCGAGGCACAGGCCCGCCATTACTGCTATGCAAAGAATGAAGAAGGAGAACTTCATGTTGCGCTTCTCGATCTTCATCGCGGGCACTTTACGAAGCGACAGAAGAAGGATAGGGAAGCCCGTTACGTATATCGTGATGACAGTCATAAGAAATGTCGCCCTCGCGGGATCGCCTTCTGCGAGATCCGCGAATGCGGGAACGAATGAGAAGAGTATCAGCTGAATGAAGATAGGAAGTATCGAGAGAATGACTGCGAATGTTGTATAACGGCTGCTCAAAGAATCAACGCGAGCGGTCATCGGGTCATGCACTTTGTTTACCTTCGCGGTAACGAGTGCGAGCACTATAGTTACGATTGATAATCCGAGAGTTGTGAATACGACGATGCGAAGCGGAACTGTGTCGATCTCGATCTCCAAGCCTATCATCATCAGTACATATGCGATCGCATATATCACCGTCGCCGCGAGCGTAACCCACGGCAGGACCTTGTTGTTTCTCTTTTCCATTCTATCCCTCCGGCTTGTTGACATACGTAAGTAAAATGCCATACTTATTATACTTATGAGTAATTTATCTGAAAAGAGAACATACAACTTCTACGGATGGCAGGAGGCGGATGTAAGGCCGGTCGAGCCTAAGTATGCGAAGGCGGGGACGGCGCGCGAGTTCTACGATCTGCTTTCCGGTATATGGTGCAGGAAGACGTGCGCGCCCAGGATGCAGGATGAGTGGAGTGAGGACAACAAGACTTTGGGGCAGTGCTCCATCACGGCGTTTCTCGTGCAGGATATATACGGAGGCGAAGTGTACGGTATTTTGCGCCCCGGAGGAAACTACCACTGCTATAATGTTGTGGACGGGCACGTGTTCGACTTAACTTCGGAGCAGTTTGGGGAAGAGGCGGCGAGCCTTAAGTACGAGTGCAACCCTGTGCAGAGCAGGGAAGTGCATTTCGCGAAAGAAGAGAAAAGGCTTCGCTACGAGTACCTTAAGAGTAAAGTGGAAGAAGTCTTGAGCGCTAAGGAGGAGATTTAATGTCAGACGTTTTAAGAGAGATATGCTCTTTGGCGCTTTTTCGAAATATGCGTGAGAAGGAGCCTCTGAAGAGTCTTTGTGAGTTCCTTCTTAAGATGGGGCCCGGGTACTCTATGGAGGAGATGATCGACAGCTACGGACATTTCGTTTCTGTTCTGTATGAGATGCGCCCTGATGTGGATCTGTCGGCTGCTATCTGGGATGCACTGTCGGAGGATATGAATCCTTATCTTCGCCACAGGATCGATTCTGTGATCAAACCTGAGGAGACCACTAAAGCGAGTACACTTCTGAAGCTTACGGCTGAGAGGGAACTCGACCTTCTTACCAGGATCGGTAACTATACTTCATTTGACTTTAAGGATGCGATGGTCTATGACGGATACCTTCCGGATTTCCGTTCCTCGCATATCGACTTTAAGAAGCGCTACATGACCATGATGGATCAGATAGAGACTGTGGGTTACGGCGTGTATGCCAAGTATCACTTCTTCAGGATCAAGGGTGGCGAGCTTTTGCCTGTAACGTCACCTGACCCCATCAGTGTTGATGATCTGTTCTGCTACGAGAAGCAGCGCGGTCGCGTTATCGAGAATACGAAGAGGTTCTCTGAAGGGAAGCCGTTCGAAGATGTCCTTCTCTATGGCGACGCCGGTACGGGTAAGTCTTCAACGGTTAAGTCGGCTGCGCGAATGTTCATAGATCAGGGTATCCGACTTGTGGAAGTTCCGAAGTCTGAACTGCACGGACTGTCAGAGGTTATCCAGATGCTTACGGAAGTGCCTTTGAAGTTCATTATCTTTATCGATGATGTCTCGTTCGATGCTGATGATGACAGGATCGGTTCTTTGAAGTCTGTTATCGAAGGTGCGGCTTCCGGTGCGCGTAAGAATATCGCGATATATGCGACGAGCAACAGGCGCCATATGATCAAGGAGACGTTCTCCGCTCGTGAGAATGAGATACATACATCTGATACGATCGCTGAACAGATGAGTCTGTCTGAAAGATTCGGTATCAGGATCCTGTTTGATAAGCCGAATAAAGATACATATCTTGAGATCGTTAAGGGCCTTATGAAGCTTCGCGGTATAACAATGGATGAGGAGAAGCTTGCTATCGCCGCGGAGCAGTATGCCATAAGGGGCGGTGGCAGATCCGCAAGAATTGCAAGGCAGTTTGTAGATTCACTTTAAGTGATTAATCGCTTTCATATGAAAGCGAAATTATCGTTGCCACAGTTTTAACTCATTTTATTCACTTTTGTTTAACACACAACATTTTCAGTTGGGTGTAATATAAAACCATAAGAAAACAGTTTCACAGAAAGGGGTGAGGCCAGTGTACGATGAACAACTAGATGCGGGACTTGGTTCTCGCACAATGTTTACCTCCTAAGGTTTTGGTTTTATTTCTTTAACATATAGGCATTTTACATAAGAAAAAGGGAACTCGATCGAGTTCCCTTTCTCATTGTTCGATAACTGTTAGTCAGATCAGAAATCGAGGTACTGGCTGTAATCTACAGGATTTACGATATTCATTACGATACCGATAGCCCAGATAACGCATCCGATGATACCAAGTATGAGACCTGCTGTAGCCATACCGGACTTTGTTGTGCCCTTCTTCTTAGCGTTAAGAGAAAGGATGATAGCTGCAACTGCACAAGGTCCGCAGCATACGATACCGAGGATACCTGTTACGAGTGATGCTGTAGCATTGCCGTCTCCAGCGTTACCAGAAGGTGCATCGTTGTTCCAAGTAGCTTCAGGCTGCTGATAGTACTGAGGTGCTTCATTGTTTTCCATGATATAACTCTCCTTCCATGGCATTAATGTATTGAATATATCATATTTACGTGAGATTTACCATAAATGGTTGAGTGCTTTAACAAGTCTTAAACTCTATCAGTACCAATGGCAGATAATTCTCAGGACGCCGAAGATGCCGAGGAGGGTGCCGAAAATGATGATGGCAAAGAAGTTCCAGCGGGGAAGATCCTTCTTGGATTCGAGTGTTCTGTAGAATAGATAGACGATCTCGATGGCGATCAAAGGCCATGTGAAGAACAGGAACTGGTTATCGTAGAAAGCACTCTTGAAGTCGAGCGAGAACAAGTGGATGAACATGTGGGAGATACCGCATGACGGGCAGGGCAGACCTGTGATCTCGTGGAAAGCACAGGGGATACCAAGTCCTGTAAATCTGTTGAATAGATAGTAGGCGAAGCCTCCGAGTATCAGGAATATTACATCGCGAATTGTTCTTTTCCATACGTCAGTCATAGAACGATTATAGTATAATCAAGTGATAAAAGCATTGGAGTTCAAAGCTTATGAAGTTTTTGGTCGTTTCCGACATTCACGGTGACAGCTGCTGGGCACAGCGCGCAGTTGATGTCTTTAAGTCCGAGGGGGCAGACAGACTCGTCCTTCTCGGCGACATTCTTTACCACGGACCGCGTAATGATCTTCCCGCACATTATGAACCTAAGAAGGTTATCGAGATACTTAACCCGCTTGCAGATAAGATCCTTGCCGTAAGAGGTAACTGCGAAGCAGAGGTCGACCAGATGGTGTTGAAGTTCCCATGTATGGCAGACTACATCTATATAGTAAGCGGACAGACGACATTCTTCTTTACACACGGACATACATACAACAGTGAGAACCTGCCTGCGCTTATAAGTGAAGGTACGGTATTCATCTCAGGTCACACACATGTGACAAAGGACTATATCGAGAATGGTATAAGATTCATGAACCCGGGTTCACCGTCTATCCCTAAGGAGGGAAGTAAGCCCTCGTACATTGTTATCGAAGACGGCAGCGCGGAATTAAAGGAGTTTACATAAGTATGGTTAAGAATGACGAAGGCATCGTAAAGCTTAAGCACCATATCATAGAAGAGGTATGCCGCCTTGCGTGGAAGAATGAGCTTACTCCGGAGAATGAAGAGAAGCTTGTCTATAAGATCAGTCCCGGGCCTAAGCCCGAGTACCGTTGCTGCGTTTATAAGGAGCGTGAGATCAACCGCCAGAGGATCCGTCTTGCCAAGGGTCTGTGTCCTACGGCTGAGCCTGATAAGCAGCATCACAATGTAGTGCAGGTCATTAACCCTGCGTGTGACTCATGTCCTTTGCAGTCTTTCGTTGTTACGGATAACTGCAGGTTCTGCTTGGGAAAGGCCTGCCTTAATTCATGTAAGTTCGATGCGATCTCCAAGGGTGAGCTTCGCATGCACATCGATCCTCATAAGTGTAAAGAGTGCGGTAAGTGCGCGAATGCCTGCCCCTATGAGGCGATCATCCACCAGATCCGTCCCTGTAAGAGAGTGTGCCCTGTAGGTGCCATCACTTACGATGAGTTCGGTCTGTGCCAGATAGACGAGACTAAGTGCATACACTGCGGTCACTGTATCCACAGCTGTCCGTTCGGTGCCATCGGCTCCAAGACGTATCTTGTAAATATCATTCAGGACATACTCGCGGGAAAAGAAGTAATCGCCATGGCGGCTCCCGCGACAGAGGGTCAGTTCGGACCTGACATCACGATGGCATCCATCCGCAAGACTTTGATGGACATGGGCTTCGCTGATATGGTCGAGGTCGGTCTCGGAGGAGATATGACGGCTGCTTACGAAGCCCTTGAGTGGGCGGAGGCTCTGCAGGAAGGGCGCAAGATGACGACGTCATGCTGCCCTGCTTTCAAGTACATGCTTAAGAAGCATTTCCCCGACCAGTATAAGGAGAATATGTCACAGACGGTATCACCGATGGTAGCCATCAGCCGTTACTTGAAGCTTACGCACCCCGGCTGCGTGACGGTCTTCATCGGACCTTGCATCGCGAAGAAGTCGGAGGCAAATGACAAGACGATTCCGGGTACTGCAGACTACGCCGTTACATACGGTGAGCTTCGCGCCCTCATCCGCTCGCGTGACATGGAGATCCAGCCTGTCGGTGACGAGTATCAGGAGGCTTCTGTATGGGGCAAGAGATTTGCCACGAGTGGCGGCGTCGCGAATGCCGTTATGGAGGTAATGCGTGAGCGCGGTATCGATACGGATTCAATCACACTCGAGCGCTGCGCCGGCGGCGATGAATGTCGTAAGGCTTTGCTCCTTCTTAAAGCAGGCAGGATAGAGGCTGATTTTATAGAGGGCATGATCTGTCCCGGCGGCTGCGTCGGAGGTCCGTCCAAGCATAAGACCGAAGCTGAGATTACGAAGGCCAGAGAGTCGCTTCTCGAGAAGGCTGACGGAAGAGGCGTTCTTGATAATCTGAAGAACTATCCCATGGATAAATTCTCGATGCACAGAGACGGAACTTAGTGTAGAATAGGGAAGGCTATTTTTAAAATAATAAGGGATGGTTCCTAATGCCTAAGAAGAATTTCATAGATGATCTTATCAGCCGGATGACTGTAGAGGAGAAAGCTGCGCAGATGCTGCAGGTTCCTGTATCAGTCGTTGGTATGGATGAAGCCCGTAAGTGGGCGCGCCTTGGCGTAGGATCTTTTCTTAATGTTCTTGGCGAAGATATGGAAGAACTAGCACGCATCTGCGCTGAAGAGTCGAGACTTAAGATCCCGACTATCTTCGGTATCGATGCTGTTCACGGTCACTGCCTTAATAAAGATGCTACTATCTTTCCTTCACAGCTCGCGATGGCTTGCAGCTGGAACAAGGACCTCGTAAGAAAGATCGCTAAGATCACCGCTACAGAAGTCGCTACAGAAGGAATCCAGTGGACATTCTCCCCGATACTCTGTCTTGCAAGAGACCCTAGGTGGGGAAGAACGAATGAGACTTTCGGTGAGGATAAGTTCCTGTCAGGTGAGCTCGGCGTCGCTATGATCAAGGGCTACCAGGGTGAGGACTTAAGCGACGATACTGCGGTTCTTGCCTGTGCCAAGCATTTTATCGCTTACGGTGAAGCTACAGGTGGACGCGATTCCTATGATACAGAGATTACTATGAGGAAGGTTAGGGACGAGTTCCTGCCTCCGTTCAAGAAGGCTGTTGATGCAGGTGTTGCTACATTTATGACTGCATACGGTTCTTTGGACGGTGTTCCTCTTACAGCTAATGAGAAGGCACTTCGCGGACTTCTTCGTGAAGAGCTCGGATTCGACGGATTCGTTGTTACTGACTGGGATACGGTTAATGCGCTTATCAACCGTCAGAAGGTCTGCGCTGATCACAAGGAAGCTTCACGTGTTGCTGCTAAGTCAGGTAACGACATGATCATGGCAACGCTCGAGTTCTATAAGGCTGTCATCGATCAGGTTAAGAAGGGTAAGCTCGACGAGTCTTATCTTGATGAAGCCGTTAAGCATATCCTTACTATCAAGCTTCGTCTGAACCTGTGGGAGAAGCCTTTGAAGAAGGGTATCCCCGGAAGCATCGGATGCCGGTCTCATTTAAATGCCGCCGTTGAAGCTGCACGTGAGAGTGTAGTTCTCCTTAAGAATAACGGTGTACTCCCTGTGCGTAAAAGTAAGAAGATCAGAAGGATCGCAGTAATCGGTCCTAATGCTGACGATATCCGTGCGCAGTACGGAGACTGGACTTACTTCACACATCCGGTACCGGGTATCGAGAAGGAGCCTCAGAGACCTTACGTTACGATCCTTGAGGGCATGCGTGACATCGCTGATCACAAGGGTATCGAGATCCGCTATTCTTATGGCTGCAGCGTAAACAGAAGAGAATACTATAAGGGTAACTTTGAGAGTATTCCCGCATTCATGGAGCAGTGCTATATCGATAACAGCCGCAAGTCCGATACATATAAAGAGATGCCTTTCATCAATGAGGCAGCTTCCATGGCAAGAGAATGCGATCTTATCGTTCTCGCGATAGGTGATAATTATAATCAGGCCGGTGAGTATAATGACCGCGCTGAGCTTCGCCCTTCAGGTATGCAGGAAGCTCTTGTGCGCGTGCTTTCCACACTGCACATTCCGATGATCACCGTCGTAGTTGCATCCAAGCCTTTGGTTCTTACGGATATCGTTGAGAAGTCAGATGCTGTCATCTGTGCTTTCAACGGCGGCATGTTCGGCGGCCAGGCTGTGGCAGAGGCGATCTTCGGCAAGATCAATCCCCAGGGAAGACTTCCTATCTCTTTTCCTGTGGTTACAGGTCAGGTTCCTGTTTACTACAACCAGCTTCCGGGTTGGCATGAGGGACGCTATGTAGACTGCACGGAGGAGCCGCTTTTCGCTTTCGGAGAGGGACTGTCGTATACATGGTATGAGTACTCAGACCTGAAGTTTAACAAGCGCACTAAGACTGTGTCTGTCACGGTAACAAATAACGGTAAGAGAAGAGGCGTCGAGACGGTGCAGGTATACGTGAACGATGTTGTAAGTTCCGTTATGACTGCAGTGAAGAACCTTGCAGGGTTCGAGAGGGTGGAGCTCGATGCGGGTGAGTCCAAGACAGTGAAGATCAAGCTTGAGGACGAGGCTTTCAGTGTTGTGCTCCCCGATGAGACACGCGTGATCGAGCCCGGACAGTTCGAGATCTTTGCAGGACACAGTTCTAAGGACGAAGACTTATTGAAGGTAACGGTAACATTGTAATGGTTTGCAATAACATTCTTGAAGCAGTAGGAAATACGCCTCTTATAAGGCTTAACAGGCTTGTTCCTGAAGGAAGTGCCGAGGTTCTTGTAAAGTTCGAGGGCCTTAATGTTGGAGGTTCCGTTAAGACGCGCACTGCGTTGAACATGATCGAAAAGGCGGAGAAGGAAGGTATCCTTACACCCGACAGCATCATCGTGGAGCCCACTTCCGGCAACCAGGGTATAGGACTTGCTCTTATAGGTGCCGTTAGAGGTTACCGTACAGTGATCATCATGCCGGATTCTGTCAGCATCGAGAGAAGAAAGCTCGTTGAGCATTATGGTGCGGAGGTTATTCTCACACACGATGACGGTGATATCGGTCTTGCTATCAAGGAGTGTATCGATATCGCTTATAAGATGAAGGCGGAAGATCCTAATGTATTTATCCCGCAGCAGTTCGAGAATCCTGCGAACGTAGAGGCACAGTATACGAAGACTGCTCGCGAGATCCTGGATGCATTAGGTAAGCCTGTTGACGGATTTGTCTCGGGCATCGGCACGGGCGGAACGATCACGGGTATCGGCAAGGCTTTAAGAGAAGCCAACCCCGATGTTGTTATCTGGGCTGCTGAGCCTGAGCATGCTGCGATCCTGTCCGGCGGCTCCATAGGAACGCATATTCAGATGGGTATCGGCGACGGACTTATCCCGCCCATACTTGATACTTCTATTTATAACGATATAGCTATCATCACGGATGAGGAAGCTTTGACTATGAGTAAGGAGCTCGCTTCGAAGGAGGGAATACTGTGCGGTATCTCTTCCGGTACGAATGTCGCGGGTGCCATTAAGCTTGCGAAGGAATTAGGTGCAGGGAAGACTGTTGTTACGGTTCTTCCTGATACGGCGGAAAGATATTTCTCAACTCCGCTGTTTGAATAAGTCATCCAATTGAGAGGGAGGATATAAAAATGAAAATGAAGAAATTGGTTGCAGCAGCACTCGCGCTTTCCTTTATGGTAGGTGTTGCAGGGTGCTCAAAGGTCAAGTCCGTAACTGGAGAAGATGTTACCGGAGCTTGTGAAGACATGGACTTCGATGAGATCGATGATGACATTACGGAGTCCTTCAATGAGGATATGCTCGATGACGGCTTCTATTTTGTCATGGACAGAGATTACATCGAGGATAAGGTTGCTGAGGTCGGACCTTACCTGAGAATATCAGGCGCGGACTTTGGTGTTGATTTTGACAATATCGACGGGGCTGTTATGTTCGGAAGATGGGAAGGCTTCGACGATGTTGAGGGTATGGAGGATCCTGAGGATCTTGAGGATGTAGAGTTCCAGGTCATTGCAGGTGTTCAGATCACTCTTGATGAGTATGATCAGGATGTTCTCTACGATATAGCTGACGGCATTGACGATATGTTCCGTAAGATCAATGTTCATGTCGATGACTTAAGCTCTTCCGAGTACAAGGTCAACAAGGATTCTCTTTTCCTTAAGATTCATGTAGACGCTGTAGATCTGATTAATGCATTCATGGAGTCCGAATTTTACGATGCTCTTATTGATTCTGCTCCCGATGATGAGGAGGCTCAGGAGTTTATGGATGCTTTACAGAGTCTTACAGGCGGAGCAAGCTTGGCTGTATATGTAGCTGACGGTAATATCCTTATCGTTGCAGGTGCTTCTGTTAACTGCGAATCATCATATCTTGCTGATTTCTGTGATTCCGTCGGCGTTGACGATCCTTCAAGTATGCCCAACAGTGATGTTGTTGTAGAGGGAATAATCGAGACTCTTGATGACTATACCAGTCTTTTTTCCGGTTATATCGACAGAGCCCGTGACGCAGCAGCTGACTACGAGTACTACGGCTTCTGATCTCGCTTTACTTTTGTAAAATTGTCAAGTATATTTAGGAAGATTTATTAGCAGGAGGATAGACTAATGAAAGCAAAGAAGATTATGGCAGTTCTGCTCGCTGTATCCGTTATCGGTTCTGTAGCAGGCTGTGCAAAGGTTAAGAAGATCTCCGAGGAAGATTTCATCTCTGCATGCGAGAGCATGGGTGCTGAGGAAGTTGATCCTGAGGATGATGACACAGACGCTGACGCTCTTGAGGATGGCGTTTACATGATCATGAATCACGATTATCTCGAGGAGCATGAGGATGATGTCACATCTGCACTCAGTTCTTCAGTAGGAATGTACGGTGTTGATGTACCTGACGCTGATGCAATTCTCGAGATTGATGATGTCGAGGAGATCGTAGTGTTCGCTAAGATGGACGAGAATATCGATGATATCAGTGATCCTGAAGACATCTCTGATCTTGATGTTGATGCTGTTGTCGGTATGCACATCACACTCACAGATGCTGATAAGGTAGAGGATATCATGGATGGTCTTGCAGGCACTCTTGATGAGATGGGTGTTAATGTAGAAGATCTCAGCTCTGATGAGTACTATGTCGGCAAGAACGAGGGCTACCTCAGATTCAATATTGCTGCTGAAGACCTTATCACTTCCTTCGTAGATTCTGATACAGCTGCTTACCTTGCACTTCTTGATGCAGATATTGAGGAGTACCTCGACGGCATGACAGGCGACATCGCTGTTGCTACATATATCAACGGTGAGGATATGGTTATCGTATTCGGTGCTGCAGTTAACAACACAGTTGAGTACCTCGACGAGTTCTGCGGTTATCTCAAGATCGACACTCCTTCCAAGCTCGATTCCAACACAACAATCGCTCAGGCTATCTGCGATTACATTGACGATACTATCGGTCAAATGCTCTCCGGATTCGCTGCTATGGCTCAGTCCTACGATTACTGATCAGCGGATTGTAATTGATCATTAGAACAGGCGGGAGACCCCCGCCTGTTTTTTATGCCAAAATGCCATTAAATGTTATAATTATCAGGTAAGCTTGCTTTTAAGGGGATTAATATGAAGACCATGATAATAAGACTTAAGAAGTTTATTGCCACAGCACTTATCGCTGCGATAATTCCGACGGCAGCATTTGCTCCGTCCATTGTAATGGCTGACGATACAGTTGATTCGGCCGCGATCATCGCTGATGCTATCGCAGGCGGAGCTCACAGATGTAATGTTAATGCTCCGAGATCCGGTAATGTATTCCTTCAGCTGATGGGTACATTCGATACTACATCGAAGGAAGCTATCCTTAACCAGATCAACAGCTACAGACTTGAGGCTTGCCAGAATGGTTACCGCGATCCGAGAAACCCGGCAAGAGGATTGACGATGGCTGACTATGTACCGCTTCGCTGGTCCAGAGGTCTTGAGGAGATGGCAATGCTTCGTGCAGCTGAAGCAACTTATACGAACTTCCATCTTAAGTTGACAGGTGAGGATTGCTGGAATTCAAGCTATGATGTTGCATCATTCGGAGAGATCCTTGCTTGGGGCGGCAATATCCCCGGCGGTATCGCTCTTTGGTATTCAGAGAAGGCTTCATGGAATCAGGGCTTCGCAAGTTCCGCAGGTCATTATTCACAGATGATCAATCCTTCTTACACATGCTGCGGTGTTGCAGGTTTCAACAATACACAGGCTTGTGAGTTCTCTAACCAGTCAGGTGTTGATGAGTCCAAGATCAATGTATCCCAGTATAATTCCCAGCTTGCTGAAGTACGTATGGTCAATGTCTCAAGCATCGCAGTTACTGTTCCTTCAGGCAACTGCCTTGTAGGTTCAACAACAAAGGTTGCAGCTACATGCAGCATCAGCGTTCTCGGATATAACAAGAGATATTCATACAGCGGCGTAAGACTCCTTCCTACGACATGGTGGTCCGGAACTCCTAATATGGTAACGGTGGATAATGTCGGTAATGCGACAGGAATCATGCCCGGTATGGCGAATGTCTGCTGTAAGGTTAACGGTGTAACTTATGCAAGTACGGTAAGAGTCGGTGATGGTTCACTTGTCAGAAACTTCGCTTCAAGACTTTACTCCGTAGCTCTTAACCGTGCTCCTGACCAGACAGGTCTTGATTACTGGACAAACAGACTCGCATCAAGAGAGATCACAGGCACACAGGCTGCATATGGTTTCTTCTTCAGTGCTGAGTTTACGAATACAAACATGTCTAACGAAGAGTATGTAAGAAGACTCTACAGGACATTCCTTGACAGAGACCCTGAGCCCGCAGGCTACAACTACTGGCTCACAAGAATGGCTGACGGCGCTTCCAGAACAGAAGTCTTCTACGGATTCTCCGGATCTGCAGAGTTTGCAGGCATCTGCGCATACGCAGGTATCAATCCTTAAACTATGCCGCTTCTTATCATTCAGGGAGACATAACCAGGCTCAAGTGCGATGCCATCGTTAATGCAGCCAACAACTCGCTTCTCGGCGGGGGCGGCGTTGACGGTGCGATCCATCGCGCAGCTGGCCCGAAGCTCCTTGAAGAGTGCAGAAAGCTTCACGGATGTGATACGGGTGAAGCCAAGATAACCTCAGGCTATAACCTCGATGTCAAGTATGTCATACATACTGTGGGCCCCATCTACCGCGGAGGTATGA
>JAEEGF010677114.1_pt1 | contig 38629 bp, 32 predicted proteins | sample 9134171 | NCBI WGS metagenome assembly JAEEGF01 (sample SAMN16246542, study PRJNA631951) | gut metagenome | biome: gut microbiome; feature: rumen; material: AP-attached | host: Bos | place: Iran: Karaj | collected 2018-10 | reverse complement strand
ACGCCCTTGCGGAACAGCTCGTTGATCACGCGGCCCACCGTCACCTCGTTGCCGGGGATGGCGCTGGCGGAGATGATGACCTTGTCGCCGGGGCCCACCTCCACCTGCTTGTGGGTGGAGAAGGCCATGCGGAACAGGGCGCTCATCTCCTCGCCCTGGGAACCGGTGGTGATGATGACCTGCTCCTTCATGGGCAGGCTCTTGACCCGGTTCAGGTCCATCAGGGTGTTCCTGGGCAGCTTGATATAGCCCAGGTCCACCGCCACCTTCATGATGTTCTCCATGGACCGGCCGGTGACGGCCGCCTTGCGCCCGCAGGCCGCCGCGGCGTCCAGCACCTGCTGGATGCGGTGGACGTTGCTGGCGAAGGTGGTCACGATGATGCGCCGGTCACAGCCGTTGAACTGACGCAGGAAGGTATTGCCCACCACGCTCTCGCTCATGGTGTAGCCGGGCTTTTCCACGTTGGTGGAGTCGGCCAGCAGGGCCAGCACGCCCTCCTTGCCCAGCTCGCCGAAGCGGGCCAGGTCGATGACCTCGCCGTCGATGGGGGTGGAGTCGATCTTGAAGTCGCCGGTGTGGATCACTGTGCCCATCCGGGTGTGGATGGCAAAGGCCACCGAGTCGGGGATGGAGTGGTTCACGTGGAGGAACTCCACCTGGAACTTGCCGGCCCGGATGGTCATGCCGGACTCCACGGTGATGAGCTTGGTGGAGCTCACCATGCCGTGCTCGTGCAGCTTCAGCTTGATGAGTCCGGCGGTTAGCCGGGTGCAGTAGATGGGGATGTTGACCTGCTTGAGCACGTAGGGGATGGCGCCGATGTGGTCCTCGTGGCCGTGGGTGATGAACAGGCCGCGCAGGCGGGCCTTGTTCTTCACCAGATAGGTGACGTCGGGGATCACGCAGTCGATGCCGTACATATCATCGCCGGGGAACGCCATGCCGCAGTCCACCACGATGAGTTCGCCGCCGTATTCGTAGACGGTCATGTTCTTGCCGATCTCGTTGAGACCGCCAAGGGGGATGATTTTCAGTTTTTCAGCCATAATAACTCCTTTGCCTGTGGGTTGGCGCACGGGCATCCCCTGCCGCGCCCAAAAGAGCGCAGCAAAAGAAAGGGCGCGGGGCATCTGTGCGACCCTGCTTCGTCGCCGTCTGCCGTCCTGTCGCCCACACCGTGCGGTTGGGGGGTCTGCCCCCCCTTCTCTATCTGGATCGCGGTCTCCAACGGCCGCGAAACACACAAAAAAACGTGCGGATTTTCTGCACTTTGCACAAAGTATAGCACAAACTTTTCCGTTTGTACACCCCTAACTTTTCGCCCCCTTCCGACGCGGTCTCCCCTCCGCCGTTCCGGCGGCAAAAAGTTGTCGTTCCGGCGCAAAAAAGTCTTGACAAGCTTCTGCGGCGTGTGGTATATTAATTCTCGCCCTATCGAGGCATGGCGGCATAGCTCAGTTGGCTAGAGCATGCGGTTCATACCCGCAGTGTCCCCGGTTCAAATCCAGGTGCCGCTACCATAACCGGTGAGGCGCGCCGCGTCTCACCGGTGCCCGACAGGGCCGACGGCCCGTTGGTCAAGTGGTTAAGACACGGCCCTTTCACGGCTGTAACATGGGTTCGAGTCCCGTACGGGTCACCATGATTCGGCAGCCCTGCGGGCTCGCCGAATACGGAGGCTTAGCTCAGCTGGTTAGAGCGCCTGCTTCACACGCAGGAGGTCACTGGTTCGAGTCCAGCAGTCTCCACCAAAACCCTTGGAAACCTTGTGTTTCCAAGGGTTTTTGCTATTCTCCGCAGCTTTTCGCAAAAGCGAGTGACCTCCTGCCTGCCAGGGGGTATTTTAGGAAATCAGGAGGTCACTCAAATGCCGAAAATCAAGATGCCGATGACGCTTTGCAAGGACGATGAGCTGTCGTTTTCCGCCGCTTTTGAGCTGTTTTTGGTGGACGGCGCGGCACGGGGTCTCAGTGAAAAAACGAACTCTACTTACCGCTGCCATTTGCAAGGCATGGCTCACTATCTCGACACCGAAATGCCGCTCTCAAAGCTGCGGCGCAGCCATATCAACACCATGATCGTGAAGATGCGGGAAAAGGATCTCGCTACAAACACCATCAGCAGCTATGTGAGGGTGCTGACCACCTTTCTCCACTGGTGTGATAGAGAAGGTTACTGCCATGTCGATCCGCCGAAGTTCAAACAAGTGGAAACTGTGAAGGAAACCTACACCGACGATGAGCTGATCGCACTCCTCCGCCGCCCCTCCCCTACTTGCCGCTTCTCTATTCTATCTAATAACTTCAAAAAAACACAGCAACCCGGCTCAATGAGCCATATAAAAAAACTACGCCCGGGATCCGGGCGTAGTTTTTTTTATTCGTGTTTCTATTGAATCATCTTCCGATCTCACAGCTCAGCGAGCGTACGCCTTCTATGGATTCCATAAACGATGTGAGTTTGGTCAGCGTCATGCTGGCATTCATACGCAGCGTGTATTCCAGCGTGGCGGTACCGTCATCCTGAAAAGACACCTTGTTCGAGATAATATGCATTTTGTTTTCCGCGAGATACTCGGCAAGAGCTTTTTTGAACGTCCTCGCATCTGTTACTGTACAGCTGAGTTTTCCTATGACCATCGAATCTACACCAACGGTAAACCGGTGCATCAGGATCTGTATAAGCGCAACGATAATCGTTCCTTCCAGTCCGATAATATACATGCCGGAGCCGATCGCAAGTCCGATACCGGCGGTCGCCCATATACCTGCTGCAGTCGTCAGGCCGCGTACATTGCTGCCGTTTCGGAAAATTATGCCCGCGCCGAGGAAAGAAATGCCGCTTACAATCTGTGCCGCAATACGAGCCGGATCTGCTCCCCGCGTTCCGAATAATGCCCCTGATTCGGAGGCCAGATCAACAAATCCGTATTTTGACACGATCATTGTAAGCGCTGCGGCGCAGCATACGATGATGTGTGTACGCACACCGGCTTCTTTCAGGCGTTTTGTCCGTTCAAAACCGATGCAGGCGCCGCATATGCATGCGGTCAAAAGCCTGGCAAAGAATTCAACATATTGTATCAGAGAAAACTGTTGTAACAATTGTCCCGCCAGCGTCGTCATAGGAATACCACCTTTCTGTAGAGAGGCGAACGAGAATCTCTGACAGCGCAAACGTTTACGCTTTTGTGCAATAAATCATAGCACCGAAGTCCCGGCTTGTCAACCGTTTATCTGAAAGCGGAGTAAAATTTTCTCTTGCGTATATTTAGATCCCTGAAAGGCCGATTATATGCGGATATCTGCCCAGACAGCGTTGTGATCCGACAATTCGGAAAGCTCCGCCTCGCGCAGCGGCGAATCTGGCCGCGCCCAATCGCAATCAGAGAGAACGGTTGAGACCATACCGTGCCTTACGCAGGTCACTCCTCGTCCAAATATCCAGTCAAGGTGCAGATTGAGAACGCCGCCGCCTGTAGGTCTGCGTCTTGTCGGGAGTCTTTCGCCGTTCAATGAACGATATTCAAATCCCATCTGTTCTGCACATGTGAAAAGCAGCTCCCGTTGTGTGGGGTCAGTTATAATACCACAGGACTGCTGCCTGCGGTACGCTTCCAGAGCAGCCGCTTCGCTGTAGTCAAAAGCATTGGTGTTGAAATCTCCCCCAATAAGGATCGGCATCTCACCGAACAATTCAGCCGCTCTCCCGAACACTGCCCTGCACTGCGCTTCCCGTATTGTCGGGGAAGTTCGGTTTTCCAGATGGACACAGACCGCACCGATCCGTCTCCCGGCAATATCCAGCTCGCAAAAAAGGGCGACACGAGTACCGATACGCTTCTGACTGTCAAAAAACCAGTTGTAGCCCTCCGGCAGATAAAGAGATTCCGCGCGGACAATCGGCCAGCGGGAAAACAACGTATTTCCCTCATAGCCTTTCCGGTCGTTCGGGTTGACCAGCTCAATGAACTCCAGCGCGTAGGCATAATTAAACCCGAGCGCTTCGGCGATCTCACGCGATGCGTCCAGATTTCGGCTTCGCTCCGTACCGTCATCTAGTTCGTTTCCGAACAGGATATCCGCATCTCTCAACTCGGGGCATTCGGAGAGGAATGATAGAATCTCTCGGATTCGAGTCCCGTGTTCCACATTGAAAACCGCGGCACGCAATATATCGGCGGTTTCCTGCGGAGGCGTAATCAGATTGAAGCACTCCGGATTCCCGAACTGCGGAATCCGGCTTATGACACCGGCCTGTCCTTCATATGGGATCCGTTCAGCCAGTCTGATTCTTTCGTAATATGGGATCGCATCCATGTCGGCACCTCCTTGTGAAATGAACACAGTATAGCAGAGAGAACCCGTTTTGCAAAGGCTGAATTTGTAATCGTTTTCGCTCCTTTTGCGCCATATTGTTTAGGATACTCTCCCGTTAATCGATATTGCCCCCTTTTTTCTGCTGATATGTGCGTCTTTTTGCATTTTTATCAGGTTTTTCCGTTTTGCTTACATGTAACGTTATCTTTTGATTTGTGCGAATTAGATAAAGTTTTCTCGCATCTAAACCAAAAATTAGATTATGTGATTGACAACAAGATCCGTTCGTGGTACTATAAATGCGTAAATAGCGCAAACGTTTGCGCTCGCAAGGAGGCATACAAATGATCAAGGCAGTCATGTTCGATATGGGCGGCACTCTCGAGGATCTGTATTCCGACGAGAGGAATGACAAAGCTACCGCCCACGCCCTGTATGAGATTCTGAAAAGACACGATATAGACGTCCCATATGAGGCGGAGCCGCTTTGGGATATCGTTGGCGCCGGTATTCAGGCGTATAAGAAACATTCCGAGCTCACTTTGATCGAACTGAAGCCAGAAGAAATCTGGTGCGACTGGGGGTTCAAAGACGTGCCGGTCGACCGCGAGAAGCTTGCCGAGATCAGCGAGGAGATCGCACATATGTGGGAGACCACTTTCTATGACCGTCGGCTGCGGGAACATGCCGCAGAGATGCTGAAGGCTCTGAAAGAAGACCTCAACATGCACGTTTCCGTCGTCAGCAACACCGGAAGCCTTTTCCAGGTATTCTCCACACTTAAAAACTACGGTGTTCGCCAGTACTTTGATGAGATCACGCTTTCTTCAATCGTCGGCTACCGGAAACCGCACCCCAATATTTTCCGCATCGCCTGCGCTCAGGCCGGCCTTGATCCTTCCGAATGCGCGTTTGTCGGCGATACACTCTCCCGCGATGTTGTCGGTCCGCGGAAAATGGGATTCGGGCGCGTTTTCAAGATCAACTCGTTCCTGACGCCGCAGAAAGACATCGGCAAGTTCTCAGTCGAACCCGATTATCAGATCACCGACATCTACGATGTGTACACGCTGTTGAAGAAAGAGCGCGAACAGGCCTAATGTGATTCGCATCAGTTCAACCAATATTTACGGAGGTCCGAATATGGCAAAGAATAGATGGAAGCGTCCTCCGATGACGAAGGAAAGGTTAAAAAACCAGATCCAAAACGTGATCGGCAACCCGTTCAACGTGATCGTTCTGATTACACTGCTCATGCTGTTCATCTTTATCGTCATCCCCCTTCTGACGATGGTGCTGAACACCTTTACCGTTACAAGAGGATCCGCCGAAATGGCAAGACGTGTCGACCCCGGAGCAATGCCGGGCGACTATTCGATCTGGGCATGGAAGTTCCTGTTCGGATCGGAGAACTTCGTTTCCACCGGTAACATGGGGCTTCGCGGGACACAGATCTATACGAATCTTTTAGAGCCTCTGTTCCATTCGCTGACGATCGGATTCTTTGTCACCGTGATCTCGGTACCTCTCGGCGCTTTGATGGCGTGGCTGCTGGTCCGTACGGATATTCCCTGCAAGGGGCTGCTGTCCGCGCTGATCCTGGTCCCTTACATGATCCCGTCATGGTGCAAAGCCTTGTCGTGGCTGAGCGTGTTCCGGACGCCGAAGTACGGCGGATATTACGGACTTCTGACAGGTCTCGGTATTCCGGTTCCGGAATGGCTGGCGTACGGGCCCATTGCGATCATTCTTGTAATGGTGCTCCATTACTACGCATTTTCATTCATTATGGTGTCCGGCGCGCTGCGTTCAATCAACTCCGAACTCGAGGAAATGGGCGAAATCCAGGGCGCCAGCAAAGCACAGATCCTTAAGAGCATTACGCTGCCGCTGGTGCTTCCCTCCATCCTCTCGGCAACGATCATGACGATCAGCAAGTCCATCGGCACCTACGGTGTTGCGGCGCGTCTCGGCAATACGATCCAGTATTTCGTCATGGCTACGAAGATGAAGTACTTCCTGGAATCTCAGCAGACCGCTGCGGTCGGCTACATCTTCTCCATGCTGATGATCGCGCTGGCGGCCGGTACGATTCTGATCAATCAGAAACTGATCGGCACACGGAAATCCTATGCTACGATCGGCGGCAAGGGCACACGCTCGAATCTGATTCCTCTCGGAAGTTCCAAGTGGCCGATGCTGATTCTGCTGACCGTATTCATCATTCTGGCCATGTTCATGCCGCTGTTCTTCCTCGTTATGGAATCGTTCCAGATCGTCCCCGGCAAGGGATACCATCTCGATAACCTCTCCCTTTACGCGTGGATCGGCAGTCTTGAAAATGCGCCGAACGAGCAGTTCAATCAGTCCGGTCTGTTCCGCAATGTCGAATTCTTCCGTTCGCTGTGGAACACGGTTAAGCTTTCTATCCTCGGTTCTCTGATCACCGCCGTGTTCGGCCAGTTCTTCGGGTACATCACCACCCGCGGCAGAGGAAAATGGTACGGCAATGCGGTCGAGCAGCTGATCTTCATTCCCTACCTGATGCCGGGTGTTGCGTTCGCCGCGATCTACTATTCTCTGGCAAGCAACTATATCCCCTCTCTGGTCGGGTCGTTCATGCTGATACTCATCGTTTCCGTCGTCAAGCACTTCCCGTTTGCAAGCCGGTCCGGTTCGTCGAACATGATGCAGATCTCCGTCGAGCTGGAGGAGGCGGCCACGATCAACGGCGCCGGGTTCTGGCGGAGGATCCTTAGTATCGTAATACCCCTCGCAAAGGGCGGTTTCCTGTCGGGTTTCCTCCTCTCCTTCATAAGTATTGCAAAGGAACTCGACCTGATCGCGATCCTGATGACGAATTCGGAAAACTACACCCTGTCGTTCCTGTCCTTTAACTATTCAAAAGAAGCAATGCCTCAGGTGGCGGATGCGATCTGCATCATCATCATTGCATTCATCCTGATTACGAATAGAATTGCCGACAGGTTTGGCGGAAACGTCAGCAAGAGCATGTAACCTCATCGAACGGTTGAAGAAAGGATAATATCATGAGCAAGATCGTATTAAGCCACATTGATAAATATTACGGCGAAAATCACGTCCTGCGCGACATCAATCTCACGATCGAGGACGGCGACTTTATGACGCTTCTCGGGCCCTCCGGCTGCGGTAAAACTACCACTCTGCGAGTAGTTTCCGGGCTCGAAAAACCGCAGAAGGGTACCATGACCATCGACGACCGTCCGGTCATTGATGCAGACAAGGCATTCTACGAGGCTCCCGCGAAGCGCGGACTGAATCTCGTGTTTCAGAGCTATGCATTGTGGCCTCACATGACGGTCTTCCAGAACGTTGCGTTTGGTCTGAAAATCAAAAAGATGAAGAAGGCCGAAATCGAAGAAACGGTCATGCGCGCACTGAAGACCATGCGCATCGAGGAATACCGTGACCGTTATCCCAACGAATTGTCCGGCGGTCAGCAGCAGCGTGTTGCCATTGCCCGTGCGATCGCATCAAGCCCGAAGCTTCTGCTGCTTGACGAGCCTCTTTCCAACCTCGACGCACGGCTTCGTATCGATATGCGCGCCGAACTGAAGCGTCTGCACAAGGAAACCGGCACGACGATCATCTATGTCACTCACGATCAGGTTGAAGCTCTGACGATGTCCACCAAAATCGCTCTGTTCAAGGAAGGCGAGATCTCCCAGATTGACACGCCACTGGGCCTGTATACGAACCCGATCGATCTGCAGGCTGCGGACTTCATCGGAAACCCTCGCATCAACTTCATCAATGCCAGAGGTTTTTACGACGGTGACACGCTGACGGTCAAAAGTGAGTTCGGCACCTATGTATATCCCCACAACACGGTAAAGACCGATGAGGAGATCCCCGAGAACGAAGAATTCGACTGCATACTCGGTCTGCGCCCCGAAATGGTGGATATCTATACCGAGGATCCGCATCACAAGAATACGGTGGAAGCCAGGATCTACGCCAATCAGCCCGCAGGCAGTGAAACGCTTGTCACGCTCACCGTTGGCAGCACCGAGTTCCTGGCAATCCAGGTCGGTCTGGTAGAGTATGATATGAACCAGAAAGTATATATTGTCCTGCACCCCGGCCGTATGAATGTATATAACAAGAAAACCGGACGTTTGATTAAATATGCAAAAGCCAAGCATAAAGCAGGTATCGACGACTGACATACGAAGATAAACCGCAGACATCAGAAAGGAACGATACGCATGAAAAAGTTTTTGGCACTTCTCTGTTCGATTCTTCTGCTCTTCACGACATTTGCATGCTCAAGCAACAATGGCGGAAACACCAATAATGATGACAACGTCGACTGGGAACACATGTCGATGGAAGAACTGTATGAAATGGCAAAGCAGGAGGGCGGCGTCGTAAAAATCTACGCAACTACCACGGACGCGGAAACTGCCCGCAAGAAAATCGCCCGCGACTATCCTGATGTGAACTTTGAGTTTGTTTCCTGCGACACCAACACGATTAAGAGTCTTTTGGAGCGCGACTATGATGCGAACAAGGTCAATGCGGACGTCGTTCTGGTTAAAGATGCTTCTGGTGAAATCTACAATGGCCTTGTTGCATACGACATCCTGAAGATTTATTACCCCGAAACAATCTGCAAGCACATTGATCCGGATCTGCTGCAGTATGGTCTGCCTCTGTATTCCACATTCAATCCCTGGTTCTACAGCACTCGCGACTTCCCCGACGGAGTGCCTATCACGAGCTGGTGGGACATCGTCCAGGGTTATAACGTCGACACCAAGTCCTATAAGGATGCAAATGGAAAAGACACCCAGTATTGGACTGTATATACCAAGGACATCAAGGGTGCTTCCTACGCCGCCCTGTGGGCACAGTTGTTCGTTGACAGCGATCTGATGTTTGCACAGTACAAGGAACAGTACGGCAAAGACCTTGATATAACCTACACCGATAAGCTTCAGAACGATACGTTCAAGAATCTTCCCGAGAACAACGCAGGCGTCGAACTGTTCTGGCGTTTTACGCAGATGCAGACCTATGAGCAGGCTGATGGCGATGCTGTGGCGAACGCGGTGGATCTTTCCGTCAATGGCCCGACGATCGGTCTCTGCTCTGCCTCCAAGCTGGATAACCGCGACAGCAGCGGTATGCAGATCGGCTGGGTAACAGGTCTTTCTCCCTATACCGCGCAGAATGCGGCAAGCTATGTATATGTTGCAGGCAACTGCGATAACCCTGCAGGCGCACGTCTCTACATCAACTATATCATGGGCGGTGACGATGGTCAGAGCGGCTGCTATCAGACCTTCGATAAGCTCGGCCACTGGTCCGTGCGAGACGATGTGGTATTCGAGAAATCTGGCGTTGAAGAGAAAGATGTCGGTCTGAAGGCTCCTGATATGAAAGAGATCTACAACTACTTCGTCAGTGTCCAGAGCTACTGGGACCTCTGGACGAGTTGGAGATAACGGGACCCGATCATCTGGGAGACGCAGTATGGCAAAGAAACAATCCAATCTGGATCGAAAACTGGATTCTTTTGCGCGAGTCACGTTTATCGGGGCAGACGGAAGGCCGAAAAGCGCCGTTTGGCTCTATGCCTTTATGCTCTCGATCCTTTTTGGACTCCTGTTCGTTGCCGCTTATCTCGCATTTGGATTCCTGTTCGGGAGAAATGCAGACGCCGGAATCGGCACAATCGTTTTGCATGCCCTGGTCAGTGCGGTTGCCGGCAGTATTCCCGCGATCCTGCTTGCCGTATTGTTAAAAAAAGAAAAAAAGGCTCTCACCGCGTATGCCTATGTGTGGCTGGCGGTACTGTTCGTGCTGTCGCTTATTATGGGACTCCTGTTGTGTGACTGGAAAAGCGGCACCGGTTGGGCGGATTTTTTGACGCTAGCCACAATCGTGTACTTTCCTTCCCTTCTTGCTATTCTCATTGGCGGCATTCCTTCCTGGATTCTGTACCGTCGGGAATGCAGGCGCCTGAATGAGATAGGCAGGCGCGCTTCAGACCGCCCGACCTATTACAATTCATGAATCATGCTGGAAATATTCTTCTGCAACGTAGGTGACGGAGACTCGATTCTATTGCGGGAAATGCGCTCCGGCACGGCGGTCTATAACGTCCTGGTCGACTGCGGCAGGCCGTTTCTTGAGCCAAAACAGGGTTCGCTCCGCAAAGAGGCGATTTATTATCTCAAAGCGCGCGGTGTGACGCACATCGACAGGATGTACCTTTCACATCTGCACATCGATCACATCGGCGGTGCACAGCGCATACTGAATGAGATCAACACCGACCGTCTCCTATCCCTGTATCTCCCGCCGAATGACGCAGGATGGGTCATGCCCCCGTTCGACTCCGTCGATAAAACAAAAAACGGACTTGTCCAGCTATTGAACGTCTTTCACGATGTAACGCGGACCGCGGCTCTGCGCGGGTGTGCGTGCGAGCCCGTCCGCCCCGGAATGGAAATACTGACCGACCGGCTTTCGGTAGAAACGATTCTCCCCAGGGAGCCGGTTATCTCCCTGCAGGCACGTGTGTTCGACGCTCTGTATCAGGGCGGACCGGTCGATGGGGATGAGTGGTTCCGGGCGGCGAAGCAGCGCAATGAGTCCAGCGTGATGTTGCGTTTTACCTATGCGGGACGCAGCGTTCTGTTGACCGGAGACCGGTTTGCGGCCGATTGGGAAAACGAAGCGCCTTTACACTGCGATGTACTGAAACTGCCGCATCACGGCGATGAAAAATCCATGACAGCGCCGCTTTTGAATTCAATGATGCCTCACTACATGGTTATCTCGTGTCAGAACGACCCTACGGATAAAAAAGATCGCCCAAATGCCGGGATCGTTTCTCTTCTGCAGAGCACCGGAGGCCAGGTTTTATGCACGGAAAACAAACCGCTGCCGACGAAAAAAGCTGCGACGTATAACGGCATCTGCATCACAATCGAAGAAGATGGCACGATTTCATGTAGTACAGAATAACGAAGCATTTTCCGCCTTTGAGCGGGATGTGATAAACGGAGGATCAAGATTACAATTCGAGGAGGATAATCATGAAAAAGCTACTTTCACTCATGCTCGTTCTGCTGATGATCCTGTCGGTGGTCGCATGCTCGAACAAGCAGACTCCTGTCGAGCCCGACAATCCCTCAACAAAAACCGAGTATGAAGGTCTTGCTCTGAACATTAAGAACAAGACCGGCAAAACGATCAATGAGGTCTACATCTATCCGACTGGCGGCGAAAAAGGCAACAGCGTTGTAGAAGCCGGCTGGAAAGACAAGGACGCAGACGGCGAGAACTACGAGCAGTTTATCTATATCGTCCGTGAAAAGGGCGCTGAGATGGAGATGTACGTAGTATTCGAAGACGGCTCTGATATGACCTGCAATGTCGGGACGCTTGCCACGTATGACAAGCTCTCCATGAAGGGTCCTACTGCGGATGATCTCAAGCATGAGCCGAATGATGACGAAGCCGAAGCGGCGCTTATGAACTCTCTGGTCGCACTCGGGAAAACGTCCGACAACTTCTATCCCGGTTATGAACTAATTCCTGTCGAGCTGAAAAACAAGACCGGCAAGGGCATTACTGAACTGTACTTCTACGAAGAGGGCGGCAACCCGAAGGCCTATAATAACGTGATCGACTATCTGTATGCCGAAGACGGCACTCGCATGGATGTTCTGATGTCCGGCAAGGCAAAAGAAGGCGGCATGTATCTCTTCAAGTGCTTTATCCGTCCTCATTCTGACAACTACATGATTGATGTCGTATTTGACGACGGCACCAGTATCACCTATCCGATCACGGATTGGTTCAAAGCTGACGGCGACGGACACCTGCCCAACGAGATCTCCCTGAAAAACGCGGAAGATCCGGATGATATCAAAGTCCAGTATGACGACGGTGTACCCGAGCCTATCGATTACCTTGCTGAATCCCTCGCAAAAGGCTACGTTGTTGACCAGTGGTATCCGTCCTACGCGACCGTCGACGTCGATGCGGCAACCGTTGAGGCTCTGAGAGCTGCTCAGGCTATGATTCCCGTACCTGCGACCGAAGAAGAGGAGACTCCAGCTGAGAACACCGATACCTCAGCGGATGTTCCCGCCGGCTATACCGGACTTCACCTGATGATCAAGAACAAGTCCGGCAAGGACATCGCTAAGATCTACCTGTTCCCCAATGGCGAAGACAAGGGTAAGAATATCTTCAAGACCCTTGCCGAAGTGCTCCCCACCGAGGACGAAAGCGTTGAAGGCAAACCTCACGAGATCTATGTGTATGTGTTCCGTGAGACTGCCAAGCTCGAAGGCATGACGCTGCGTGTGCGCTATGCTGACGAATCCGAAGAGGATTTCGAGCTTAAGGCTCTTGAGGATTACACCGTGTTCACCATCAAGGAGAACGCAGCGGACTTCAAGCAGAAGGTCAGCGACGACGCAGAAGACATCGCGGCGATGAATGCTGTCGCGGCAGCAGGTGTCTCCACCGACGGTGTGACCTTCGAGCCGATCGGCTAACCGTTTTTAAATGAGCTTGCGGAGCGCGGCCGACGGTCCGCCTCCGCGGCTCTTCCCCAGCCCGCCGGACTGCTCTTCTAAATGAGAAAGCCGTCTGCGTTTCAATTGCATTCGCAAAAGGACGACGTTTGCCGCATCCGGATCAGCCGGTTCGGCAATGCGGCAAACGTCGTATTTATTATTGCCGCAGTCGTAAACGTTTGCGTTATGTTCTTGCAGGCCTTTTCGTACTGCGTCATCATTCCGCTTGTATAAGAGAGGTAACTATGGAAAACTATTTCTGGATCGGCTTTATCGGAGCAGCTCTCGCCGGGCTCTATGCGCTGCTGCAAACGAAAAAGGTTCTGTCCTTCTCTGAAGGAACCGATGAGATGAAGAGGATCGCGGAGGCCATCCGCGAAGGTGCCGGAGCCTACCTGCAGCGCCAGTATAAAACGGTTCTTCCCGTGTTCGCTGTCGTATTTTTGATCCTTGCGGCGATGGCATTTGCCAGCAATGGCAGCCTGCTTTCGAAATTCACTCCTTTCGCTTTCATGACGGGCGGCATTTGGTCCCTGCTCGCCGGATTCATCGGCATGAAGATCGCGACGAATTCAAATGCCCGTACCGCGCAGGCGGCTTCGGAAGGATTGAACCGGGGTCTTCGCGTGGCTTTCTCTGCCGGGTCCGTCATGGGATTCACCGTTGTTGCGCTTGGTATCCTGGACGTTACTCTGTGGTTCATTCTGCTTAAGTACGTCTTCCCCGTTCCCGATCCGCTTCCCGCCGGTGTTAAGTCCATTGATATGTACATTGGCAATATCATGGTCATGAACGGAATGGGCGCTTCTTTCATGGCGCTGTTTGCACGCGTAGGCGGAGGTATCTACACCAAGGCTGCTGACGTCGGAGCGGACCTCGTCGGAAAAGTCGAGAAGAAAATCCCAGAAGACGATCCCAGAAATCCGGCCACTATCGCGGACAACGTCGGCGACAACGTCGGCGATGTCGCCGGCATGGGGGCTGATCTGTATGAGTCCTATGTGGGAAGCATCCTCGCAACGTTTGCGCTCTCCGCCATCGGCGGATACGGTTTCCCCGGAATGTTCCTTCCTCTGATGCTTGCGGTTTCCGGAATCATCTGCTCAATCATCGGCGCACAACTCGTACGCGTTAAGGAAGGCGCTTCGCAGATGACTCTTCTGCGTACGCTCCGTACCGGCACATACACAGCGGCGATCCTGTCTGCGGTAGCAGCGCTGCCGCTGACATACTTCATCTTCCGCAACATTGACGGCGCAAGATGGTGGGGTATCTATATCGCCATCGTGTGCGGCCTCGTCGCGGGATGCCTGATCGGGTTCTTCACCGAATACTTCACCTCCGAATCCTACACTCCGACCCGGAATCTGGCCGCAACATCCCAGACGGGTTATGCGACCATCGTCATCGGAGGCATCTCACTCGGTATGGAATCCGCATTGACCTCTATCCTGATCGTATGCGCGGCAGTCCTTATCAGTTATATTGCGGCAGGCGGCACAGCAGAGCTTGTTGACGCAAACGGTCATTTCCTGCAGACCTTCAACCGCGGCCTCTACGGTATCGGCATCGCCGGTGTGGGCATGCTTTCCACTCTCGGTATTACTCTGGCGACCGACGCATACGGCCCCGTAGCAGACAACGCTGGCGGTATCGCGCAGATGGCTGGCATGGACCCTGTCGTCCGTGAGCGCACCGACGCGCTGGATTCTCTCGGCAACACCACCGCGGCAACCGGCAAGGGCTTTGCAATCGGTTCTGCGTCTCTGACTTCTCTTGCACTGCTCGTTTCCTACGTGAACATCATCCAGGATAAGACGGATACGGTCCTGAACTTCTCCGTCATCAACCCGACTGTTCTGGTCGGTCTGTTTATTGGAGCGATGCTCGTGTTCGTGTTTTCCGCGGTCACCATGAACGGCGTCGAACGGGCCGCGCAGTCAGTGGTCCTGGAAGTGCGGCGCCAGTTCAGCGAGATTCCCGGTATTCTGGAAGGCACGGCAACTCCCGAATACGCAAAGTGCGTTTCCATCTGCACAAAAGGCGCGCTGAAGGAGATGGTCGTACCGGCTGTCATGGCTGTCGTCGTTCCGATTGTTTCGGGCCTGATTCTCGGCCCGACCGGTGTGGTTGGTCTTCTCGCAGGTGTCTCCGTTGCAGGTTTCGCCGTCTCTGTTTTCATGTCCAACGCCGGAGGCGCATGGGACAACGCGAAGAAATACATCGAAGAAGGCCACTTCGGAGGCAAGGGATCGAAACCGCATAAGGCTTCCGTCGTCGGCGATACGATCGGAGATCCGTTCAAGGATACCTCCGGTCCGTCCCTTAACATTCTCATCAAGCTGTGCGCCACGGTCTCCATTGTTTTCTCGGGTCTGATTGCCTTGGTGCACCTGCTCTGATCACCAATTACCTCTTCCTTCTTTTTCCGCTTTCCGGCAACCTTTGTCCCGAAACTGCTATCGTTCAAACATGCGAAAAGGCCCGATCCCAGCCGGATCGGGCCTTTTCCCTGCGGATTTATTATCGATAGAAACGTTCGATGTAGTCGAGTACGTCCTGACGGGTGCCCTTGAACGGGCCGGGGGTTTCCATCTTGAGGGACACGAGCGCCGCCGCAAATTCCAAAGCGGCCGGGATACTGCTGTTAAGACGTTCGCAGAGATAACCCGCGAAGGTTGTATCCCCTCTGCCGGTTCTTCCTGACAGTCCCCGCGGGCAGAGTTTGGAACGGTAGATTCTATTGCCGTCGCATACGATCGCCTCTGTATTGTGCGTTATCAGCACTTCTTTCGCTCCCCATTCACACAGCATAAATGCCGCTGTCTCGCGGTCGTCGGTGCCGGTGAGGATCTCGGCTTCGGCTGCATCGGTTTTCAGGAATCGGATCAGCGGCAGATACCGCATCTTCTCCGGCCAGTCACGCAGCTCCAGAGTCCCGTCTTCATTGCGGAAGCGCATCATACCCTGCACATCCAGCCCGACGCTGCCTCGTGCAGCGCATGCTTCTACAAACTCACCGGGGAAGTCGCCGGCAACCAGTCCGCCGAGATGATAGATCTTTGCCCCGGCATCCGGCAGATCCGAAGGTCTGTACGGCTCGATACCTTTGGTGTTTATACCGCGGCGGCGTTCCCTGTCTGCTGTGAAATACGTATTCTGCATTTCGGTATAGGTATCACAATCGACGGCGAAAATCTTTTCGACCCTGCTGTCCGCAAAAACGCGATACGGGTCGATCACTCTGACATCGCCCTTCGGTACAACCGCTACGGAGTACCCGATCGCAGCCGCAGCATAACCGGAAAAGGTCACGGCTCCTCCGTTGATGTATTCCTCGCGCCCGTCAAAATCAATGTTGTGGTCGAGCGTAATCTGCCCGATGATCATGGTATCAAACATTCGGAATCCCCTCACTTTCCTTCAGGATCCAATCGAACTCGGGACACCAATTCCGGAAGCGCCCCGAAGAGATCACTTCTTTCAGTTCATAGGAATCACGTATCCGCCCTTCGACCAGAGTCGCCGCGCGCCCTTCATCACCGATCTGATGCGAATCGGACCCGACTGTGCGATACAGATGCGGGTTCTCTTTTGCAAGTTCCAGTGCAAGCGCGTTTCGGCTGTCATGGCGCGGATTGCAGTTTACAATCTCAATGCCGTGTACGCAGTTGTAGAACACCTCATCGCAGTTGCGGTATGGATGTGCGTGGATGATCAACACCTCGTCCTTGAATCTGTCAAAGAAAGACTGATGATCCATGTCGGTGATCCACGGGTGATCATAAAGCCACTGCTCGTCAATTCCGTAGATCAGATAGTCGCTGTCGTTTTCAGGGAAACGCAGCTCCACACCGAAGATAATATCCATTCCCATGGATTCGCCGGCTGCTTTAGCGGCCCGGTAACCCATAAGGTATCGGTCGATGATCGCATTCCAGTCAGCGCCGACGTTGAAGTACTCAATCTGGGCTTTATGCAGATGATCCGTCACACAAACACCCTGATAGCCAAGGGCTTTGTATGTCTTGACCTGATCAGCTGCGGGAACATGTCCGCATTTGCTGGTCTCTGACGTATGCAGATGCAATTCGTAGCGATTCATGCGTTCTCCTGTTACTCCTGGCCTTCGATCGCGCGGCAGGAACTGCGTATTACGAGCGAAGGCGAAAGGATGGTCTTGGTATGAGGCGTGTCAGGTCTTCTGATGTAGTTCAAAAGCATATCCACCGCCGCAACGGCCAGCTCATACTTAGGCTGATTGACCGTAGTCAGATCGATCGGAGGAAGTGCGCAAAATGAGATATTATCGAACCCCATCAGGGACATATCCTCGGGGATCCGGATCTTGTGCTCATATGCGGCTTTGATCACGCCGATCGCCAGCGTATCCGCCGCGCACAGAACGGCGGTTTCCTCATGCGGTCTGGAGAAGTATTCCGAAGCGATTGCATAACCCGCCTCGGAGGAACTGCGCGGTCCGTTGTTCTCCAGAACGCGCGGTTCGATGTTGAGCCGGTTGCACGCATTGATATAACCCTCCATGCGCAGGCGGTGCGTCATGCTGTTGCTTCGTGCGCCGAGGTAAAGTATCTTGCGGTGCCCGAGTCCGTACAGGTATTCCGTCGCCTGCTGCATGCCGTTCGAGTTGTCTACCGACACATAGTTTTCCGGCAGATCCTGCAGATTCTCACCGATGAACACAGTCGGTACCTGCGCGGTCAAAACCTTCAACGATTCATAGGACTCATTTCCCACCGGGATCATGATAATCCCGTCGACCTTTCGGCCAAGAAGCAGCGAAAAGACCTCCTTTTCGAGTTCGCGGTCATAGGACGAATTGCAGACCATCAGATTGTAGCCGCATTTGCGTGCGTAGATCTCCAGATGTGCGGTCATCTCACTCATGAACGGGTTGTCTATGCTGGTGACGATCAATCCCAGGATCTTTGTCTTCTTCATGACCATCGACCGGGCGACGAAGTTGGGCGTATAGCCCATCTCCTCGCAGATCTTGATAACGCGCTTTCTGGTGCTCTCGCTTATCTCCGGGCTTTCGGACAACGCACGGGAGACAGTCGCATAGGAAACGCCTGCTACTTTCGCGACATCTTTGAGTGTAACGAACCCCATAACTCCTCCAAGAAAAAATAACTCAAACGCCAAGTAAACGTTTTCGTATATTATATTACTACCAGCCATCTTATTTGTCAACGCACAGAAACTTTTCCGCATCCGGAGAGCAGCGGAAGCCTTATGAACGACAGAGCGTCAGCAAACCGGGCGGACCTCTTGAGAATACAGGCAAGGGCAAACCGGCATTTCCATAAAAAACGCACCCTTTCCCAAGGCATTTGTTGTTGACAAATTGCATACTCTGATTTACAATTAAAGTGACGCAAACGTTTTCGTAATTCGCCGTATTTCGGAGGTATTTCATGATCTCAACTCTGCTGTTTGATCTCGGTGGAACTCTGCATTCCGTCAAACGCGTCAAGGGCGACGACGTCCGGTTTGCGGAGCGTCTTATCCGCCGCCTTTCCGACTACGGGATCGAGCTTGAGACGGTCCCGGAAGCTTTGGCGGCGTCTCTGTACGAGAACGGAGAGGCGTACAAACATCGAGGCGAAAGGGATCTGACCGAACTGGACCAGGCCACGATCTGGAACGACTTCTACCTCAAAGAGTATCATATTGGAAGAGACCGGCTGCGGCCGATTGCCGAGGAGCTTAGTTTCCTTTACGATTACGAGCGCGTGCGCAACCTTCGCAAGCCCTTTCTCCGCGAGACGATCCGCGCGCTTTCCGAGGCGGGCATCCGCATGGGTATTGTTTCAAACATCATTTCCACCTCGCTCGTTCCCCACGTTCTGATAGAATACGGCATTTCCGAATACATGGAATGCATCGTGATGTCCAGTGAGACGGGCATCCGGAAGCCCGATCCCCGTATTTTCAAGATTGCGCTGGACCGCATGGGCGTCACTGCCGAAGAAACCGGTTATGTGGGCGACACGATCTCCCGCGATGTTCTCGGAGCACGAAACGCGCATTTGGGGCTGGTTGTCCGGATCGACAACCCGTCGATCGCGCACCGTGACGCGGCGTTTATGGGGCCGGACGCCCCGCAGGCGGATTTTGTGATCCGCGAGCTGAATGAATTGCCGGATATTCTCCGGTCATATAATCACAATTGACAACGCATAAAGGAGATGGAGCAAATGACGGATACGATTTTCTTCGATGTCGGCAACACACTGCGCATTGTGATCCCGGACAAGGAGTTTTCCGACGCTGCCGAAAGGGAGCTGATGGAACTGGTCGGCGCGACCGAACCGCACGACGTATTCTTCGAAAAGCTGGAGAAGCGCTGGGAAATCTACCGCAAGACGGTGAAGAAAACCCTGCTTGACGCCGGTGAAATGGAGCTGTGGAGTCAGCACCTGCTGCCCGATTACGATCCGGAGCGTGTATGCGCACACGCGGGAAGACTGACACGTCTGTGGCGCGACCACGACGGACGCCGGGTTCCGCGTGACGACGTAAAGTCCACGATCATCGAGCTTGACCGCCGCGGCTACACGCTCGGTATCATCGCCAACACGATCACCGAAACGGAGATTCCGGACTGGATGATCGCCGATGGCGTGGCTCATTATTTCAAAGCCGTTATCCTTTCCTCCAAAGTGCGTTTGAGAAAACCCGACCCCGCAATCTATTTCCTCGCCTGCCGCGCGATCGGCAAGGCCCCCGAGCAGTGCGCCTATGTCGGCGACAATCCGATCCGTGACGTACAGGGCACAAGAGATGCCGGTTTCGCCATGATGATTCGCATCGACGAGCCCGACACAATCAAAAAGGAGCCGCAGGAGATCATTTTGCAGCCGGACTATACGATCACACGGATCTCTGAACTTCTGGACATCTTCCCGCCGCTGAACTGAGAACGCAGAACAGGAGACTATGCCATGACGAACGAAAGAGAATTTGATGCCATTTTCTATGACCTCGGCGGCACGCTGCGCCTTGTTGAGCGCGACGCGGAGTTTGAGGCCGAAGCACGACGCAAGATCGCCGAAATGTGCGGCGAGACCGGTGATCCCGATGAATTCTGCAAGTTCCTCGATTATCGTTATGCAGGCTACCGCAAATGGTGCTTTGAGACCATGCGCGAAGCAACCGAGGAGGAACTCTGGACCAAGTGGCTCACGCCTGAATATCCGCGCGATCTGATCAAAAAGAATGCAATCGAGCTGACTATCGAGTACCGCAATAAAGACGGACGCCGTGTAGTGGCCCCGAACGGAGCGCAGTCGATCAAGGATCTGTACGCCAACGGCTACAAGCTGGGCATCATCTCAAACCTGGTGACCTCTCAGGAGATCCCCCGCTGGCTTGAATCGGACGACCTCGGGAAGTACTTCGGCGCGGTGCTGCTGTCCTGCGTGGAGGGTATCCGGAAGCCCGATCCCGCAATCTCCAACAAGGCCTGCGACATTCTCGGCGTCAGGCCGGAGCGCTGCGTCTATATCGGCGATAATCTGAACCGTGATGTTGAAGGAACCCGCCTTGCAGGTTACGGGATGTTCATTCTATACACCACTCCCGAGAAGCTCGCCAAGGAGAAGATCACGGATGAGAACCGTCCGGACGCTGTCATCTTTGACTTCAACGAGCTGAAAGAACTGTTCCCCAAGGCGCCGTATGTCGCGTGGGACAAGGTACGGAGGGTCTGACGATGCTTGAGAATATCAAGGCTATTTTTCTGGATCTGGGCGGCACGTTCCGTGAAGTGGACGAAAACAATCTGCCCTTTATCCATGAAGCACGTACGCGCATCAAGGAGCTGTGCGGGACCGATATGGATCCCGACGAATTCTACGACTTCCTCAACAAGCGCTATGACGGTTACCGCGAGTGGGCGTTGAAATACATGTGTGAAGCGCCGGAAACCATGTTGTGGACCCGCTGGCTGGTGCCCGAATGGGACCGTGACCGCATCGAAAAGGCGGCTGTTGAGCTGACCTACTGCTTCCGCCGGGCAAAAGGCGAACGTGTTGTGGTGGAAAAGGGCATTGAAACCGTCCGGGAACTGCGCGCACGCGGTTATAAGGTCGGCATCATCAGCGATCTGATCGGGACGGTCGAAATCGACGAGTGGCTCGACCGCGACGGGATTCGCGACCTGTTCTGCACGGTACAGCAGTCTTCGGTCACTATGCTCAGAAAGCCGCACCCCGCGATCTATTTCCTGGCACTCAGCGAATCCGGTGTTCGTCCGGAAGAGAGCTGCTTTGTCGGCGATAACCTGAAACGCGATATCATCGGCGCGAAGCAGTCCTGTTTCGCCGGAACGGTCGGCGCGGAGTACCCCGGCGGGCTGGAGTTCAAGCTGACCGAGGAAAACCGTCCGGACTGCATCATTCATCACTTCGACGAGCTTCTCAACCTCTTTCCGGGCGAGGGTCGCTTCTGCCCCGAAAACGCAGAGGATCCGACACCGCGCATTCACTGAAAGGAGAATCCGAAATGTGTGCTTATAAGTATTCCGGCGGCGACGCCCTGGCCCGCGCCGTTGAAAAACGCTACGAGGCCGGCGGTTCTGAATATCACTTCGAGCCGATGAATCTGGTAGATGCGAAAGGTGAAGCTGTCGGTCTTGTCAAGCCGGGTGACGGCGTGATCTTCTGCTGCCGCAGAGGCGAGCGCGAGACAGAACTCACCGACGCCTTCACCGATCCGGATTTCAAGGGTTTTGATCGCGAAAAGATCGACCCCCTGGATTTTGTGATCCTCACCATGTACAGCGAGCGCTATACCTATCTGCCCATCGCTTTTGCTCCCAGCAAGGTACAAAAGACGCTGGCGCAGGTTCTAGCCGAAAACGGCAAAACGCAGTTACATCTTTCCGAAAGCGAGAAGTTCGCTCACGTGACCTTCTTTTTCAACGGCGGCAATCAGCACCCGTTTGAGGGGGAGGACGACATCCGCATACCGTCTCCCAAAGGAGTGCCGTTTGAAACCGTCCCCGAGCTTCGGCTCCCCGATGTTGCGAAAACCCTGTGTGAAGGTCTGGACAAGGGATATGATTTTATCGTCACGAACTTCGCCAACGGCGATGTAATCGGACACACGTCCAGTGACGCCGCAAAGCCCGTTGCCTGTGAAGCGATCAGCAGGTATGTGGGAAAAGTGGTCTCCTACGCCCGGGAAAACGGCTATACCGTGCTGGTAACGGCAGACCACGGCAACATCGAAGTTCTGCACACGCCGGAGGGCAAGCCTCACGTTTCGCATACCACGAACCTGGTCGCCTGCGTCGCGCTTGGCGCCGGTGTGGAACAGCTCCGCAAAACCGGCAGGCTTTGCGACGTGGCGCCGACCGTTCTCTCCGCCATGGGACTGGAGAAGCCCGAAGAAATGACCGGCTCGCCTCTGTTCCGCTTTGCGGATGCCGGCAAGGTCCTTCTTCTGATCTGCGACGGCTGGGGACTCGATAAGCCCACAGAGAACAACCCGATCTTCACGGCTTCAACGCCTGAGTGGGACGCCCTGCTCGAAAACCATCCGTATGCTGTCCTTGAGGCTTCCGGTCCGGCTGTAGGTCTTGCCGAAGGAAAAACGGGCAATTCAGAGGCCGGCCATATCAACCTCGGCTCCGGCCGTGTGGTGCTGCAGGATGACGTGCGGCTGGACAACGCAATGAAGGACGGCTCCTTCGCTGCAAATCCGGTATTTTTGAAGACACTGGAAGGCGTCAGAGAGCGCGGTACGGCACTGCATCTGTTTGCACTGCTCACGAAAAAGTCCTCTCACGGATCCATCAACTATCCCCTTGCGCTCATAGACATGGCGCGTGATGCGGGAGTGAAGGATGTCTTCGTTCATATCATATTCGACGGCCGCTCCACAGAGCCGGGCAGCGCGCCTGCACTCCTGCGCGAGTTTGGAGATATGATCGAAAAGAAAGGCGTTGGTCTTATCGTATCCGGCGTCGGAAGAGGGGTCGCGCTTGACCGCGACCAGAACTGGGCAAAGGTGCAGCGCACTTACGACTCACTCGTCGAGGGCAAGGGCGAACCGTATCGCGAATGATCCGGGAGCGATCCCACACTCAAATATTGTTGCATTGGAGGAGCATTATGATCAATGTTGGCATTATTGGCGCAGGCCGCATCGGTCAGGTCCACGCAAAGAGTATTCTGACCGGTGTTTCCAACGCGCGTATCCTGGCAATCGCTGATCCCTATATGAAACCCGCAGTCGCTGATTGGGCAGAGTCTGTCGGTATCGAAGGCATCTATCAGGATTACAGAAAGATCCTTGAAGATCCGCGCATTGACGCGGTTCTGATCTGCGCATCCACCAACCTGCACGCGCAGCTTTCGCTGGAAGCAATCGCCGCAGGAAAACACATTTTCTGTGAAAAGCCCATCGACCAGAGTATTGAGCGAATCGAAGAGGTCAAGGCGGCGCTTCTGGCCTCCCCCAAGAAACTCGTATATCAGGTCGGCTTTAACCGCCGCTACGACCACAATTATCGGGCCATGCGCAAAGCGGTCGAGGAGGGCAGGATCGGCGAAGTGCAGTATGTCCGTGTGTCCTCGCGCGACCCGGAACCGCCTCCGGCAGAGTATGCCGCGGTTTCCGGCGGCATCTTCATGGATATGATGATCCATGATCTCGACATGGTCCGCTATCTTTCCGGTCAGGAAGTCGTGGAACTGTATGCACAGGGTGCATGCCTCATCGATCCCGCGATCGGCGAAGCCGGCGATGTGGATACCGCGACGGTCACCCTCAAGCTTTCAAACGGTGCCCTGGCAACGATTGACGGGTCCCGCAAGGCGGTTTACGGATACGATCAGCGCGGCGAAGTGTTTGGTTCCAAAGGCTGTGTGACCAGCTCCAACGACAGCGAATCCAACATCGTGCTTTCAACGGTGGACGGCGTAACCTCCGAAAAGCCGCTGTGGTTCTTCCTGGAGCGCTATATGGGCTCGTATCAGGCGGAGATCCGGGAATTCATCAACTGCATTGAAAAAGGAACCGAACCGTGGGTCGGCATCGAGGACGGTCTTGTTTCGATCAAGCTGGCTCTCGCATGCGCCAAGTCCCTGAAAAACAATCGGCCCGTCAGAATTGACGAGATCTGATTTCAGCATAGGAAAGGAAGTACTTTTATGGCAAAAATCAAAGTCGGCGTAGCCGGTTATGGCACGATCGGTCAGCGTCTTGCTGACGGCGTCGCTCTGCAGGGCGACATGGAGCTCGTAGGCATTGCGGATCTTATGCCAACGCTGTCGATCCGTGCGCTGCGGGAAAACGATATGATCGGCGCGAACAACGTCAAGTACAACCTGTATCTGGTCGACGGCGCGGACAGGGACGCTTTTGACCGTTATGACATCCCTGTGGCCGGAACCTTCGAGGATCTGTGCAGAAACGTTGATATTATGCTGGATTCTTCTCCCGGCGGCGTCGGAGCAAAGAATAAGCTGCTGTATGAGAAGGTCGGCGTAAAGGCAATCTTTCAGGGCGGTGAAAAGAACTCCGTCGCAGACGTGTTCTTCCACGGATATGCCAACTATGAGAAGGGCGTCGGCCAGAATTATCTCAAGCTGACGAGCTGCAATACCACCGGCCTTATCCGCGCGGTGGACTGCCTTGACCGGATCATCGGCATTGAGAAAGTGGCCATTACGATCATCCGCCGCGTTGCGGATCCCGGCGACTATCACCGGGGGCTGACCAACGCTCTGCAGATTGACAAGGCCCCTTCACATCAGGCGGTCGATCTGATGACAATCATGCCTCATGTCGAGGCTACCGGCATCCTCGTCCATACGCCTGTCACACACGGGCATATCATCACTGTTCTGGCAACCGCAAAGGACGGAAAGAAGATCACCCGTGAAATGGCGCTTGAAGCCTTCCGCAAGCATCCGCGCATCCGCACGGTCACGATCGACGAGGGGTTCAAGGGCAACGCCAGCCTCTTCAAGTATGCGCGCGATCTTGGCAACCGCAGAGGCGATATGTATGAGATCGGCCTCTGGGAGGACAGCATCGTGGAGAGCGGCAATGATATCATGTTCGCCATCAACATTCCGCAGGAGAGCGTAACCATCCCCGAAACCATCGACGCTATCCGCGCTGCCATGAAAATGCAGCTGACCCGTGAGGAAGGGACCGGGAAGACCAACGAATACCTTAAGATCGGCCGGTTCAAATAATCAATTTGTCAAAGAGAGGTTCGGTTCAATATGCGATTCGGGATCAGAACGCTGGATGAACTGGCAGTACACGGGAAGACCGTCCTGTGCCGCGTGGATATCAATCAGCCCGTGGACCGCGGTACGGGAACGCTGAAAAGCATCAACCGCATCGCGGCTTGCGTGCCGACGATCCGTGAATTGTCGGACAGCGGTGCGAAGGTCGTTCTGCTGGCACATCAGGGCAGTGACATCGAATACAAGAACTTTTACACAACCAGGCCGCACGCGGCGGTCCTGAGCAGACTTCTCGGCCGGGAAGTCCTCTGGATCGACGATGTCTGCGGTCCTGCGGCGCGGGACATGATCCGCAATCTCAAAGACGGCGATATTCTGCTTCTGGACAACGTCCGGTACGTATCCGAGGAACAGACGCTGTTCGAGATGAAACTGAAGCTGTCACATGAGCAGCAGGCAAAAACCCTGCTGGTTGAAAAACTCGCGCCTCTTGCGGACTGCTATGTGTGTGATGCTTTTGCGGCCGCACATCGTGATCAGCCCAGTCTCTGCGGGTTTGAACAGGTACTGCCCTCTGCTATGGGGCGTCTGTTCGAAACCGAATACTGTACGGTTTCCTCAATCATGGAAGAGCCGGCACGTCCCTGTGTTTTCGTGCTCGGAGGCGCAAAGATTTCCGACGCGTTCCAGATGATGCAGACCGTTCTGGAGCGCGGCGCCGCCGATACGATTCTTACGGGAGGCCTCGTCGCCAACATCTTCCTGATTGCACAGGGGCACAACATCGGCCAGGGCAGTTACGATTTTATAGTCAAGTCCAACTATGCCGAATTTTTCGATCGCGCAAAATCACTGTACGAGTCTTTCGGTCATAAGATCGTGCTTCCGAATGATCTTGCGTGGGTTGAAAACGGCAACCGCCGGGAGGCAGATCTCGGAAGTATTCCCTCCTCTGTCAGTGCGGTAGACATCGGCCATGAGACAGCAGCCTGCTATCGGACGCACATCCTTTCCGCGAAAACCGTATTCGTCAACGGGCCGATGGGCGTGTTTGAACAGGAACCGAGCGAATACGGCACCAGAACGCTGTGGCAGGCCCTCGCGGACACCGGGGCCTTTACGGTTCTCGGCGGCGGCGACAGCATCACAGCGACCGAAAAGTATCACTTTACGGATCAGATCGACTATATCTGTACCGGCGGCGGCGCGTTGATCCGCTTCCTGAGCGGGGAGGAACTCCCCGTGGTAAAAGCTCTGCGGCACGGGTCAACGATCCCCCAGCAGTAAGGAGGGCGCTATGGAATTGCAGGAAAAGAAAGCTTTGCAGGCGTTTGCCGTTCGAATCCGGATGGCAGCTCTTGATGCGATCCATTCGATCGGCTCCGGACATGTCGGCGGTGTTATGAGCATTGCCGATACTATGGCGGTACTCTACGGGCGTGAGATGCGGGTGAACCCCGAGGATCCCAAATGGCCGGATCGCGACTATCTTGTCATGTCAAAAGGGCATGCCGGTCCGGCGGTGTACGCCACTCTGGCACTGAAAGGCTTTTTCCCCTATGAAGAACTGAAAACTCTTAACTGCGGCGGCACACGGCTCCCGAGCCATTGTGACCGCAACAAAACTCCCGGTGTGGATATGACGACCGGATCTCTTGGACAGGGCACTTCACAGGCAGCCGGTCTTGCTCTGGGCAATAAACTCAAGGGCAGAAACAACCGCGTGTTCCTGATCGTCGGTGACGGAGAAATGCAGGAAGGCCAGTGCTGGGAATCGTTCCTGTTCGCAAGCGCAAAAAAGCTTTCCAACCTTGTCGTACTGATTGACTGGAACAAACGGCAGCTTGACGGCTATCTCGACGAAGTCCTGCCCATGGGCGATTTTACCGCCAAAATGGAAGCGTTCGGATTTGACACCGTCAAGGTTGACGGCGGCGACGTTGAGGCAATCGCAGCGGCGCTTGAACGTACGCGCAGCGGCGGCGATAAGCCCTATGCAATCGTCCTCGATACGATAAAGGGTCACGGCGTCGACGAAGTGGAAAACACCGCCATGAATCACAGCATGCCGGTGACTGACGAGCGGTTTTCAAGCTGGACCGCCGAGCTGAGTTCCAGGCTCGCTGCATTGGAGGGCTGAGACAATGACGAATATTGTCTACAACGGAGAGTTGGATCCCCGTCTCTGTAAGGATGTGATCGGGCAAACGGTAGCAGAGCTTGCGGAGAGGGACCCCGATGTTATTTTTCTGGATGCCGATCTGATGAGCTGCTCCGGTACACTGAAATGGTCGAAGACTCACGGCGATCGCGCGATCGACTGCGGTATTGCGGAAGCGAATATGGCCGGTGTGGCTGCCGGGTTGGCTGCCGCCGGCTTCAAGCCGATCATTCACAGTTTCGGTACGTTTGCCTCCCGCCGCATCTACGACCAGATTTTTCTGTCCGGCGGCTATGCAAAAAACGACATCACGGTCATCGGAACAGATCCCGGCGTTACCGCTACGATGAACGGCGGTACACACATGCCTTTCGAGGACGTCGCTCTGTTTAACGCGCTTCCCCATGCGACGGTGATCGACGCATCCGATCCCGCCTGTCTTGTCAGTGTGTTGAAACAGAGCATAAACCGTCCCGGAATCAAATACATCCGTGTCGGAAGAAAGCAGTATGCGAGGATCTACGAAGACGGCGCCGACCTGACGATCGGCAAGGCAGTCACACTTCGCGATGGCACGGACGTGGTAATCTTTGCCGCCGGCATTATGCTGAATGAAGCTATGAAAGCCGCTGCTTCTCTTGAAGCACAGGGCTTATCCGCCGCGGTCGTTGATTGTTTTACAATAAAGCCGATCGATGCGGATGCGGTTGAGGCCTGGGCGCGGAAATGCCGCGCCGTCGTCGTGGCAGAGAACGCAAACCGCCACGGCGGACTTTATGATATGATTCTCGAAGTGCTTGCGGAGCGCTGTCCCGTTCCCGCCGCCTGCGTTGCTATCGAGGACGAGTTCGGCGAAGTCGGAACACAGGGATATCTTATGGAACGCTTCGGCCTGACGGCCGCTCACATCGCCGAGCAGGTCAAAGCTGTAGTGGAAAGGAAGTAAAAGGTCGTTATGAGGCTCCGTTTCGGCTGCGGTACCGGCTTTCAGGAAGTCGATGTGCCGGATAAGAACCTGATCGGCGAACTGCACGCTAATACCGTTCCGCTGGCACTGACCGGCTCGGCGGAAGTGGAGCGAGCTTTGAAAGAGCCGATCGGCTCTCCGCTCCTTCGTGAAATCGTGCATCCCGGTGAAACAGTCGCGATCATTACCAGCGATATCACCCGCCCGATGCCGACTTCTGTGGTGATGCCCGCTCTTTTGGATGAACTGTATTCGGGCGGTATACGGCCCGAGGACATTACCCTCGTATTTGCACTGGGCAGTCACAGAAAACAGACCGAGGCCGAAATGCAAAAGCTCGCAGGCGAAAGGGCCTGGAATGAGATCCGCTGCGTCAACAGCGATCCCGAGGATTGCGTTTCCTTCGGAAGAACAACGCGAGGTACGCCTGTGGATATCACCCGCGTCGTAGCGGAGGCGAACCGCAGGATCTGCCTGGGCAACATCGAATACCACTATTTCGCCGGTTATTCGGGGGGCGCAAAGGCGATCATGCCCGGCGTGTCGACACGCGCGGCGATTCAGGCAAATCACAGCCGCATGGTGCTCCCCTCCTGCTGCGCGGGTGCGTTGGAGACAAACCCCCTGCGCATGGACATTGAAGAAGCAGCTGCAATGGTGGGTGTCGATTTCATTCTGAATGTCGTGCTATCCGAGCACAAAGAAATCCTCTGCGCAGTCGCGGGCGACGTCACAGCGGCACATCGCGCGGGATGCAGATTCCTCGACCGGCTGTACCGCAAGGAGCTGAAGGAAGCGGCAGATATCGTGATCGTTTCACAGGGCGGCGCACCGAAAGATCTGAATCTGTATCAGACGCAGAAAGCACTGGACAACGCCAAGCACGCAGTCAGGGACGGCGGCGTGATCATCCTGATCGGGTCGTGTCGGGAAGGTCTGGGCGAGCGCACCTTCGAGGAGTGGATGACTACCGCCCGGACACCGCATGATCTGATTGAACGCATTGGCCGTGACTTCAAACTCGGCGGGCATAAGGCCGCAGCCATCGCTATGGTACTGGAACGCGCGGAGGTGGATCTCGTATCGGATCTGGACGATGATTTTGTCCGTTCCGTTTTCCTGACGCCACAGCCGTCAGCACAGATCGCGCTCGATAGGGCGTTTGAAAAACTCGGGCCGGACGCAAAGGTGCTGGCAATGCCTTTTGGCGGCTCCACGCTCCCGATAGTGACAAATTCCTGAATCAATTAAGGAAAAACATGGAGGAACGAGATATGGATTACGCGAAGGAATCCCTGCGGCTGCACGAGGAGTGGCGGGGAAAGATCGAGGTGGTGGCCACGGTGCCGGTGAAGAGCAAGGACGATCTGTCCCTGGCCTATACCCCCGGTGTGGCCCAGCCCTGCCTGGAGATCCAGAAGGATATTGAAAAGAGCTATGAACTGACCCGGCGGCACAACCTGTGCGCCGTCATCACCGACGGCACCGCCGTGCTGGGCCTGGGAGATATCGGCCCCGAGGCGGGCATGCCGGTCATGGAGGGAAAGTGCGTGCTGTTCAAGGCCTTCGGCGGGGTGGACGCGTTCCCCCTTTGCGTGAAGACCAAGGACGTGGACGAGTTCGTTGAGACGGTATACAACATCTCCGGCTCCTTCGGCGGCATCAACCTGGAGGACATCTCGGCGCCCCGGTGCTTTGAGATCGAGCGGAAGCTGAAGGAGAAGTGCGACATCCCCATCTTCCACGACGATCAGCACGGGACCGCCGTGATCACTCTGGCGGGCCTCACCAACGCGCTGAAGGTGGTGGGCAAGAAGAAGGAGGACGTGAGAATCGTCACGTCCGGCGCCGGCGCGGCGGCCATCTCCATCGTGAAGCTGCTGCTGAGTGCGGGATTCCGCCATGTGACCATGTGCGACCGGAAGGGTGCCATCTACGCCGGGCGCGAGGGCCTCAACTGGATCAAGGAGGAGATGGCCCAGGTCACCAACCTGGAGCGGAAGGCCGGGACCCTGGCCGACGCGCTGGTAGGCGCCGACGTGTTCATCGGCGTATCCGCCCCGGGTACCGTCACCACGGAGATGGTAAAGACCATGGCGAAGGATCCCATCATCTTCGCCTGCGCCAATCCCACCCCGGAGATCTTCCCCGACGACGCCAGAGCCGGCGGCGCCCGGGTAATCTCCACCGGCCGCAGCGACTATCCCAACCAGATCAACAACGTTCTGGCCTTCCCCGGCATCTTCCGGGGCGCTTTCGACGTACGGGCCAGCGACATCAACGAGGAGATGAAGATGGCCGCCGCCCGGGCGTTGGCCGGGTTGATCTCCGACGAGGAGCTGTGCGCCGACTACATCATCCCCAAGGCCTTCGACCCGCGGGTAGGACCCGCCGTGGCCAAGGCCGTGGCCGAGGCCGCCCGGGCTACCGGCGTGGCCCGCATCTGAAAGGAGTATTAACGTGGCATTGTTTGACGCAGGAAAAGTTAAGCTCGGCATTGCTCCCATCGGATGGTGCAATGACGACATGCCCGAACTCGGTGCGGAAAACACATTCCGCCAGACCGTCAGCGAGATGGCGCTTGCGGGGTTCACGGGCTGTGAGATCGGAAACAAGTATCCGAATGATCCGAAAGAGCTGAAATGGGAACTGGACCTTCGGGGCATGCGTATCGCAAGCCGCTGGTTTTCCTCGTTTTTACTGACGGAGCCGCTTGAGAAGAATATTGCCGCGTTTGAGAAGGAACTTGACTTCCTTTCTGCCGTCGGCGCAAACCGCATCAATGTATCTGAGCAGAGTTATTCTATTCAGGGCCAGGTTAATACGCCCATCCTGAGCGGAAACCACAAACCGGTGATGAACGACGCGGAGTGGGCCCGTTTCACAAAAGGACTTGATACGCTCGGAAAGATCGCTGTCAAACGGGGTTTCAAGCTGTGCTTCCATCATCACATGGGAACCGTCGTCCAGACAGCGGAGGAAACCGACCGTATGATGGCAGCCACCGATCCCCGCTACGTGTTTCTGTGCTATGATACGGGTCATTTCACCTTTGCGGGAGAGGATCCGCTTGCGATACTCAAAAAGTACGTTGACCGCGTCGGTCATGTGCATTTGAAGGACATGCGCCTCCCCGTTGTTGAGGAGGCCCGCAGAAATGAGTGGAGTTTTCTGACGTCCGTACGCAACGGCGCATTCACCGTACCGGGAGACGGCGATGTGGACTTCGATCCCGTGTTCAGAGTGCTGTCGGATGCGCATTACGAAGGCTGGCTGCTTGTTGAGGCGGAACAGGATCCCGCAAAAGCAAATCCCCTCGAATATGCAATCAAAGGACGCCGCTATATTGCGGAACATACCGGACTGTGAGGAACGCACATGTATCTCAGCAAGAAACCGAAACGCGGGTATAACGCGTATATTGATACAAGCATCGACGATCTTGGCATGCTGATGGATATCGGACTGCTTGTCATGGAACCCGGCGACACATATATGATCGAAGAACCCGAAAAGGAGACGGCGGTATTGCTCTTTGAAGGCAGCGTCTCTCTTCGCTGGAGCGGCAACTCCGTTGAAGCAGACCGGCCCGACACCTTCCGAAACGAGGCTTACTGCCTGCTGTGTCCGCGCAGGATACGCATTGAGATCGAAGCGCGTTCCCATGCGGAACTGTTCATTCAGCAGACGCTGAACGAACGCGACTATGCACCGGTTCTCTTCACGCCCGAGACTGTACAGGTACAGCATGCCGGGGCAAACGGCGAGCTGATGGGTGCAATGCGCCGCGAGATCAAAACGTTCTTCGATTACGAGAACGCTCCGTTCTCCAACATGGTGCTCGGAGAAGTCCTCAACTTCCCCGGCCGCTGGTCAAGCTATCCGCCTCATCATCATCCGCAGCCGGAGGTCTATTTCTACCGGTTCGACCATCCGCAGGGCTTCGGCGCGGGTTTCTCAAACGGGGAGATATACAAAACAGAGCACAACGGAATGGCAACGATCAATCACGGATTCCATTCCCAGGTTGCCGCGCCCGGCTATGCAATGTGCTATGCATGGGCGATCCGGCATCTTCCCGGCAACCCGTGGGAGAAGACCCGCATCGACGACCCCGAGCACACATGGCTTTGGAAACCCGACGCAAATGATCACATCTTTAAAGCCTGACGTATCATTTCCAAATCGGCCACAATATTGGAGGTGTCTATGAAAACCATACATTTGACGATGGCGCAGGCGCTGGTCCGCTTCCTCGAAAATCAGTATCTTGCCTATGACGGTGTCGAGCATCCGTTTGTAGAAGGTGTTATCATGCTGCCCGGGCACGGCAATGTTGTCGGACTTGGACAGGCACTTCGTCAGGAAGCTCATCATCTGAAGGTCTGGCAGGGCAAGAACGAGCAGGGTATGGCACATACCGCAGTGGCGTTTGCCAAACAGATGAAACGCAAAAAAATCATTGCCGTGACCTCCTCTGTCGGTCCCGGTGCTGCCAACATGGTTACCGCAGCCGCCACGGCAACCGCCAACAACATCCCTGTTCTGATTCTGCCCGGTGACGTTTATGCCTGCCGTCAACCCGATCCGGTTCTGCAGCAGATCGAGCAGTCCCACGATCTCTCGATCTCCACCAACGACGCTTTTCGCGCCGTATGCCGCTACTGGGACCGCATCGTACGCCCCGAACAGCTGATGAGCGCCATGATCTCCGCCTTCCGCGTGCTGACGGATCCCGCCAACACCGGCGCGGTATGCATCGCGATCCCCCAGGATGTGGAGGGCGAGGCGTATGACTATCCCGAGAGCTTCTTCGAAAAGCGCGTCCATCGCCTTGCCCGGCGGCTGCCTGAGCCTGAGGCGATTGAAGCGGCAGCGGCCGTTATCAAATCCGCGAAAAAGCCTCTGCTGATCTGCGGCGGCGGCGTTCGTTACAGCGAAGCGCATGCAGAGTTCAAAGCGTTTGCCGAAGCAACCGGGATCCCGTTCGGTGAGACACAGGCCGGAAAGAGCGCTGTCGTGTACGATCATCCCCTGAATCTTGGCGGCATCGGCGTCACCGGCTGCTCCGCTGCCAATGAGATCGCAAAGGAGGCGGATGTCATCATCGGGGTAGGCACCCGCTATACCGATTTCACCACCTCCTCGAAGTGGTTGTTCAGAGATGACGCGAGATTTGTCAACATCAATGTTTCCGAGTTCCAGGCATACAAACTGGATGCCGTTCCCGTCATTGCCGACGCAAAACGCGCGCTGCCTGCACTGCTCGATGCGCTGAGCGGTTATAAGGCGCCGTATCAGAACGAAGTCAAGGATGCACGGGATCGCTGGTTCCGGGAGCTTGACCGCCTGCATCACATTTCCTTTGGTGACGGTTATGTGCCCGAAGTAAATGATGCAAACGCACAAAGCGCCTATCGCTTTGCAGAGGATCTTGACGCCGCGCTGACCCAGACCACCGTGCTCGGCGCGATCAATTTCTCCATAGATCCCGAGGATGTTGCCATCGGCTCCTCCGGCTCCCTGCCGGGAGATATGCAGCGTATGTGGTGCGCACGGGGCGTTGACACCTACAACATGGAATACGGGTATTCCTGCATGGGTTACGAGGTGTCCGGCGCGCTGGGGGTGAAATACGCGATCGGTGACCGTGATGTATATGCGATGGTCGGCGACGGCAGCTTCATCATGCTTCATTCCGAGCTTTTGACCGCCGTTCAGGAGCACAAGAAAATCAACGTCTGCGTGTTTAACAACGCCTCGTTCGGCTGCATCAACAATCTGCAGGTCGGTCACGGCAATGATACTCTCTGTACCGAGTTGCGTTTCCGGGGCGAGGACGGTGAACACTCCGGCCGTTTTATCCCGGTCGACTTCGCAAAGATCGCCGAGGGCTATGGCTGCAGAGCGTTCACGATTCACTCAATCGCTGAATTGAAAGCTGCGATCTCAGAAGCAAAGCAGATCGAGGGCGTACCCGTCGTATTCGACATCCGCGTGCTGCCCAAATCCATGACCGAGGGCTACGGCTCTTGGTGGCGCGTGGGCGATACCGAGGTTTCGGAAAATCCGCGAAACCTGGAAGCGTATCAGGACCATCTTGCACATTTGAAAGATGCAAGAAAGTATTAACTGATCAAGAAGCTTCAGATAAAAAAGCATTCGGATGGTTTCAAAAAACACACCTGAATACATGGCCCGGAGGATCTTGGCATAGCCGAGTTCCTCCGGGCTTTTTTGTTTGCGGGAAGAGCGAAGTCAGGATCATCTGCTCCCGACTCAACAAGAACCGATCGGCCGCACCACCCACCATACCCGCAAAAATCCGGCGCGGAGGATGTCCCTCCGCGCCGAGTTTTGTCACGATATTCGCAAGCGGTGTTACGGCAGCGCGACGCCGGCCTCCTTCAGCCATTCGTCGTCGATGATGCCCTCCTGATAGTCCTTCCGGATCTTCTCGGGATCTCTCTTCTCCACAGGACCGAATCCGCCCGCTCCGGCGGTCTTCAGGGTGATGATATCGCCCGACTTCAGGTTGAAGCCGCGGGGCTTAGGGTTGTCGGAGATCAGCTCGCCGTCCCGGTAGATCTTCAGGGAGGCGTTGCCGCCCGGCTGGCCGCCCTCCAGGCCCCAGGGCCGGTAGACGGACCGCTCGGTGGAGGCGGTCAGGGTGGAGTCGGTACTCTCGGGGGTGATCCGGATGCTCCGGACGATGCCCACGCCGCCACGGTACTCGCCGGCGCCGCAGCTGTTCTCGTGGAGGGCGTACTGCTCCACCAGCAGGGGATACTCCATCTCCAGGGCCTCCACCGGCAGGTTGGAGGTGTTGGTCATGTGGACCTGGACCGCGTCCAGACCGTCCTTGTTGAACCGGGCGCCGGAGCCGCCGCCCACGGTCTCCACGTAGACGAAGTGCTTGTTGAAGCGCAGGTCCTCGCCGGAGAAGGCGAAGAAGGACATGGCGCCGTTGCTGGCGGCCGTCACGGACTTGGGGTCCAGCTTGGCGAAGGCGCCGAAGATCACGTCCGCGATGCGCTGGGTGGTGGTCTCACGGTCGGACACCGGTGCCGGGGCCACGGACCAGACCAGGGAGCCGGGCTCGGCGATGATGTCGATGGCGTCGAAGAAACCGGAGTTGGCCGGGATGGTGTGATCCAGCAGGGCCATCATGGCGTAATAGATGGTGGCCTTCGTGGCGCATGGCGCGCAGTTGTAGGGACCGGGGACCTGAGGTGAGGAGCCGGTGAAGTCGAAGGTAATATGATCGTCCCTGACGGTGACCTTCAGCTTGACCAAAAGGTCCTTCAGACCAAGACCGTCGGAGTCCAGCCAGTCCTCAAAGGCGTATTCGCCGTCGGGCAGTTCCTTGATGGCGATGCGGGCCTTCCGCTCGCCGTACTCCAGCCACTTGACGCAGAACTCCTCAGATGTGTTTGAAAAGGACGCGTCCGTCGTGAAGCTGGACATCCGCGAAGACGCGGAGAGAATGGCCTATGAGCTGCCCGACGCCGTCAGCATCCCCATGAGCCAGCTGCGTGACCGGCTGGATGAACTGGACCGGGAGAAGACCTATGTGGTCTTCTGCGCTATCGGCGTCCGCTCGTACAACGTTGCCCGCATTCTGGCGGCCAACGGTTTCCGGAACGTGCTGGTCTATCCCGGCGGTATCCGCTTTTACAGATCCGTCCACAAGAGCGAGTGGGCCGAAACCGAGCCGGCCGTGCGGGAGATCGCACCCGCCCCGGCTGAAAGTCAGATTTCTGAGAAGGAGATGAAAGACATGCGCACCGTATCCATCGATTGCTGCGGGCTGCAGTGCCCGGGCCCCATCATGGAGGTCTATAAGAACATGAACGAGCTGGCGGACGGCGATCTGCTGGAGGTCAGCGCGTCCGATCCCGGTTTCTCCCGGGACATCGTCTCCTGGTGCCGGAGGACGGGCAACACCCTGGTCTCCAACGAGAAGAAGGACGGCGCCTACATCGCCGTCGTCCGGCGCGGGACAGGCGATGCGCCCGAGACGCATGCGGCTGCTCCGGCTGTAAAGGATCTGCCCCAGGGGAAGACCATCATCGTCTTTGACGGCGATCTGGACAAGGTTCTGGCCAGCTTCATCATCGCCAACGGCGCGCTGGCCATGGGCCGCCCGGTAACCATGTTCTTCACCTTCTGGGGACTCAACGCGCTGCGCAAGAGCCAGAAGCAGAATATCAAGAAGTCCCCGGTGGAATCCATGTTCGGCGCCATGCTGCCCAGAGGCGCCGGAAAGCTGAGCCTTTCTAAGATGAACATGGCCGGCATGGGCACCGCCATGATGAAGAAGATCATGAAGGACAAGAACATCGACTCTCTGGAGGATCTGATGAAAAAGGCAATGGAGAACGGCGTGAAGATCGTCGCCTGCTCTATGAGCATGGACGTGATGGGCATTCGCGCCGAGGAGCTCATTGACGGCGTGGAGATCGGCGGCGTCGGCACCTATCTGGGCGACGCGGAGGAGTCCAACGTCAATCTGTTCATCTGACGGACCGATCCCGGTCAAAGCTGAAGCACATTGTTGCCTGAAGACGGAGCAGGGCTCTGCGGTATTCCGCAGGGCCCTGTTTTTGTGTTGTTGAATTGGTTTTCTCGCGGAAAGAATAACGGTCTTCTGTTGTCCAACAGCCATTCGCGCATTGCCGATTGTGATTCCCACCTGTCGAGCAGACAATGGCGAGAAAGAATTCTCTCTTGCTCATGAGAGGGTTGCTAATGAGGGTTGTACAGTTCTTGTAAATGCTAATATTCATTTGAGCCATTTTTGCTGAAATGCTAACGAATATTTGAGCCGCCAGAAAACGCCTCGTATAATAGGGACAACCTGTTATATGGAGGCGAGGAAGGTGGTTACAACCGTGGATGTATATAAAGAGATTCGACGTCTTCAGCTGGATGGCGTTACCAGTCAGCGCCATGCGGCCAAGCTGCTGGGGATCTCCAAGAATACAGTGAAAAAGTATTGGAACGGATCTGCTGTTCCCTGGGAGCACAAGGAGTACACCCGCGCATCCCCCATTCTCACACCGGATGTGATTCAGTTCATTGCCATGTGTTTGGACGAAGACGATACTGAGCGCGTGAAGAAACAACGCCATACCGCACGCCGCATATATAACCGGCTGGTGGAAGAACGGAGCTTTACCGGCAGTGAATCGTCTGTCCGGAACGCGGTACACGAAATGCGCGCGGCGCGAAAGGCAACGGAAGTCTTCGTCCCCCTCAGCTTCAGCCCGGGGGATTCCATGCAGGTGGATTGGGGCGAGGCAACAATCTATCTGGGTGGAGAGCGGGTAAAGGTTAGCACAAGTGGCTCAAATATTGGCTAGCACATGGCTCAAATATTCATTGACATTCACACAGTTCTGATGAGAAAAGCTGTGCTATGTACAAGTTCTTGGTGGCATATCCTCGTTTGTGCTTTATTCGTTCAGTCCTTCGTAACACTGTTTTGTAGTATTTGTAGAACAGGAACACTGTGGCTGCACTACCGTAAAAATCCGGTGCGGAGGAGGCTCCTCCGCGCCGGATTTTTATTACGATATTTGCAAGGCGTGTTCGTTATTTCGTAGTAATTTCTGGTGGTGTGCGAATTTTGTGCAAAAAAACAGGAAATCTATACGCCGCAAACCCGTTGCGGCACAACGGTTTCGGGATTTTGCTTTTTCGGGGCTTCACACGCAGGAGGTCACTGGTTCGAGTCCAGCAGTCTCCACCAGCATAAAAACGCCATCCTTTCCGGATGGCGTCTTTTGTCTTCATCAGGTCCTCCCGGCGGATAACTCCTACAATACAAATATAAGTAACAGTTAAGGGCACGGCAGCCAGCCGTGTCTTTTTCCACCTCAGAGCCGAAGCTGTTAGAATGGAGAGGAAATGATCTGACGGTTCTTGACGGCCCGGCTTTCTCTTGCTACAGTGTAGAGGGAAGACCAGGAAAGGAGTTGAGCCTCATGCGTCTGTTTATCGCGATCAGGCCGGACCCGGACATGCGGTCCGCCCTTGTCTCTGTACAGCAGGAAATGCGCCGCCGGGGCGTTCGGGGGAATTTTACCCGGGCCGAGAATCTCCACCTGACCCTGGCCTTTCTGGGTGAGTATAACGATCCGGAAAAGGTGATGGAGGCGATGGCCGCGGTCACCTTTGATCCCATCGCCCTTCATCTGGAGGGCATTGGTTCCTTCGGAGATCTGTGGTGGGCCGGGCTGCGGGAAGACGGCTCTCTGTCCGCTTTGGCCAGGCGCCTTCGCCGGTCGCTTGCAGAGAACGGCATCCCCTATGATCGGAAGCGCTTCACACCGCACGTCACCCTGGTGCGTCGTCCC
>JAEEGF010485717.1_pt1 | contig 38634 bp, 35 predicted proteins | sample 9134171 | NCBI WGS metagenome assembly JAEEGF01 (sample SAMN16246542, study PRJNA631951) | gut metagenome | biome: gut microbiome; feature: rumen; material: AP-attached | host: Bos | place: Iran: Karaj | collected 2018-10 | reverse complement strand
ACCGCCACCCTTAGACTCCTGGATGAGCACGATGCCAATCATCAGCACGGCTGCTACTACGATGAAAATTACAAATAATGTGTACATCTTTTTTACTGTTATTTTGTTTTATTATTAATAATCAACTTCTTTAAAAAGCGGATTTGGTCTGCAAAGTAAGCATTTTTTTTCGGATAAACCAAACTTAATCGCTGAATAATTTCAAGAGCCTGCGAATATTTGCCCTGTTTTATGTAAATTCGGGCCAAAGTTTCGGTAAAGATGCCCTCACTCGACTCATTTTCATCGTTTTCGGGTGTCTCATCGACGATAGACGGACTCTCGGGGTCGTCGCTGAGGGTGAAACGGCCTTTGTCAACATTTATGAAATTATCAATCAGACTCTGTCCCTTCATCTCGGGCACCTTTTCATTGCCCAAAGTCTCGCCCTCGGTCTCCAACAGATAGGCGACATAATCGACGGCGGCATCGGCAGGTGTGGGCTTGCGGCCACGGGATTTCTTCTCTTCTTCGGTCTCGCCCTCCTGGGGGATGGAGTCGAGGAAGTTGTTGATCAGCGAGAGCGTGCGGCTGGGATCATTCGGTGTACTCGGTGTTTCTTGGGCGCTCTGAGTATTCTGATTACTCGGATTGCTCGGATGGCGATAATGTACGGCCTCGATCATCTGGAAGAGCACACGGCGGTCGGTGATATAGATGGCGGCACGGCGCAGTTCTTCGTCGAAGGTGGGGTCGTGGAGCAGATAGAGATTCTGCAACAGCAGCAGGCGGACCGTCTGATAATAGGGATAGAGCGCCAACAGGGAACGCAACTCGTAGAGCGTGTCACGGTCTAGGCGTTCGGGGTGTTGGGTGAGTGCTGCTATGTCTATCATTTCCTTTGTGTCGAGGGGGTTACCATTGTGCCACGGAGGCATTGAATATCTGATCGCAGATGTCCTTCATCATCTGGGTGACGAGGTCTTCCTGTACAGCGCTGAGCGACAAGGTAGAGTCGTAGGCTTTCTGTGACGTGAACTGCTGCTCGAAGTCTTGCTTGTGATCCTTGTTGTTGGTAAAGCGCACGTTGACGGTGATGGAGAGCTCCACCTGAGCGGAGTAGCCCTCAGCCGATACGGCCTTGTTGCGCTGCTCGTAACGGGTGATCTCGCCTTCGAGTTTCAGGTCACCATTGCGCTTCACTTGTGTGAGTTTGGTACTTCTTCGGAACTGGTCTTTCAACTCGTTGTTGAAGATGGCGCCCATCGGTGCCCAGACGTAACTACTTCGTACGGGGAACTCGGCAATCTGTATGGTCTTGATCTTCGTGTAGTCGATGCTGGCGCCGTTGAACTTGTAGCTGACGGAGCACGACGAGAAGCTGAACAGGCAGAAGAAGGCGATGAGACACACCAGTCCGTATTGTTTCAAACGGCGGTAGAGGGTGCGGTCGCTGATGCCAAGTTCCTGAGCAGCCTTCTTGCGGTTGCCGTTGTTGCGGTCGAGGGCCTTCTGGAGCATCTGCTTGCCCAACAGGTTCAGATTGAGGTTCTCGTGCTCTTTCTCGGGCTCCACATATTCCTCGGCTACGGCATCTTCGAGCGTGGGGGTGATGGGTGTGATGGGAGCAATCTGGGTGACGGGAATCGGTTCGGCGGAGATCGTCTTCACGTTCTGCACCTCTTCGATCTGTTTCTTCAGACTACCCATCTCACGACGCATGTCGTTCACATTACCACGCAGTTCGAAGAGAATCTTATAAAGGATTTCGCGTTCGTTCTCAAACGAGTGGTCGCCGCCTTCGTGAGGGATGGTGGCCAACTGGGTGGTATCCTGATCCTGCGGAATGAATTTCGCGAGGATCTCGGGGGTGATGACGCGCTCCTTGCTGAAGATGGAAATCTGTTCGGTGACACTTTTCAGTTGGCGGATGTTGCCTGGCCACTTGTAGCGCATCAGCATTTGCTTGGCCTCGTCGGTGAGGGTCACGCGGTCCATCTTGTATTTCTCTGACATCTCCATCGCGAAGAGACGGAACAATAGGATCACATCCTCGCCTCGGTCGCGAAGAGCGGGCATCTGGATGTTCACGCGGTTCAGACGGTAGTAGAGGTCGCCACGGAAACGGCCTTCGCTGATGGCTTTCTCGATATTCACATTCGTAGCGGCCACGATGCGGACGTCAGTCTTACGCACCTCGGTGGCACCTACGGGGATGTATTCACCATTCTCCAGCACACGCAGCAGTCGGGCCTGGGTGGCCATCGGCAGTTCGCCCACCTCGTCGAGGAAGAGGGTACCCTTGTTGGCTACACCAAAATAGCCTGGTGAGTCGTTGATGGCGCCCGTAAACGAGCCTTTCACATGGCCGAAGAGCTCACTGTCGATAGTGCCTTCGGGGATAGCGCCGCAGTTGATGGCGAAGTATTTCTCGCGTCGACGGGGGGAGTTGTCGTGGATCAGCCTAGGCAGGATGTCCTTACCCACACCGCTTTCGCCGATGATGAGCACACTGATGTCGATCGGCGCCACCTTTAGGGCGTCGTCGAGCGCGCTATTCAAGGCCTCGCAATTGCCTACGATATTGTAGCGCTGTTTGATGCTTTGTAATTCGGTTGTCTTCATTCGGCTGACAAAATTACACAATATTTCCGAGAATACTGCAATTTTGGCAGAAATTAACTCAATTATCTTCTTTTGGAGCCGGATCTTCGTGTTTGAACTGGTCCTTGGCCTTGATGGCAAAGCGCGCTTTTTCGCCGTCCTCACGCTTCTCGTGGTAGAGCTTCGGCAACGGATTGGCCAACGGCTCATCGTAATGGATACGGTTGCGGAAGATGTCGATGGCGGCGTAGATAGCGTGACGCAGTGAAGCGGGATCGGCCTTGCCCTTGCCGGCGATATCGAAGCTGGGGTCCTGGTCGGGGGTGGTGATGACGAAGGGGAAACCTGCCTTCATCTTCACTCCAAACTCGGTGGCCAGCGTCTTGAAAGGCACATTGCCCTGATCGTCGTACATCGCCAGGATGGCGTCGAAACCATAGTGCAGACCGTTGCCGAAGAAATCATCGGCGGTAAAGGGTCCGTAGACCTGAATGCCGGACTCCTCAATGGTCTTGAGGGCAGGGGTGATGATATTCTCTTCTTCGGCGCCTGGTTGGGGATTGAGGGCCAGCACGGCGATGCGGGGATTATTGATGCGGAAGTCGCGCTTCAACGAGGTGTGCAGCAAACGGCACTTTTCCACAAGCTTGTCGACGGTGATATTGGCAGCTACATCTTTGAGTGGTAAGTGGTTGGTAGCCAAAGCGATGCGGATGTCGTCGGCAAACATAATCAGCAGCGACTTATCGTTGGCGTCAGGGGTGCGGTTGGGTACCACAGGCGCCTGGACGAGTACGTCGTAAAGACCGTTTTTCAGGTCTTCTTTGGCACGCTGCAAGGCCTTGCGGGCAGCTTCTGCCGACTCGGGGGTGGGGGAGCCGAACTCCACTTTCACCTCCTCATCAAAGGTCGCCAGCATGTTGAGCTTGTCGGGATGGGCATCCTCGGCCTTGGAGATGATGCTGAAAGGCGTCTCCAATTGGAGGGCGTTGCGATGGTAGGTGGCAATCTTCGGATTACCATATATAATAGGTGTACACATCTCGAGCATCCCACTATCCTCGAAAGCTTTGAGGATAATCTCATAGCCGATGCCGTTAGTATCTCCGTGCGTGATGGCCACGCGTATCTTTTTATCCATATATATGATTTACAATTTGACGATTTACAATTTATTTACCATTCTTCTTAGCGGTGGAGAGGAGTCCGCAGGCGGCGAAGATATCCTGTCCACGACTGGCCCGGATGGTGGTAAACACCCCGTGGACCGTGAGATAGTCGCGCAACGACTCCATACGTCGCTCGTCGCTGGCGGGGAGGTCGACACCTGGGATCTCGTGGAAACGTATGAGGTTGACCCTGCACTCCAGACCCTGCAGCAATCGGATGATCTCGCGGGCATGAGTGGTGCTGTCGTTGAGTCCGCCGAAGCAGATATACTCAAACGAGCAGCGACGCTGATGGGTGAAGTCATACTGACGCAGCAGGTTGACGGTCTCGGTGATGCTCATCTGGCGCTCTGCGGGCATCAGCATCTGACGCTGTTCGGGCAGGGGCGTGTGCATCGAAATGGCCACGTGACATTCGCTCTCATCGAGGAATCGCTGGAGCTTGTGCTTGATGCCCACACTGCTCACGGTGATGCGCTTCGGACTCCAAGCCCAACCGTAGTCGGCGGTGAGGATCTGTGTAGCACGGAGCACGTTGTCGAGGTTATCCATCGGCTCGCCCTGACCCATGAAGACGATATTCGTCAGCTGGTCGCTTTCGGGCAGAGCGTAGATCTGATTCAGGATATCGGCTGCGGTGAGGTTGCCCTCAAAGCCCTGCTTGCCCGTCTGGCAGAAGAGGCAGTTCATCTTGCAGCCCACCTGACAGGAGACGCACAATGTGGCGCGGTCGCCATCAGGGATGAAGACGGTCTCTACAAACTGGCCTGACCTCACTGGAAAGAGATACTTGATGGTGCCGTCTTTCGAGCGCTGACAGTCGATAGGGGGCATAGCGCCGATCTCATAAAGCGCTTTCAGCTTCTCGCGGTTGACCTTCGAGATATTGGTCATCTCGTCGATGCTAGTGACATGCTGCTGATAAAGCCATTTGGCAATTTGGTTGGCGGTGAAGGCAGGCATACCAAGTTCACCCACGACGACTTTCAGTTCGCCGAGTGTCCGTCCGATAAGCAGCTGCTTTTCACTATCCATAGAGGTCTGATTCTTAGAATTCGTGTGCAAAGTTAGTGTAATTCGGGCGAAAAACCAAATTATATTCGAGTTTTTAAAAAATTATGCGTATCTTTGCCACAAATTTACAATATCCAAGCATAAGAACTGTCATGAGAGAAAAGATAGATTGTTTCTTGCCGGCTATGGACGAACGCGTTGCTGAGGAAATCTTCTCGCAACTGCGCAATAGCAAGACCGTGCAGAATATCACTCAATTGGAAAGTGGGCTGATGAGTAGCAACGCCCTGATGCAGGTGGCGGAGAATGCGAAGGCCGACTATGTGTTGCTGCTGACGAAACCCGTGAAGGTGGTGCTGGGACAAGGGGCGCTCGACCGTATGCTCCGTGTGGCCAGCGACTCGAACGCGGCGATGGTCTATTCTGACTATATCTCCAAGAAAGAAGTCGACGGCAAGGTCGTCAATGAGAAACATCCCGTGATCGACTATTTCGCTGGCAGCATCCGCGATGACTTCGATTTCGGCAGCTTGTGGCTGTTTAAGACCTCGCTGCTGCATACCTTCGCCATGCAGGCGGGTGAGCACGATTATCAGTTTGCCGGACTCTATGCCCTGCGTCTGTTTCTGAGTCGTAAGGGGCAGCTGTTCCATATCAACGAGTGTCTGTATACCGAAGAGGAAACCGACCTGAGGGCCTCGGGTGTGAAGCAATTCGACTATGTGAACCCCCGTAACCGCGAGGTGCAGATAGAGATGGAGCATGCAGCTACGGCCCATCTGGCTGAGATCGGTGCCAAGATCGATCCCTCGTTCTATCGCCGTCCAGATTTCAACGAACAGGATTTTGATATCGAGGCTTCGGTGGTGATTCCCGTCTACAACCGCGAGAAGACGATCCTGGATGCCGTGAACAGTGCATTGGGACAGAAGGCTAATTTCAAGTTCAATGTCATTGTGGTGGATAATCATTCTACCGACAAGACCACAGAGTTGCTTGACGGGATGCACGACGAACGGCTCATTCATATCATCCCTGAACGTTTTGATCTGGGCATTGGCGGCTGTTGGAACGTGGCGATTAACGACGATAGATGCGGACGATTTGCGGTTCAGTTGGATTCCGACGACCTCTATTCCTCGCCGAAGACGTTGCAGCAGATCGTGGATGCTTTCTACAAGCAGAATGCAGCGATGGTGGTGGGCTCGTATCGGATGTGTGACTTTGAACTGAATACCCTGCCTCCGGGCTTGATTGATCATAAGGAGTGGACAGATGAGAACGGACCAAATAACGCTTTGCGTATCAATGGTCTCGGCGCACCCCGTGCGTTCTTCACACCGTTGTTGCGACAGATTCAGTTCCCCAATACGAGTTATGGCGAGGATTATGCCTTGGGACTGATTTTCTCACGTCACTACCGTATCGGACGTATCTATACCGAACTCTATCTGTGTCGTCGTTGGGGTGGTAATAGCGATGCCGCTCTGAGTATCGACAAGATCAATGCCAATAACCTTTATAAGGATCGTCTGCGCACGCTCGAGATTGCAGCGCGCCAGCAGATGTTGCAAGGCAAGCAGGAACTGATGGCCGACTCGCCTTTGCAGCGTTTCTTCAACCGTCAGTTGGAGAAGTGGGAGGCAGCCCGTCAGCGCTATCATGACCTGCGTAGTGCCAAGACCCGTGAACTGGTGGTGGGCACGTATAGTATTCAGGTGCAGTGGAATCCTGCACGTATGGTGTCTACGGGCGCCAAGATGGACCAGAAGACGATAGCCGAAAGGCCTTGTTTCCTTTGTGAGAAGAATCGTCCTAAGGAACAGATCAAGAAGGAGGTCGATGGCCAGTATGAGTTGTTGGTGAATCCCTTCCCGATCCTGCAGCAGCACTTTACCATCCCTTCGCTGAAACATCAGCCCCAGCGGATTCTCGAGTCGTATGGCGAGATTCATAAGCTGTTGGAGGAATATCCTGAGATGATGGTGTTCTATAATGGTCCACAGTGTGGTGCCTCTGCCCCCGATCATGCTCATTTCCAGGCAGGAACCAGCGGTCTGCTGCCGCTTCAGAAATCATGGCAGCGGTTGTCGCGTAATCTGACACCACTCATCAGTCTGAACGATGATGAGGATATCTCGTTGATTGATGAGTATCCTTGTACGGCCTTACTGATACGAAGCCGTTCGCAGTATGGCGATGAGCAGTTGTTCCGCAGACTTTATGAGGCGCTGCCCGCTACTGAGCCTGAGCCGATGATGAATATCGTCAGCTGGCGCTCGAATGATGATTTCCTGTCGGTGGTGTTCCCACGTACGAAACATCGCCCTGACTGCTATTATAAAGAAGGTAATGAGCAGTTTATCATCTCCCCAGGTGCCCTTGATATGGCTGGACTCATTATTACCCCTCGACAGGAGGATTATGAGCGCCTGACACCTGAAATCGCCTTGGGTATCCTCGATGAGATTACCCTTAAAGGCGAGCCTCTGCAACAGCTGATCGACTCGCTGAAAGCCCAGAACGGTAGCAAACTCTCTACGCTCAACTCTCAATTCTCAACTCAGAAAGAGCCTAACGTAACGGTGGGTATTGTCAGTGCTGAGAAGATTTCGTTTGTGCTCAACAATCCTTATACTGCCAAGGGCGAGGTATTGACGGGCTTGCAGACGGTGGAGTTCTTTGAAGGAGGTATCTTGTGGCGAGGGAATCAGTATCGTGAACTGACCTTTACCCCACAAGACGATGATGCTTCCTTCTCACTGCATGATGTCACTATTGGTGTTAATTTCCATTGGGAACGCAAGGAGACACAGGTGTTCTGTGGCACACTCCGTCTGGTGGTCGAGGCCGATAAGATTGTGGCTATCAACGAGTTGCCCGTAGAGCGTTATCTCACGAGTGTCATTTCCAGCGAGATGTCGGCAACGGCTTCTTTGGAATTCCTCAAAGCCCACGCAGTGATCTCCCGTTCGTGGCTCCTGGCACAGATGGCCAAACGTCAGCGACAGGAGAAGGGTGGGGCGTCGTTCTTCTCGTTTATCAAGAAAGATGACGAGCTGATTCGTTGGTACGATCGCGACGACCATACGATCTTCGATGTCTGTGCCGACGACCATTGTCAGCGTTATCAGGGCATCACCAAACAGTCGAGTCCTGCTGTGGAACAGGCTATTCTGGCCACACGCGGACAGATCTTGGCTTATGAGGATGAGATCTGCGACACGCGTTTCTCGAAGTGTTGTGGCGGACAGACGGAAGAGTTCCAGTATTGCTGGGAGGATACGCCGAAGCCTTATCTCGTTTCGTTCCACGATCCCTATTGCAACACCAACGACAAGCATATCCTTTCGCAAGTTCTTAACGATTTCGATCAGGAGACGCCTGATTTCTACCGTTGGACGGTGGAATATACACAGGAAGAACTCTCTGAACTGGTGAATCGCAAACTCAAAGACGACTTCGGCACGATTACCGACCTCATTCCCTTGGAGCGTGGCAAGAGCGGACGTATCTGGAAGCTGAAGATCGTGGGAAGTAAGAAGAGCTTTACCATCGGTAAAGAACTCGAAATCCGTCGCGCCCTGAGCGAGACTCATCTCTATTCCTCGGCCTTCGAGGTGGAGAAACAAGGCGACCGCTTTATCCTTCACGGCTCTGGCTGGGGACATGGTGTAGGCCTTTGTCAGATAGGTGCTGCCGTGATGGGCGAGCAAGGCAAGACCTACGACGAGATCCTGCTGTTCTATTATCGTAATGCAACAATAAAACAATTATATGAGTAAGAAAAATCCTTGGGCCTGGGTGCCCACCCTTTATTTCGCAGAGGGTCTGCCGTATGTGGCGGTGATGACCATCTCTCTGATCATGTATAAGCGTCTCGGTCTTTCGAATGCCGATATCACGCTTTATACTTCGTGGCTCTATCTGCCTTGGGTCATCAAACCGTTGTGGAGTCCGTTTATCGACATCATCAAGACCAAGCGATGGTGGATTGTCATCATGCAGTTGTTGATAGGTGCTTCCCTGGGTGGTGTGGCCTTCACGATACCAGGCCCTTATTGGTTGCAGGGCTCGTTGGCCTTCTTCTGGCTGATGGCCTTCTCGAGTGCCACTCACGATATTGCTGCCGACGGCTTCTATATGCTGGGTCTCGACGAGCACAAACAGGCTTATTTCGTAGGCATCCGTTCTACGTTCTATCGCATCGCAACGATTGTGGGACAAGGTCTGCTGGTGATGTTGGCAGGTAATCTGGAGGTGTTGACGCGGAATATCAAGTATTCATGGAGTCTGATGTTCTATGGGATGGCGGGTCTCTTCATTGCCTTCTGGCTGTGGCACCATTATATCCTCCCGCGTCCAGATGAGGATCGTGGTATCGAGAAGATGCATGGTGCACAGATCATGCAGGAGTTCTGGGTCACGCTGAAGACTTTCTTCCAGAAGCCTCAGGTGTGGGCAGGCATTTGTTTCATGCTGTTCTATCGTATGCCTGAGGGTTTGTTGGCCAAGGTGAGTGCGTTGTTCCTGATCGATGCGACGACGAATGGTGGCTTGGGCCTCTCACCCGCAGAATACGGACTGGTACAGGGTACGGTGGGTGTCATCGGCCTGACACTGGGTGGTATCCTTGGTGGTATTGTGGCGAGCCGCGATGGTCTGAAACGTTGGTTGTGGCCCATGGTGATGGCTATCACGCTGCCTGACTTGGTGTATGTCTATCTGGCCTATGTCCTGCCGCAGAGCTTGTTTGTTGTCAACATCTGTGTGTTTATCGAGCAGTTTGGTTATGGCTTCGGCTTCTCGGCCTATATGCTATACCTTATATATTATAGTCAGGGAGAGCACAAGACGGCTCATTATGCCCTTTGTACGGCTCTGATGGCGTTGTCGATGATGATTCCCGGACTCTTCGCTGGTGCTTTGCAGGAGGCTGTGGGTTACTCCACGTTCTTCCTGATCGTCATCGTGGCCTGCTCTATGACGTATATCGTCTCCTCATTGCTGAAGATCGATCCTGAGTTTGGAAAGAAAAAAGAGACGGCTTAGATTCCTAAACCGTCTTGATAACTTGCGTCTACCGCCTTGCTCTGCAAAATGCGAGAGTAGGGCGGTACGTCGTGTGTGAGCCAGATGTTACCACCGATGGTCGAATCGTGGCCGATGGTGATGCGACCCAATACTGAGGCATTGGAGTAGATGGTCACATTGTCTTCGATGATCGGGTGACGAGGCACATTGAGCATATTACCCTGCTCGTCGTATTTGAAGCTCTTCGCACCAAGCGTCACACCCTGATAGAGTGTCACGTGGTTGCCGATGATACAGGTCTCACCAATCACCACACCCGTACCATGATCGATAGAAAAGTACTCACCAATCTGAGCACCCGGATGGATGTCGATACCCGTCTTCGAGTGGGCTTGCTCAGTGATGATGCGTGGAATCACAGGTACCCCCATCTCGTGCAGACGGTGGGCGATGCGATAGTGCGTCATCGTGTTCACCACAGGATAACAGAATATCACCTCACCATAAGTCGCTGCTGCAGGGTCGTTGTCAAACATCGCCTGGATATCGGTATACAGCAGACGTTTGATCTCTGGCAACGAGTCGATAAACTCCAGTGCCAGTTTTTCGCCTGATGCCTTCACATCGTCCTCAGAACACTCCTCACAGAACTGCAGACCGCGTGCTATCTGCTGACGCAGCAACTGATACAGCTTTTCCATACTCACGCCAATCTGATAGGCCCTCAGCTGTTCGTCGGGCTGGCGCTTGTTGAAATAGTCTGGGAAGATGATGCTCTTGATGAGACTCACAATCTGCTTCACGTCCTCTACCGAGGGCAGGGGCGTTTCTGTCGATGTGGGCATCATCCGGATCTCATCCGCAGTATGTTCTGAGAGTACGCCCACATTGCGGCGCAGCGTCTCGTTGATTTGTTTCTGTTCCATCTTTGATGAAGCTATGATTATTTACTTAAATTGACGTTGGTAAACACGATGGGGAATGATGCGTTGTCGTCGTACTCATTATTGACGAGATAACTGTGGCTCATATTATCATCGAGGTAGAGACCAGCGCCTATGAGTTGCATCTGGAAAGTTTTGTTGGTGGTGTCATACAGGCCGTATGAAGATGAGGTGTTGATCCAGAAAGCCAGCGAAGCCTTATGGGTACCACCTTTGTACTCAATGCTGTAGACGACGGAGGCGGGATAGACCATGAAGCTGATGGGATTGATTTGATAGAAAGCCAATCTTGCTAACAGCGGTGCAGGAGCAGCCTGTTCCATTGCCTCTTTCAGTTCAGGGTCCATGATGCGGTCGAGGATAACAGCCTGAGGAAACTCTTTGACGTTGAACATCGTATCGGCTGTCACACTCCAGGCGATGTCGAGGGTGTCGAGATAATCACTGCGATCCTTGGGGTTGTTGACCTCAAACAACAGTTTGCCTGAGTAGTTACCCTTGACAGCGGTGAGGCACTGGCCGATTTCCTGAGGGGTGATCTCATGATACTCGTCTTCGCTGTCGTAGTAACAGGATGTCAGCCACGTGGCAGACACACAACAAATGATTATAAATAGAAATTTTCTCATATACTTATCTGATAAATAATAGTTCGCGATATTTGGGAAGAGTCCAGAGACCGTCCTCAACGATGAGTTCTAGTTTGTCGGCATGGGCGCGGATGGTGTCCATGATGGGACAGACGGTGTCGTGATAGGCAATAGCTCGCTGGTGGATATCTTCAATGTGGTTGGCCACACGACGGGCACTGTCGAGATCATCAGCCAACTCCTCCAGACTGTTGGTACGCATCTCTATCTCGTCGATCAGCTTTTCCTTGATGGCGTTGCCGCTGCGTCCGATAGCGAGCAGACCCTGCACATTCTTGATGAGCATGCTCTGATAATGGGTGGCCACAGGCACGATGTGGTTACGCGCCAGGTCGCCCATCACACGGGCTTCTATCTGTACGGTCTTCACGTAGGTCTCCCATTTCACCTCGTTGCGGGCTTCGAGCTCCTTGCGGTTCATCACCTTCGTCGATTCAAACATCTGGATGCTCTCAGGGTCGAGATAGTGCTCGAAGATCACAGGACACGACTTCTCTACGTCGAGACCACGCTTGGCGGCCTCAATGACCCATTCGTCGCTGTAGCCGTTGCCGTCGAAGCGCACAGGCTTACAGGTCTTGATGTCTTCGCGCAGAACGTCGATGATAGCGTGGAACTGTGCGGTGTGGCCTGTGTTTCCGGAATACTCGGATTTCTCAGAGTACTGAGCAATCTTCTGATCCACACGCTTCTTGAAACTGATGAGGGCTTCTGCCACAGCCGAGTTAAGGGTGATCATCGCCGAGGCGCAATTGGCGCAGGAGCCTGGCGCACGGAACTCAAAACGATTTCCCGTGAAGGCGAAGGGCGATGTGCGGTTGCGGTCGGTATTGTCGATGATAAGATCAGGAATCTGGGGAATGTCGATCTCCATACCCTGTTTGCCTTTCAGCGTGATGAGCTCATTGTTGTCAGAATTCTCGATGTGGTCGAGGAGTTCCGTGAGCTGTTTGCCGAGGAAGCTGCTGATGATGGCAGGAGGGGCCTCGTTACCGCCCAGACGATGGGCATTGGTGGCACTCATAATCGAAGCCTTCATAAGACCGTTATGTTTGTAGACACCCATCAGCGTCTCAACGATGAAGGTCACAAAACGCAGGTTCTCTTCAGGTGTCTTGCCAGGGGCATGCAGCAGCACACCGTTGTTGGCTGTCAGGCTCCAGTTGTTGTGCTTACCACTTCCGTTGATACCGTCAAAGGGCTTCTCATGCAGCAGCACACGGAACCCGTGATTACGGGCCACACGCTTCATGAGCGACATGAGCAGCATGTTGTGGTCGACAGCCAGGTTGCACTCTTCGTAGATGGGTGCCAACTCAAACTGATTAGGAGCCACCTCATTGTGGCGCGTCTTACAGGGGATGGCAAGTTCAAGGGCCTGAATCTCGAGATCTTTCATAAAGGCCTGCACACGATCGGGGATAGTGCCGAAATAGTGGTCGTCCATCTGCTGGTTCTTCGCACTCTCGTGACCCATCAGCGTACGGCCTGTCAGCATCAGGTCAGGACGAGCAGAATACAAACCTTCGTCAACGAGGAAATACTCTTGTTCCCAGCCTAAGTTCACCTGTACCTTATGCACATCTTTGTAGAAATACTGGCAGACGTCTGTGGCCGCTTTGTCTACGGCATGCAGTGAACGCAGCAGCGGGGCCTTGTAGTCGAGGGCTTCACCTGTATAGGCGATGAAGATGGTGGGGATACAGAGGGTGTCGTCGATAATGAACACGGGTGAGGTGGGATCCCAGGCGGAATAGCCTCTGGCCTCAAAGGTGTTGCGGATGCCACCATTGGGGAAACTGCTGGCGTCAGGCTCCTGCTGGACGAGCAGCTTACCACTGAAATTCTCCACCATACCACCCTTACCATCGTGCTCCACGAAGGCATCGTGCTTCTCAGCTGTTCCCTCGGTGAGGGGCTGGAACCAGTGGGTATAGTGTGTGGCGCCCATCTCCAGGGCCCACTTCTTCATACCTGCTGCCACAGCGTCTGCGATGCTGCGATCCAGACGGGCACCGTTGTCGATCACGTCGATGAGTTTGGCGTTGACATCGGCAGGCAGGTATTTGTACATCTTCTCTCTATTAAACACATATTTGCCGAAATATTCCGAAGGGCGTTCTGAGGGCGCCTTCACTTCCAAGGCCCGTTTCTTAAAGGCCTCTTCGACAACTTGAAATCTAAGGTTGCTCATTCGATAACTGTTTGCTGTTTGCTGTTTATAATGACTTGATGGCGACGCCAAGGACAAAATTAGCGCGCTGCAGATAGGGATTGGTGTGGAGCTCTACGAAGACGGGCACGTTGAAATGCTTGAAATTCAGCTCTTTCGTAGCGCGGATGGAGGCCATATTACAGGTAAACGACTCGCCATACATCCAGTCGCCTCGGTTCACTATCTGTTTCTTGCCTTTTTCGTTGATAATCTCCTCCTCATGGGTGGTACCAGCACTCTCAAAAGGTGTGACACCTACGCTTGCCTTCCAGTCGAGACCTCCCAGACTGAAGGGCACGCTCAGTTCGATATAGGTGGAGTAGGCGCGTTTGCCATCAATCTTGTAGTCATTGCCATAGAACATCGTATAGGCTTGCAGCGAACCGTATTTGCAGCTGTATCCGAGGTTGGCCTCCAACTGATGGGGACATTCTGGACCATCGCCAAAATAGAAATAGCGGTTTCTGACGTCGACATCAGCCGTCCAATAGTCAGTCACACCGATGTTGAAACCAAACAGGCTGTAACCGAGGGTAACATCAATGTCCTGTATGCCGTCATCTTTTTGGAGTGGGGTGCTGCCTGAGATGTCCAACGACAGTCCTCTCCAGGCGATGCCCAGATTAGGCTGGAAGCTGGGTCCGGCATTATCAATACCACGCCACATATATCGGCTGACGAGGTCGGCGGAAACAGATGCCGTAAAGTCTAGCTCAGTCCAATCGGATTCTGGCTCTGGTGCCTCTTGTGCTGAGACAGATGCTGGCAGCAGGGTGATGGCTGCGAGAGCCAAAGATAAAATTTTCTTCATATTAGTCTATGTATCGTTTTAAAATATTCTGATATTCATCGGTGCGACGATCGCGGAGGAAGGGCCACCAGCGACGCACCTGCTCGGAATGGTCCATATCGAGTTCCACGATGATACTCTCTTCCTCATCCGTCGAGGCCTCGTAGATCACTTCGCCCTGAGGACCTGCCACAAACGACGTGCCCCAGAACTGGATGCCGTTGGTCTGACCTGAGGGATCAGGCTCGTGACCCACGCGATTCACTGCGATCACAGGCAGTCCGTTGGCCACAGCGTGTCCTCGCTGCACCGTCTGCCAGGCGATTCTTTGACGTTGCTGCTCCTCAGGGGTGTCACTCGACTCGTAGCCGATGGCGGTGGGATAGATGAGCAATTCAGCCCCCTGCAGCGCCATCAGTCGTGCAGCCTCTGGATACCACTGGTCCCAGCATACCATCACGCCCAACTTTCCCACGGAGGTCTGGATGGGATGGAACCCCATATCGCCTGGGGTGAAGTAGAACTTCTCGTAGTACGCAGGATCATCGGGGATGTGCATCTTGCGATAGGTGCCTGCGATGCTGCCGTCTTTCTCCAGCACCACAGCGGTATTGTGATACAACCCTGGGGCACGCTTCTCGAAGAGTGAGGTGACGATCACCACCCCAAACTCTTTGGCCAACTCTCCGAAGAATCGGGTAGAGGGCCCAGGGATAGGCTCTGCCAGGTCGAAATTGTTCACATCTTCTGTCTGACAGAAGTAGAGCGAGTTGTGCAGTTCCTGAAGCACAATGAGTTGTGCCCCTCGCTTGGCCAGGTCGCTGATGCCTTCTGCCAATCGTAGCAGATTGTTCTTGGTGTCAGCGGTGTTGTGTTGCTGCAAAAAACCTATCTTGACTTCTCTCATATCACACTATTCACTAATCACTATTCACTATTCACTCCTTCGGGAATTGCATCGTGCAGCAGTGGATGGATCCGTGCTGCTGGATAATCACTCTGCTGTCGATGGCCACCATCTCTCTCTCAGGAAAGGCCTCACCGATGATACGGAGGGCTTCTGCATCGAGCTCAGGTTGTCCGTAGGTAGGACAGAGCACAGCCCCGTTCAGGATGAGGAAGTTGGCATATGTGGCTGGCAGCCTTTCGCCGTCCTCATAGATGGGGTGGGGCATCGGCAGTTTCAGGAGCCTGTAGGGCTTGCCCTCGAGGGTCCTGAGTGTCTTCAGTTGTTCCTCCATCAGCTGCAACTCTGTGTACTGCTCATCCTCTGGGTCGTTGCAGCCCACATACACGAGGGTGTCGTTGGGACAGATACGCACCATGGTGTCGATATGTCCGTCTGTATCGTCGCCTGTCAGATGACCATGATCTATCCATATAACACGCTGCGCCCCCAAATCTTGCATCAACCGTTGTTCGATTTCACTTTTTTTAAGAGGTTCGTTGCGATGAGGGGCCATCAGACAGCCTGTGGTAGTGAAGATCGTCCCCTTTCCGTCGCTCTCGATAGAGCCGCCTTCCAACACGAAGTCCAGACAGTCCTGATACTCGCCCTCCACGATGCCTGCCTCATACATCTTACGGTTGATGGCATTGTCGTTGTCAGCAGGAAACTTCTCTCCCCAGCCGTTGAAACGATAGTCCAGCAGGCGGTGGTGACCTTTGTCATCCGTAAGGGTGATAAAGCCATGATCGCGTGCCCAGGTATCGTCGGTATCGCAGACAAAGCGTAGCATATCCCTCGCAGCACCTTCTGGCGCCACCACGATGAGCCGTTCACGCTTGGCAATCTCACGGGCCATCTGGTGATAGGTCTCAATGATGTCATTCAGGATCGGGGCCCAGTCGGTATGGGCATGCGGCCACGTGAGCTGCACACCCCATTGGGGCTCCCATTCGGCTGGAAGTCGCCATTTCCTGGCCCTATTTTCTGCCTCGATGTTCATATTTTGGCACAAAGGTACAAAAAAATGGATAATTGATAATTGATAATTGATAATTTTTTAGTATTTTTGCAGCAAATTATTGGTATGTTAGAGGTAAAAGACGCAACAATTGCCGTTGGAGGGCAGATAATCGCTACTGGATTGTCGTTTATGGCGCGCGATCATCAGCTCACTTGTATCACGGGTCCTGAGGGGTCTGGCAAGACCACGCTCTTGCGTACGCTGATGGGATTCCTGCCCGTTGGCAGTGGCTTTGTGAGTGTCGATGGCGAGCTGCTCACCGTCAAGTCGTCGCAAGCCTTCCGTAGGATGATGGTCTATCTGCCCCAACAGATGCAGATGCTCCGTCACCAGCTGGAGTCGCCTGAGGCGCCCGTCTATGAGGCTGGTGATTTCGGCTTCTGGAGTCCGCTGCCTCCTAAGGCTGTTGTCGCAACCTCCCCATCACCGCTTTCTCCTGACGAGATCTTCCGTTTGGCAGAGCAGACGCTGCAGACGGCTTCCGACAAGCAGATCATCATTGCTGATGAACCTGCGGCACGTCTCACCCCTGAGCTGGCAGAACGCATGTTGCAACTGCTTCAGGATCAGGTGGATGCGGGAAAGACGGTGCTGATAGCCAGTCGCCGTCCTCTGTTGGTGGATCATGCCGATTTAGTGATAGAAATGAATCAAAACTCGTATTGACGATGGTATTACATATGTTCTTGGCCCTGCTCCTCTTACTCATCCCCGCTGGAGCACTCTATTATTTCGATCGTTCCCTGCTGCGCACCATGGGCGTAGCTGTGGTGAGGATGGTGGTTCAGTTACTGGTGCTCTGTCTGATTGTCTGGGCATTGGTGAAATATGACAAGCTGTGGCTCAGCCTCCTGTGGCTGGTGCTGCTGGCCGTTGTTTCAGGCGTGCTGGCCCTCCGTCGTATCAAACTCCCCATCGCCCGTTTCCTGCTGCCCGTCAGTGCTGGTCTCTTGGTGAGTGCCTTGGTCGTAGGCGCTTATCTGTTGTGGGTTTGTCTGCCTGCGGAGAACGGTTTCGGTGCCCGTTGGTTCGTGCCTGTGATGGCGTTGTTGGTGGGACAGAACACGACGACGCTGATTCGTGGCCTGAGTACCTACCACTCGGCATTGAAGGCTGATGAACAGCAATACGAGTTCCTGCGTGGCAATGGCACCAACCATCTGCAAGCCGTACTGCCCTTTGTGCGTAGGGCCTTGCAGCAGGTGTTCGCTCCCACAGCGGCCAATCTCGCCGTGATGGGTGTTTATGCGATGCCGTTGTTGCTCTGTGGTATTTTCCTCGCTGGCGTCGCTCCCATCAATGCCTTTGTGGTCACGCTGCAACTGATCATAGGCTGCTTAGCGGCCTCCGTCATCGCCCTCGCCATTACCCTTTGGCTCGCCGATCGTCAGCTGTTTGATAAGTTTGGTAAACTGCAATAAAAAAACAAACCCCTCAGCCAATCGGTTGAGGGGTCTTTTCTTGTGTTATTCTCCTAATTTCTTGCCTGACATCAGGAGCTCCACGAGTGGACGGTCCTTGAACGAATGACGCTGCTGATCCCAGAAGCCGAAGTCGGCATCGTAGCACCAGGTGGTCCAGGCGATGTTGAACTCATCGAACACGGTCAGCATGTCGCGTGTCCAGTTGTAAGCCAGTTCACGGTCCACAGGCTCATAGACACCCCATTCGCCGCAGAACAGCTGCAGATCGTATTTCTTTGCTGCCTCGATGGCATCCTTGAACTGCTCGCGGATCTTGTCGATGTTCCACACTTCCTCGGTAAACGGCTTCAACTGCTCCTTAATCTCAGCAGGCGCAGCGTCGAAGTCCTCCTTCGATACCAGCACACCAGGATAGTTCACCTTGCCCTTATACTTGCCTAATGGCGTCCACCAAGCACCGTAGTGGGTGAGGATCATCGGGTTGTAGTAGTGGAAGCTGAGGATGATGTTCTTGTCGCCTTCGGGCACTTTCAGGAACTTCATCGTCTCGTGTCCCTGCCACATGTTCGAACCAATCACCAATGTGCGCTGAGGCTCTAACTCACGCAGGGCCTTGTGAACCTTTGCCACCAACTGGTTCCACTGTTCATGCTCTGGGGCTACAGGCTCGTTCATGAACTCGTAGGCCACCCAGTCGCAACTGCGGTCTTTCAGGAATTCTGATAACTGACGCCACAGATTCAGCAGCCCTTCCTGTGCTTCCTCCGAGGTGAAAAGGGTATTGGCAGCCTGCTGCTCCTCGTTCACGGCATTGAAATAGTGCGAACGGATGATATGCAGGTCAACGATGGCACGCAGGTTGTGCTTCTTGGCCCAGTCGAGGGCGTTGTTCAGCAGATCCCAGGCCTCGGGCAGCTTCTGCCCCTGCTCATCCCAGAACTGCACCTCGTCGATGGGGATGCGTACGAAGTCGAAGCCCAACTCCTCCAGACGGGCGAAGTCGTCCTCCTGGATATGCAGCCTACGGGCCTCACCACGCTGCTCCGACTGCGAGAGCCAGTGGCTGATGTTGGTGCCGCGCTTGATGCGGAAATTATTCACTTGTCCTGCCTCGTCCTGAGTCTGATTCTGACTCTTGTTCTGGCAAGACGTGGTTACTAATAGGGCCGCAAAGATAACGGCCAGCGACAGGATAATTTTCTTCATATATCTCAATGTTTCTAGTTTATTCGGCACAAAATTACATAAAAAGATTGATATTTGAAAATAATTTTGTACTTTTGTGGCGTAAAAACAACGTAAAGGATGAAAAAGACTAGTTATTTGTGGATATTATGTGCGCTGATGGCGTTGCTTTCAGCCTGTAGGAAGGCACAGGTTGCCAGCCCTGATGCTGCTGTGAAGGAGAACCTGCAGCTCTTCGACAACAAGGCTGCGGAGGCCAAGAAGGCCGAAGTGCAAAAGGTGAAGACCATCACCTTCTACGAGCAGCCCGCACCCTTGACAGACCGTCCTGAGCAGATCCTCAAGCGAAAGGGCTATACCGCGTCGTATAACAATAAATCGAAGAATCCCAACTGGGTGGCTTGGCACCTGACGAAGGCCCATACTTATGGCGACAACCAGCGTAAGAACGAGGTGTTCTTCGAGGACGAGACCATCGAGCGTGGGCAGCGGGCTACCGACAACGACTATTACAACTCGCGCTACGATCGTGGTCACATGTGTCCTGCTGGCGATAATAAGTGGGATGCCCAGGCCATGCGTGAGTCGTTCCTCTTTACGAATATCTGTCCGCAGAACCACGGACTGAACAAATACGAGTGGAACGACCTCGAGATCCAGTGTCGTGACTGGGCGCGCGAATACGGTGCCATCGACATTGTCTGCGGACCTATTTATAACACCACTGGCGACCAGAAGACCATCGGACGCAATAAGGTGTGGGTGCCGGATGCCTTCTTCAAGGTTATTCTCTGTCGTCAGGGCAAACCCAAGGCCATCGGCTTCATCTATCGCAACGAGGGCGTGAAGCAGACCAAGGCTGAGGCACTGCGCTCCGTCGATGAGATCGAGGCGCTCACAGGCATCGATTTCTTCCCTGCTCTCGACGATGAGACAGAGGAGAGAATTGAGGCCGAAAGCGACCTGAAAGCATGGTAAAACGTTAAAAATGCCAAAGCGGAAGCAAATTCTTCACTCTTCACTCTTCACTCTTCACTTTTTTTTCGTACCTTTGCAGCGTGAAAATAAAAGAAGTGCTGAGCGCCCTTGAACGTTTCGCGCCTCTGCCCTTGCAGGAAAGCTGGGACAATGCTGGCTTGCAAGTTGGACTGACAGAGACGGAGGTTTCAGGGGCATTATTGTGTCTGGACGTCACTGAGCGCATCGTCGACGAGGCCGTCCAGAAGGGGTGCAACCTCATTGTGTCGCACCATCCTTTGCTGTTCCGTGGCCTGAAGACCATCAGCGACCTCACCGATGTGCAGCGTACGGTGATGAAGGCCATCCAGCAGGGCATTGGCGTCATCTCGATGCATACCAATATGGACAATGCCCGAGGGGGTGTGAACTTCAAGATTGCCGAGAAACTGGGCCTGCAAGAGGTGCGTTTCCTGGGGTCGGAACCTGTGGAGCCGGATCATGGCAGTGGGGTGATAGGGCAGTTGACTACGCCCCTTGCAGCCGATGATTTCGTGAAGGCCGTAAAGCAGGTCTTCGATGTGGAGTGTGCCATGTGCAACGAGTTGCTGCGCCGTCCTGTACAGAAGGTGGCCATCTGTGGTGGGGCAGGGGATTTCCTGCTCGATACGGCCATCTCTGCTGGTGCCGACGCCTTTATCACGGGCGAGATGCATTATCACCAGTATTTCGGCTACGAGCAGCGCATCCAGATCTGCGTCATCGGCCACTATCAGAGTGAGCAGTTTACCACCGAGGTCTTCCGCGATATCATCGCGAAGGAATGTCCTGGTGTCCGCACAGAAATCGCCACCACCAACACTAATCCCATCCTCTATTTGTAAATACGAAAATAGTAAAATAAATTGTAAATAGTAAATCGTCAAATTGTAAATTAGAATCATGGCAAAGAAAGATCCTACAGATCTGTCAGTGGAAGACAAGCTGAAAACCCTCTTCCAGCTGCAGACGGCCCTCTCTTCGATCGATGAGAAAAGGGCATTGCGAGGCGAACTGCCTCTGGAGGTTCAGGACCTGGAAGACGAAATCGAAGGTCTGAACACACGTGTCGAGAAAATCCAGAACGAGATCAGCGAGTTCCAGAAGGCCATCACCCAGAAGAAGGGTGAAATTGCTACCGCTGAGGCCAGTGTGGCACGCTATAAGAGCCAGCTGGACGAGGTGAAGAACAACCGCGAGTACGACACGCTCTCAAAGGAGATCGAGTTCCAGACGCTGGAGATCGAACTGTGCAATAAGAAGATCCGCGAGGCTAACACCCGCATTGAGGAGAGAACGGCTGATCTGAACGCCAGCTTGGAGACCATCAAGGAGCGTCAGGAAGACCTCGACATCAAGAAGGGTGAGCTCGACGAGATCATCGCTGAGACCCGTGCCGAGGAGGAGAAACTGAAAGAGAAGGTAAAGGACCTGGAGTCGAAGATCGAGGCCCGTCTGCTCACCTCTTTCAAGCGTATCCGCAAGAACGCCCGCAACGGTCTGGGCATCGTCTACGTGCAGCGTGACGCCTGTGGTGGTTGCTTCAACAAGATCCCGCCCCAGCGCCAGCTCGACATCAAGATGCACAAGAAGATCATCGTTTGTGAGTACTGCGGTCGTATCATGATCGATCCTGAACTCGCAGGTGTGAAGATCGAAAAGATCGGTACCGAGGATAAGAAGTCGCGCAAGCGCTCTATCCGCAAGTCGGCTTCGTCGAAGAAAACGACGGATGCCAGCGATATGGAGTAGTCAAAGATTTTCGTAGTCAGGAATATCCTGAAGGAATAAATATTTTTGATTATCGTAATCCATCTTGCAGCAATAGTGCTGAAGCCCGTTGCTCACGATGAGATAATCCACATGCAGCAGAAGATTGTAGACTGATATCTGGTCGAACGTCTTCTGCTGTATTTGTATATTGGGCGCCTTGTACTCGATGATCATCTGCGGCTGTCCCTGTTGGTTGTGTAAGACGGTGTCGCAACGCAGACGCTTCTCGCCTACATGCAGCTCCACCTCGTTGCCCAACAGTCCCTTGGGGTAGCCTTTATGCTCTACCAGAAAGTGCGTAAAATGCTGCCGCACCCACTCTTCGGGCGTCAGAGCCACGTATTTTCGACGCAAAAAGTCGAAAATTCTGCGCTTACCGTCCTTTTCGCCGATTTTTATTTCGTATTGTGGTAGGTTTAATCGAAACATTTTTGTAACTTTGTCCCCGCAAAATTACATATAATATTCGAAATAACGTCATGGCAGAGGCAAAAAATGTGAGTTTTGACAGTATAATGGCCGATTTGGAGGCCCGACGTTTCGCGCCCGTCTACTATCTCATGGGCGATGAGTCGTACTATATCGACAAGATCAGCGACTATATCGCAGAGCATGTGCTGCAGCCGGAAGAGCGCGATTTCAACCAGACGATCCTGTTTGGTGCCGACGTCACCGCCTCGCAGGTGGCCGATTATGCCCGTCGCTATCCCATGATGGCCGAATACCAGGTGGTCATCGTCAAGGAGGCCCAGAACATCAAGAATACAGAGGCCCTGGAGCGCTATTTCAAGCAGCCGCTGGCCTCCACCATCCTCGTGTTATGCCATAAAAATGGCAAGATCGACGGCCGGAAAAAGGAACTTGTGAAGACCATCCGCGCTGCTGGCGTGCTTTTCGAGAGCAATAAACTGAAGGATAGGGAGCTCCCCGTCTTCATCGAGCATTATCTCAAGGCTAAAAACGTCACTATCGATGCCAAATCCACGCAGATTATCGCGGATTCCATTGGTGCAGACCTCAGCCGTCTGGCCAGCGAACTGGACAAGGTGATTCTCTCGCTGCCAGAAGAGAATAGGAGAGTGACGCCCCAGGTGGTGGAGGATCAGATTGGCGTGAGCAAGGAATTCAATAGTTTTGAGCTCCGCGACGCCATTGTCAACCGAAATGTGTTCAAAGCAAACCAGATCATCAAATATTTTGACGATAATCCCAAGGCCGGCAGCATCTACGCCTTTCTCCCAATGCTCTTTAATTACTTCCAGAATCTGATGATCGCCTATTATTCGCCAAATCGGCAAAGCCAGGAGGCTGTTGCAGAGTGGTTGGAACTCAGAAATGCATGGGCTGCGAAAGACTATATGATAGGTATGCGAAACTACACCGGAACGAAAGTGATGCAGATTATCGGTAAGATACGTGAGATTGATGCAAAAAGTAAGGGTTTGGACAACCCAAACACCCCTCCAGGTGAGCTGATGAAAGAACTGATTTTTTACATTTTGCACTGATTTCGCCCCTTTTTCACTCTAGAATTTCTAAAAAATGCGTCTTTCCGAGGCGCTTTTTTTAGGCCTAAATACCTGTAAAATCAAGGGGTTCCGCCGATTTCTACCCCCTCAAAACTCGCGTATTTTCAGCCGTCTGTCCAGACGTCCAGAATTTCGCAGAAATGAAAAAAAACGCTCGTTTTCGTTCGCCCGAATTTAGCGTTTGCATCCATTAACATTTAATTTGCTTGATTTGAATTGCTAAATCTTAATTTCTAGCGCACTACATTTAATTATGTAATTGTAAATTTGGTATTCAAAACCTCACGTCTTAGATTGTAGAGTTTGATATCAAAATTAAAACTTTTACATTCGTATTTTTATATACATAAATATACAACCGCCTTGTTTTGTTTGTAAATTATTAAATATCTGCAAGTTACGTTTATTTTCATAGAAAATCATGTAAATATAGAATTGTGATCCACCCTTTAAGACTGTATATCGCCCTAAAATAGGCATATTTTGCGTAAATATCCAATTTATAGCCAGTTACTTGCGGATTTAGGTTCTACAAATACTTTGTAATGGTTTATGAACCTAAATTCACGTTTGTAATTGTATAGCCCATTTTTCAACAACCCAAACTTTTCACTTTAAAATTCGAAACTGCAAATTAAAATTATTAAATCTTAAATTCTCTCTACATTTGTTGTTTTTCTCAATTATTTGTTTTACCTTTGTAAACAGATTGTAAAACCGGCTAAAAGGCCCCAAAATCACACTTGTTTAAAATATGAAGGATCGAATCAGGCAAATTATGGAGTCTCAACACATGACTCAGCAGGTCTTCGCTGACTACATCCAGCAGTCACCTGCCACCCTTAGTAGCATCTTCAACGGACGTACCCGTCCTACCCTCAACATCGTCGAGGCCATCAAAAAGAAAATTCCTAACATCAGTACCGACTGGCTCATGTTTGGCTCTGGCGACATGTATCTGCCACAAAATGAGGGCCTGAATGAGGAAGAAAATGCCCCAAATGGCCCCCTTCAGATCCAAAATCCGATGCTCGATTTTGATGCCGCCCCGTCTCCTACCCCACAAAATAGCGTCCAACAGCCTCAAAATTCTAATAGTGTAAGAAATACACGATTGGATTTGGAACGTCAGGAGGTAAAAACAATTGACAAACCGCAGCGCCGTATTACTGAAATCCGTGTCTTTTATGACGACCAGACCTGGGAAACCTTCGTTCCCCAAAAGAAATAAGGTATAAAAATAGTGGCGATAATATTTGGAACTAACCGAAATTTATCGTATATTTGCAACCTATTCAATAACGAACTCATAAAATTACAACAACTATGGATTTTGGTAAACTATTGCTAAAGCTTTTGGGATTTGCCAAGGATGCTGCCCAGGACTACATTGAAAATGCTAACAAGGAGTCACAGCCCTCATCGCAGAGCCGACCTTCACAGAGCTACACCGCTCCCAAGCCGGAACCTGTGGAAATAGAACGGACCCCCGCTGAGTGGAATGCCTATTTCAAGGAGATCCTGTTGAGCGAATTCCCGTCGTACACCATTCGTGAAAACGTGAAGGTGACGGATCTGGTGGGATTCGTTTCCGACGAGTGCCAGCTTTATAAGACGCGTCCTACGCAGGCTTATAAGGCCGAATGGGGCCAGCCCTACACCTTTGTGCTCGAAAGCGACGGCAAGGCCAAGGGCGTGGTGATGCTCGGCAGCGGCCACAGTCACGACAGCGGTGTGAAGTACCTGATAGCCAGGATGTATACCGAGAAACTGGGTATTCCCTACATCAACTTCTACACGCAGATGCCCAACGAGCGTGACTATGTCATCAGTCGCATTCACAAGTTTATGGGCTGATATCAATTGAAAAAGGGGATGCAGCATCGCTGCGCCTGCAGAGGAGGCAGCCTTACCCACCAATAATCGTTTTGCAGGCAACAGGGCAAGGTATCCTCTCGTGATCCGCAATTTTGCGGATTCAAAATCACTCCCCTTTTTCTTTTTTTACCCTTTTACCTTTTTATTTTTTTACCTTTAAACTTGTGGATAGCATCTTGAACCAACTCGTCCGACAGGAGACCTGGGAGGAATTTCTTGCCTACCGGCTGATGAAAGGCCGTTTCACCTGGCATGAGTTCAAGGATGCCGACAACTATGTGGAGCGTGAAGCCTACCTCCCGTTGGCACAGCGCATCGCCAACGGCGAAGGCCTGGGCATTCCCACGAAGAAGACCGTCAACAAGATGGGTACGGGCAAGAAACGCGTGGTTTACAGCTACGCCCCCGACGAAATGGTGATCCTCAAGCTCCTCGCCTTCAAGCTCTACGATTACGATGCCTGTTTCGCGCCCAACTGCTACGCCTTCCGTCGTGGTGTCAAGGCCAGCGATGCCATCTTCGCCATCCGTCGCGCCATCGGCAACCGCCCCATGTGGGCCTACAAGCTCGATATCCACGACTATTTCAACTCCATCTCCATCGACCTCCTGTTGCCGATGCTGGCAGAGATGATGGCCGATGACCAGCCGCTCTACCGTTTCTTCGAGAAGATGCTCACTGACAACCGCGCCACCTACAACGGTGAGGTCATCCACGAGCATCACGGCGTGATGGCAGGCGTCCCCACAGCCCCTTTCCTGGCCGATGTCTATCTGAAGGAGGTCGACCAGTATTTCCACGATCAGCAGGTCGTCTACGCCCGCTATTCCGACGATATCATCCTCTTCGCCCCCGACCGTGAGACCCTCATGACCTACAAAAGCCAGATGGCCGATTTCCTCAGGAAATACCGCCTGGAGGTCAATCCTGACAAGGAGCAGATCTATTCGCCCGACGATGCCTTCGAATTCCTCGGCTTCAAGTGCCACGCCCGTGATATCGACATCTCCGAAGCCACCAAGCAGAAGATGAAGGGCAAGATCCGTCGCGCCAGCCGTTCGCTGATGCGCTGGAAAGTCCGGAACCACATGGAGACCGAGAAGGCGATGAAGGGACTCATCCATCATTTCAACCGTGTCTTCTTCGAGAACGACGACACGCAGACGCTCACCTGGTCGCGGTGGTTCTTCCCCGTCATCAACAAGACCGACGGCCTCCGTGAGATCGACCACTACCTGCAGCAGAACATCCGCTACCTCGGCACGGGCAAACACAACAAGACCAATTACAAGACCGACTACGCCCAGCTCAAGCAGTTAGGCTACCGCAGCCTGGTCAATGAATATTATTCCTATCTAAAATTTCCTATCCAACCATGAGAAAGATCGTTTTCATTTTAATCACGTTATTATCATCAGTCAGTGCCATGGCGCAGATCCCTTATTATGCGGGAACGGTGGGCGACGGCAAACTCTATGGCTACACGTCGCTGAAGGTGCGTCCGGGCATCAACCATCAGGAGACTTACACCACCTTCCAATACGGTTTGGGCGACCATTGGGCCACGGGTGTCGATCTCTATACAGGTCCCGACTGCGCCTATTGGGGCGGTTTGGTGCGCTATGGCCTGAATATCAACAAGTGGATCAACGTTGGCGCTGAGGTGACGTCGTCTTTCGATCTGAACAACAGTTTTAAGTTCTCCTATCTCACATCGGCCTTGTACATGAATGGCGCTATCAGCCAGGATGGTCGTCTGTTCTGGTGTTCTAACACGTGGTGGGTGGTTCACGACGGTTCCGACAACACCTTCTCCAATTACGAATATCTGGGCTATTCCATTCCCCTGAAAAACCATCGCGCCATCAGCCCCATGATTGGCACCATCCATTCCTGGAAGTTCGATCAGGATGTCGATATCGCTGCGGGCTTCTATTATACCTTTAAGAACTGGAACCTCTACCTCTGGGGTAACGACTTCCTCAAATCCCATCCCCGATTCATCGCCGGCATCGACTTCACACTATAACACATCCGCATGCATAAGGATAGTACTTGCCGTAACCAGAGTTCTCTGCGTTCTGATTGTGCTTATAAACTATCGGAAATTGAATTTGTCTAACTGCCATATCTCTAGATTTTATTAGGCGTTACTTCCGGATTGCTGCCGTTTTTCTTTCCGAAACTTCCCTGGTCTTGCGCACTTCCCTGCTGGCTTTCACACACTTTGGTGCTAGGACTCGCAGACTCTTTCGGGTGCTCTCGCGTAGAATTTCGCCACGCTCACCGGATTCTGATGCAAAGATACTACAAATAATGAATGATTCCAACAAATCACATATAATCAAAAGCTAATATCTGTCAGGTTAATAGAAATTAACACAATTTTAGCCATATCGAATTTATTTTATATATTTGTATACAATATAAAAGCAAAAATTATCGATATGGAATTAGATTTAAACATCATTCATTCAAAGAGAGAGATTGCCCGGGTTGTCTTTCCCGAGCATAACGAGAGGTATGGCTGGAGCCTGATTGTGACGATCTGTAAAGACTGTCATAAACTAACCGGATTATTCAAGAGCAAACGGCGCTATGTTTTGCCTCAGGAACTAAAAATTATCGTAAAAGCCTTGAAATCAGACGGTTAGGGTAGGGGTGGCGCCAAAAACATTACAAATATTACAATTATTACATTACAATTTCAGTTTTTTTCAAACCTGGCGGCTGCTGGGTAAGCAGAGATTTTTATTCTATATATAAATATATATATTTATATATAGAATAATATATATATTAATTAATAAATATATAAATTAATAAATATATAAATTAATCTCCCCCTTCCTTTCTACCCTCCAAGCCACTTCCCAAACAAACCAAAATAACCAATTTGTAATGTAATAATTGTAATATTTGTAATAAAACAAATGTTAAACCAACTGTATACAAACCTTAAATATCCTCCCCAACCGTTAATAAACTATAAGGTTAAAATCACAAAAAAAGGCCCCCAACATTTTCGCTGCGAGCCTACACCGTATTAACCTTAAGTCTTCTATGAACAATCTTCTATTTATACAAGCTCAGGCTCCAAGACTTGATGCGGAACAGTTACGATCTCCTCTTCAAGAGCTGCTGATATCTTGCAGATGGTTGACAGCGTCAGGTTATGAGTGCCTGAGAGCCAGCGACTTACTTCGGTCTCTGTCTTACCCAGACGCTTTGCCAGATCCTTCTGCGTCATTCCCTTGATTTCAAGGATTTCGTAGATACGGTTGGCTATGGCCACCGACATTTCCATCTGCAGTTTCATCTCCGGTGAGATAGAACCACGAATTTCGTCCATAATTCTGTTCGTCTTCATAAGTCTTGTCCTTCAATAAGTTTCTTTTCATTGTCTTATTTCGTTTGCAAAAATAAACATAAAAGTTGATAATTCCAAATAAATAGCGCTAAAAATCAACATATATGCTGATTTTATGATAATTCGAAGCCATAAATACTTAATTTATACTTTTCGCATCTGTTCCCATATTATGTCCTCCATATTTTAGATTTAACACGCTGCAAAGATAAGCAGAAAATCCGAATCCACAAACTTTTTCCAAGAAAATCCGGGTAATTTTCTTTTTTTTTAGAAAAAAGCCTTACCTTTGCAATATGAAAATGAATGATGCAATGAAGAAGTTCTTATTGATGGTCGTAGTCGCCATGATGGCTACCATGAGCGCACAGGCGCAGAAAATCCGTACGATAGACAAGGACGGCGAGCCCGTGCCCTACGTCTCAGTAATGACCACCGATGCCAAATGTATTGGCATCACCGATATTGACGGTGTGCTGGAAGATGTGAAGGGAGCCGACACCATCAGCGTGAGCCATGTGGCCTACAAGCCCAAACTCTATAAGGTGAACGGCAAGAGCGGCAGTATCGTCCTTGAAGATGCCGACTTCGGGCTGCCGGAGATCGTGGTGAAGAAGAAACCGTATGTGTATGTGCAGACCTACTACCGCATGTATATGTACACAGATGAATTAGGAATGGGCTACTACCGTGTGGGAATGACCGATAATGTCTATGACGTCAAGACCAAGAAACTCAAGACCAGCACCACCAATGCGTCGAAAGCCAAGTATGGCATTATCAAGACAATCGTCGGAACAGCTATGGGCGGCATGATGAACCGCCTCAGCCATCTGCCGATGCAGAGTGTCGGCGACAGGATCAAGAACAACAAGAACTCGAAATACAAGATTACACAGGAGAATCCAGGTCGCCAGCGTATCAGTGACTCGAGGGGTACTATTGGCTATATCGTTGATGAAGGCAACCAACGTAGGATTACCTTCGATGCTGAGAAGATGGCCAGTAACAGGCTGGAGAACAGCGGCAATGCCAAGAAAAAAGCTAAGGAAGACAAGAAGGAAGCCAAGAAAAAGAACAAGCAGAACTCATTTTTCTATATCTACCGTATCGATGACGATGGCAAGTCACGGCCCGAGGACTATGTAATGATGGAGTTCATCGACAGTTACGACGAAGTGCAGAAAGACGGCAGCCTCGACCATACCGTCATGGGTATTCAGGTTTTTACTACCGACCGCGCCTACGTCGATAAGGAAGAGCTGAAGCAACTGAAGAAGCAGAACAAGATGAAGATGACGTATCAGAACATCCGTCAGTTTGAGCGTACCAACAACATTCCAGCTCTGCCCTCAGGTCTACAGCAGAAACTCAACGAACTCTGGAAGACAGGAGAATGATTGGAGGCAATGAAAAAGGCTCGCCGCTGCGAGCCTAAAGGGTACTTAAATAACCAACTAATTACTAACCAACTATGTATGAAAAAACTAACTTTCCTTGTTTTGACGATGCAAAGGTACGGTGAGTTTCTGGCTCCAGCAAATTCATTCAGCGAATCGCCATATTCTTTCAGCAAACAAGATTTTAAATAAAATTATGTAATAAAAAGAACAACGTAAGAGATTTTTTTGTATATTCGCACCATGAAATATGTATAATTAAAAACAGACGATTATGAAAGTAGGAATTCCCAAGGAGATTAAGAACAATGAGAACCGCGTGGGCATGACACCTGCGGGAGTAGCAGAACTGGCACGAAGAGGCCATGAGGTGAGCGTGCAGCACACCGCTGGTGAGGGCAGTGGATTTGCTGACGACGACTATGTGAAGGCTGGAGCCAGGATCCTGCCCACCATCGAGGCCGTCTATCGTGAGTGCGACATGATTGTGAAAGTGAAGGAACCCATAGAGCCGGAGTATGAACTGGTGCGCCCAGGACAGCTGTTGTTCACCTATTTCCATTTCGCATGCGAGAAGGAACTGACGGAGGCTATGCTGAAAAGCGGAGCCATATGTCTGGCCTATGAGACCGTGCAGCTGCCCAACGGCTCGCTGCCCCTGTTGCAGCCCATGAGTGAGGTGGCTGGACGCATGGCCACACTCAACGGCGCCTACTATCTGCAGAAGACGAAAGGCGGTAAGGGTAAGTTGATCAGTGGTGTGCCTGGCGTGAGCCCTGCCAAGGTGCTGGTATTAGGTGGTGGCGTCGTTGGCGAGGCTGCTGCACTGATGGCGGCTGGTCTGGGAGCGGATGTCACCATCGCTGATATCTCATTGCCCCGTCTGCGCCAGCTTGACATCGAGACGCCTGCCAATGTGCATACGCTCTATTCCTCTGAGCACAATATCCGTCAGCAGTTGCCAACGGTGGATATTGTTGTGGGTAGTGTGCTGGTGCCTGGCGACAAGACCCCACATCTGATCACCAAGGAGATGCTGAAGCTGATGGAGCCGGGAACGGTGCTCGTTGACGTGGCCATCGACCAAGGCGGATGCTTTGAGACCTCAAGACCCACGACGCATAGCGACCCAGTGTATATCGAGGACGGTATCGTGCATTACTGCGTGGCGAACATCCCTGGTGCTGTGCCCAACACCTCGACCCTTGCCCTGACGAATGCCACCTTACGCTATGCCATCGCTCTGGCCGACAAGGGTTGGCAGCAGGCTTGCAAGGACGATTCCGCCCTGGCCAAGGGTCTGAATATCATAGAGGGCAAAGTGGCCTACAAGGCTGTTGCGGATGTCTTCGGACTTGAATACCATCCCTATCAGGTATGAAACAGGCATAAAACTCCGCAGATACTTGTATTTCTGCAAATATTTGATTAACTTTGCAGCGTAATTAGATGATGATATGAAGAAATATTTACTGGACCTCACGGTGAAGGCGGTGGAAAGGATCCATGAGCGTTATGTGCTCATCAGACTGACGGACGACAAGCCGTTGCCTGAGATGCTGCCCGGACAGTTTGTGGAAATCCGGGTGGACGGTTCTCCGACGACCTTCCTGCGCAGGCCTATCTCTATTAATTTCGTGGATACAGAGGCCAACGAACTCTGGTTGCTGGTGGCGGTTGTGGGCGATGGCACACGACAGTTGTCGAGGCTCCAGAAGGGCGACACCTTGAACTGTCTGCTGCCCCTGGGCAACGGCTTTACGATGCCCCAGAAGCAGGCAGAACGGATTCTGCTGGTAGGCGGTGGAGTTGGAGTGGCGCCGTTGCTCTATATGGGTGCTGAGATGAAGAAGATGGGTTGTGAGCCCACGTTCCTGCTGGGTGCCAGAACGGCCAAGGATCTGCTGATGCTGGATGTGTTTCGGAAGTATGGTCGTGTGTGCGTGACGACAGAGGACGGCTCTGAGGGTGAGAAGGGTTTTGTGACCCAGCACTCGCTGTTGCAGAAGGAGCAGTTTGACCGTATCGCCATGTGTGGTCCTACGCCGATGATGAAGGCGGTGGCCCGTTATGCGCGTCAGGCGAATACCGAGTGCGAGGCATCGTTGGAGAACCTGATGGCCTGCGGACTGGGTGCCTGTCTCTGTTGTGTGGAGAAGACCACCGAGGGCAATCTGTGTGTGTGTAAGGAAGGACCCGTGTTTAATATACGAAGACTGTTATGGCAAGACTAGATGTAAAGATCAAGGATCTGGCGCTGAAGAATCCCGTGATGACGGCCTCTGGCACCTTCGGCTACGGTCTGGAGTTTGCCGACCTGATGCCGTTGGACGGTATTGGCGGCATTATCGTGAAGGGTACGACGCTGAAGCCCCGCGAGGGTAATGACTACCCCAGGATGGCGGAGACGGCCAGTGGAATGCTGAACTGCGTGGGTCTGCAAAACAAGGGTGTGGACTATTTCTGTAAGAAGATCTACCCCCAGATCAAGGATATCGGCACAAACATGATCGTCAACGTGAGCGGGTCGTCGCCTGAGGACTATGCCGAGTGTGCTGCCCGTATCGACGCGCTGGAGAAGATTCCCGCCATCGAACTGAATATCTCGTGTCCGAATGTGAAGGACGGCGGTATGGCCTTCGGTGTGACCTGTGCTGGAGCGTCGAGTGTGGTGAAGGCCGTGCGTGAGCGCTATCACAAGACGCTGATCGTGAAACTCTCGCCCAACGTGACGAATATCTCTGAGATAGCCCGTGCCGTAGAGGCGGAGGGTGCCGACAGTGTGTCGCTCATCAATACGCTGATGGGTATGGCCATCGACATTGAGAAGCGCAAGACACTGCTGAGCATCAATACAGGCGGACTGAGCGGTCCTGCTGTGAAACCTGTGGCCCTGAGGATGGTGTGGCAGGTGGCCAAGGCGGTGAAGATTCCCGTGGTGGGTCTGGGTGGCATCTGCACAGCGAAGGATGCCATAGAATTCCTGATGGCGGGTGCTACAGCCATTGAGATCGGCACTGCCAACTTCCTCGATCCTACCGTGAGCATCAAGGTGCGCGACGGTATCAACGACTGGCTCGACAGTCATGGGTGCAAATCGGTGCAGGAGATCATTGGCGTGATAGATTAAAATTAAGATAAGAAAGGAGAAATGGAAATGAAAAGGTTATGCCAATTATTGCTAGTATTCTGGCTGAGCAGTCTGTGCGCGTTGGCACAGGATGCTGCCGTCTGGACCCTGAGTGGTAAGGTGACGGATGCCAAGACCCGTAAGCCGATGGCCCATGTGAGTGTGACGGACAGGAACGTGGGTACGGTGACCAACGAGATGGGTGAGTTTGTGCTCAAGCTGCCCAAAGCCCCTGAGCGGGTGGCCTTCTCGTGTCTGGGCTATAAGACGCAGTATCTCTCTGCTGCGGCCATGAACGGCGTGAGGGTGGAGGTGAGGATGGAGCCCAGTACGGTGATGCTCAGTGAGATTGTCGTGCAGGGTGCCGATGCCAAGGACCTGGTGCTGAAGGCGATAGAGAAGATCAGCGACAACTATCCCAACGTGCCCAATCTGTTGCGTGGCTTCTATCGCGAGACGGTGGAGAAACGCGGCCACTTCACCAGTATCTCAGAGGGTGTGGTGGATGTGTATAAGTCGGCCTACGACAAGAACGACTGGCGTGACGGTGTAGAGATCCTGAAGGGTCGCAGACTGTTGAGCCAGCGTCCCAGCGACACGCTCTCGGTGAAGTTGCAGGGTGGTCCCGTGCTGCCTATCATCCTCGATGTGGTGAAGGAGAAGGATATCCTGTTGGATGTGGAGGAACTCAACCACTACAGTTTCCGTTATGCATCGATGAGCAAGGCCGACGACCGCAACCAGTATGTGGTGGAGATCGCCCCTCTGTATGCGCAGGATTATGCGCTGTTCCGCGGACGTCTGTATATTGATCAGGAGACGCTGGCCTTTACACGTATCGACCTGACTCTGGACATGAGCAGTCCTGAGAAGGTGACGCAGATGATCCTGCGTAAGAAGCCTTTCAGCCTCAGATTCACGCCTCACGAGTTGTCGATTTATATCGACTACAAGACTGACAACGGTGTGACGCGCATCAATTATATCCGCAATGTGATCCGATTCCGTTGTGACTGGAAGCGGAAACTCTTCAAGTCGAACTTCACGGTGATCTCAGAGCTGGTGGTGACTGACCGCAAGGAAGGGAAGGACGTCAAGCCCATCAAGATCCGGGACACCTTTAACCGTAAGGATAATTTCTATGACAAGGTGATCTATTTCGATGATCCTGATTTCTGGGGTGGTGAAAATATCATTGAGCCTACGGAGGACCTGTTGAAGGGCATCGAGAAGATCAAACGCAGGATTGCACGTGACTGAGTCGTGGTTTGTTTTGTGATGGAAAAAAACTGAGGGCTGCCAATCGGCAGCCCTCAACCAACACAAAAACTAAACTAGACTTAACTAAACATTTCGGGATTTTCACAAACCCTCGAATGCTGTGCAAATATACATGTAATATTTGAAAGTTGCAAGTATTTTATCGAAAATTTGTGATAAAAACCTTATAAATCAGACTTTTATGTCATTTTGGAGCATAAAGTGGTCTAAAATGGTCATAGCTGCCATTGCTTCTACCACAGGCACTGCTCTGGGCAATACACACGGATCATGACGCCCTTTGGCTGTCAGTGTCGTGGGATTGCCCTCGATGTCGACGGTGTTCTGTTCCATCAACAGCGTGGCAACGGGTTTGAAGGCCACACGGAAATAGATATCCTGACCATTGCTGATGCCCCCCTGAATACCACCGCTGTGATTGGTGGCAGTGGTAATGCCATTGGGACCTGGGGTAAAGATATCGTTCTGCTCAGAGCCACGGGCGGTGACACCCTCAAAGCCCTCGCCATATTCGAAACCCTTCACGGCGTTGATGCTCAGCATGGCAGCGCCCAGATCGGCATGCAACTTACCAAACTCTGGTGACCCCAAGCCAGCAGGACAACCCTTGATGACGCAGGTGATGACACCTCCGATGGTATCGCCCTCGCCCTTCACCTGGGTGATGAGGGCTTCCATCTCAGCAGCTTTTGCAGCATCCGGACAGCGCACGGCATTGGTCTCCGTCAGTGAGAGGTCGTAGAGATGGTAGTCGCGCTCAAGGGCGATGTTGCCCACCTGCGAGGTATAGGCCTGAATGCTGATGCCCAGTTGTCTGAGTACCAGTTTGGCCAGCGCACCACCCACACAACGGCTGATGGTGATGCGGGCTGAAGAACGGCCTCCGCCACGATGGTCGCGGATGCCGTATTTCTGCTGATAAGTGTAGTCGGCATGTGAGGGACGGAACACGTTGCGCATATTCTCGTAGTCCTGCGAGTGCTGGTTGTTGTTACGTACGATGAAGCCGATAGGACAGCCCGTCGACTTACCCTCGAAGACACCGCTGAGCAGTTCCACCTGATCGGGTTCCTGACGCGAGGTGGTGATCTTGCTCTGTCCTGGGCGACGACGGTTCAACTCCTGCTGGATAAAGTCCATGTCGATGTCGATGCCAGCAGGCATGCCGTCGACAACGCCACCAATGGCCTCACCATGACTCTCGCCAAAGGTCGTCAGCCTGAATATATTTCCGAAACTATTCACTTTTCACTATTCACTATTCACTATTCACTGTTAATGACAGTGTCCGCAGCCACAGTCGTCGCCGTGCTCATGGTCATGTCCGCAGCAGCCATCCTCACAGCCTTCGCCATGATGATGTCCGCAACCGTGACAGCCACCTGTCAGCATCTTGATGGTCTTGTTGACTTCCTCCTCGGTAGCATCGCGGTTCTCGCGGATGGTGCCCGTGAAGTTGAGCGTCTTGCCAGCCAGAGGATGGTTGGTATCGACGGTGACTCCGTCTTCCTCCACCTTCACCACCTTGGCCATGAACTGATGGTCGTCGCTGTCTGTCAGCGTGATGACGGCATCGGGGTAGATGTTATCGTGGTCGAAATGACCATTCACCGAGAATACCTGACGATCGAGCTTATGCACGCCTTGAGGCTCATAGGGGCCAAAGGCCTGTTCTGGCGCGAGGATAAAGTCGAAGGTGTCACCCTTCGCATGGTTGATCACCTCCTGCTCGAAAGCGTCGAGGGCGATGCCAAAACCAGTGATAAACTCGAAGGGGCGCTCAGAGCCTGTTTCCTCCTGCAATGTCTTATTGCCGTCAGCGATGGTATACAACTGATACTCGACGGACATGAACTTATTGGGAATTTTCTCCATACCTTATTATATATATATGATTCAGGTTGCAAAGGTAATCATTTTAATCCGAAAATGCGCCTTTTTCGGCAGAAAATATAAAATTTTCATTATTTGGCTCATTCATTGACATGGGTCAACAAAAGGGCTGTTTGCGCACACAATTCCGTAAAAAGACTTGTTATGTTCTAAAATTCGCCGTAACTTTGCACCGTCAAAAGACATTAAGGATAACATTTTTAGTATTAAAGTAGGGGCAAACAGGATAACAAACTAACACACGCCCCGAGTAAAGAAAAGAAAGGGTAAAAAGATGAAAAAGATGATTTTGACAATGGTTGCAATGCTGAGTATGACCATGGCATTTGCAGAAGGTGAGAACATGAACAGTGTAAACAACGTGGCCGCTTATGACATGAGCTGCAATATGAACAAACTTGCTGAGGCTCTGTCACTGACCGCTGATCAGAGAGAGGCTGTTGAGAACATCTACCAGACCTTTACCGCTGAGATGATGTTTGCTGCACAGTATTACAGCAACGACCAGCGCAAGGAGATGGTGAAGAAGGCACTCGACAAGAACGTTGCCTGGATGAATTACATCCTCAACGACAAGCAGCGCCACACTTACCTGCTGTTGCTGAACACCACCATTAACAATCGTGGTCTTAACAAGTAAAAGAAAAAAGTTAAATTAATCAATCAAGAGAGAGGCATTCCGAAGGGTTTGCCTCTTTTTTTATCTCAAAAACTTGCATAGTTCAGATTTTTTTGCTTATTTTGCAGTCAGAATCGTTATTACTAAACAATAAAAGTAACATGAAAAGTCTGAAATTAGTTTTGATTTCCGTAGTGGCAGCTGTTTTCGTCGGTTGTGGCACTACCAACACGGTGCCCATCACGGGTCGCCAGCAGACGCTGATGGTCAGCGACGGTGAGGTGCTCAGCCTCTCCACACAACAGTATCAGGAGTTTATGAAGACCGCCAAACTCTCCACCAACCAGACCAACACGCAGATGGTGAAGCGGGTAGGGCAGAACTTGGCAAATGCCGTAGTTAACTATCTGAATTCCAATGGTTTGTCGAATGATGTACAGAATTACAACTGGACCTTCAATCTGGTGCAGGACAATCAGGTGAATGCGTGGTGTATGCCTGGTGGTCTGATTTGTGTCTACGAGGGTTTGTTGCCTGTCACACAGGATGAGGCGTCGCTCGCTATCGTGCTGGGTCATGAGATCGCGCATGCTGTGGCCCGTCACTCTGCTGAGCAGATGAGTACGCAGATGAAACAGCAGTATGGTCTGCAGATTGGTTCGATGGTGGCTGGTGCCCTGGGTATGGGAACCAACACGCAGTCGATTGTGCAAGCCATTGTGGCACAGGGTTTTAACTTCAAGAACCTGAAATACTCACGTAACCACGAGACGGAGGCTGACCACATGGGTCTGATCTTCGCAGCGATGGCTGGCTATGATCCGCAGGTGGCTACGACCTTCTGGCAGCGTATGGCTGCACAGTCATCGAACCAGACGGCTGAGTTCCTGAGCGACCACCCCTCTGATGCGACACGTATCCAGAATATTCAAGGTTGGATGTCTGAGGCCTTGAAGTACTACAAGCCAAAGACCACGACGACTACAAGAGCTGCTTCTACGTCAACAGCCAAGAAGACTACTACGACCAAGAAGACCACCACGACCAAGAAGTCTACCAAGAAATAGTTTTTAGGTTTTTACTACCACAGATTACACAGATTTCACAGATTACATGGATTATTATTGATTTCAGCGGCTGGACCGCGATTAATTAATCCAAATAGAATCTGTAAAATCTGTGTAATCTGTGTAATCTGTGGTTTTTTACATCTGCAATAGTTTGTCTGTTATCGTTACCTTGCCGCCTTTCTTCAGGCTTCCGAAGAGGATTTCCTTCATCAGCAGGGGTTTCAGTTTGCCAGTGATCACGCGGTCCATCTCGCGGGCACCGTATTCCTTTGTGAAGCCCTCTTTCAACAGGTATTCGAAGGCCTCGTCGGTGAGCGTCATCTCCACCTGCTTCGCTGTCAGTTTCTCCTGCAACTCACCCAGTTTCTTGCGTAGGATGAGCGTTGCCATCTGACGGTCCATATCGTTGAACACCACCGTGCCCGAAAGACGGTTGATAAACTCGGGTTTGAAGGTCTTCTTCACCTGTTTCAGCATCGCCTCACCACGACTTACATTGCCAGAGAATCCGATGCTTGCCTGACCAGCATACTGTGCCCCCGCATTCGAGGTCATGATGACGATCACATTGCGGAAATCAGCCTTGCGACCCTTATTGTCTGTGAGCTTGGCATAGTCCATTACCTGTAAAAGAATATTGTAGATGTCCTGATGGGCTTTCTCTATCTCGTCGGACTTCAACCGGCTCTACGAGAATAAGACCCGCATCCTCAAGGA
>JAEEGF010103069.1_pt1 | contig 38657 bp, 29 predicted proteins | sample 9134171 | NCBI WGS metagenome assembly JAEEGF01 (sample SAMN16246542, study PRJNA631951) | gut metagenome | biome: gut microbiome; feature: rumen; material: AP-attached | host: Bos | place: Iran: Karaj | collected 2018-10 | reverse complement strand
CTATTAGAGCATTTTCTCAAGCCGATTTTTGCAAAAACCTTTTGAATCGCTCAAAACGCCCTCTGTTCCTATATTCAGACCATGACGCAGCCTGCAAAATGACTATTAGACCGGTTTTTTTTTAACTATTAGCAAAAAAAATATAACTACCTGCTGTACAAATGAGATAATCCAATCAAAAAAAGCTATTTTTTCAAATAAAAACTGAAAAATTAAAAAAAAAATGTATATTTGCAAATTACAATAATAAAACAAAACTGTAAGCAACAATAATTAATACAATACATTATGACAAAGTATCATCTTTTTTCGGCATTAACTGCCAAGAAACAGGCACTTGCATTCCTGTGCATGATGTGCCTTGCTGCTACATCGTTGTGGGCACAACAAGCCCAATTAACGATTAGCACCGACGACTCAACCCAAATACTTTCCACCAAAGTGTATGATGGTTCAACTGTCGCCTTAGTCACCCATGTCGGTGCAGCCGCAGGGCTTCTTCCCGAACACCCTTACGTTACACTCTATGCCAATGCCAACTACCTCACCCCTGACGTAGGCGGCATCAAAATGGTCATCGTAACCTACTCCATTGGCAGCACCGACTCTGCCTACTACCTCCCCCCGCAAAACGATACCCTCTTTGCCAGCATCACACCTAAACAACTGACCATCACGGGTACCGCCATCGACTCCAACAAAGTATACAACGGTGGCACCCTGGCATCCATCACCTCCGTAGGCACCCTCTATGGCGTCATCGGCAGCGAAGACGTTCATGTCTCGGCCTTCGCCAATTACGAAGACCCCAACGTGGGAACCAACAAAAATGTCACCGTCAGCTTCATGCTCTACGGCAACACCACCCAGTGCGCCAACTACCTCCCCCCTGCCGACATCACCCTCACCGCCAACATCACTCCGCGTCAGCTCTACGCTCCCATAGCCATTCTACAACGCAACAAAGTGTATGACGGCACCATCATCTGCAATGTCGAATCCACCAGCACCCTTGAAGGCGTTCTCTCCAACGACACCGTCTCCAACCGTGCCACTGCCTCCTTCCTCGACCCCAATGTGGGCAACGACAAACCCGTCAACATATACCACTTCCTCTCCGGCCCCCAAAGCGGCAACTACACCATTACCGACACCAGCAACTATGCCTACACCGCCAACATCCTTCCGCGCAAAATCACCGTTGAAGGCGGCATAGCCCAATTGGTCAAAGAGTACGACGGCACACGCGACGCCCTTGTCCTCATCCCTTGTGTCCCCACCAATCTCGTTAACGGCGACGACATCAACCTCATCACCCACGCCTACTACGACACCCCCGAACCCGGCGAGAACAAAACCATCACCTTCCAGTTCACCCTCCTCAACAGTAATTCCAACTATCAAATCCCCGACGAATTTGTCTACAGCACCGTTGGCAAAATCATTATTGCCACCCTCCTCGACACCACCGTTGCCGACCAAGGCTTCGCCATCGACAGCAAATACATCTGCCCCGACGATGAATTCACCGGCACCTTCACCATCCTCCAGGGAACTCCCACCTACTACTCCTTGATTTTCGACGAAGCCGCTCTTGCCCAAGGCTTCACAAACACCACCAAGCCCATCGTAATGACCGGCCCCAACACCTTCAATGTCAGTTTCGACATCCCCCAGAACTGTGCTGCCGGCACCTACAATGTCACCTTTGCCATCGGCAACGAAGTCAACAGAGAGATTTTATTCCCCACCCAATTCGTCGTCAACCTTTCCAACACATACCTCGTACAAGTATTCAACGATGTCATCAGCATTGACAACCGCAACAACACCTTCAACACCTACCAATGGTATCTCAACGACACCCTCATCGAAGGAGCCACCAAACCCTACTACCAAGACCCCAGAGGCTACCTCGACGGTTTCTACTCACTCCTTGTAAACAAAGGCACCGACAATGAATACTTCGTCTGCCCCAAACAGGTCATCACCTACGCACCCACCGAGGCCCAGAAGAGCATCGTAGCCTGCCCCAACCCCGTAGTCAACACCACCAAGGTAAAACTCACCGGCTTTGGCGACGAGCAGCACCTGCTCACCGTCTTCAACAGCTACGGCCTCAGTGTTGTCCGTACCACCTTCAACGGCCAAGAGTACGAAATCGACATGACCGCTTTCCCGCAGGGCACCTACATGATCAATGTCGACGGCATCACCACCAAAACCGTTAAATTCTAAAAAAACCACACAAACAACAAATCGTTTAATTCAAAAACCGATATGAAAAAAATAATAACCGCAATCATGCTTCTGGCGGCCACAGCAACCGTCTCGGCTCAGATGACCGACCACAACAACAACCTCCAGCTCACCCTTGGCGGAGGTGTCCACACCCTGCTCTATTCCCCCCTCGAAGGAGAATACCATTTGGGCTTTGGCGGCCTTGCCGGCATCGAATACCAATACATGTTCAACCACCACTGGGGACTAAGCCTTGGCGTCCAAGCCAGCACCCTTGCCAGCTCGGCCAAATACAGCTACCCCATCGTTGAAAAGAACATCTCGCTCCCCGGAGCCTATTACAATGCCGATGTCACAACCAACCTCTACAACCTCAGAGAATCGCAGCAGGCCGTCCTCTTCAGCGTACCCCTGCAACTCGTCTTCCGTGCTCCCGTCAGCCCCAAAAGCGCTTTCCAGATGGGTCTCGGTGCCGCCCTCGATCTGCCCCGTTTCGGCACCTACAAAGTAGTTGAAGGCAACTACAGCCGCTCTGCCTACATGCCCCGCACCAACGTCACCTACGACGACATGCCTGCTCACGGCCTTGGCCGCTACTCATTCACTCCCTCCGACGGCAAACTCCAACTCTCCGAACTCACCTGGAGCGCACTCTGCGACCTCGGATTCGTCATCAACTGCAACAACGCCCTCGGCATCTACCTGGGCATCTATGGCAAATACGGTTTCCAGAACATCAACACCCTTTCCGACAACCAAGCCATGCAGTACAACTACAACTCCCAATACAACAACACCTTTGCCTCCGACCGCGTCAAGAATGTCAATCCGCTCGAAGCCGGTATCAAAATCGCCCTCCGCATAGGCATGGGTCGCGACGTTGACTGGAGAGAAATCCAGGCTGCCGAAGCCGCCGCCGCTGCACAGGCCGAGGCCGAGCGTCTTGCCGCCGAAGCACAGGCCGAAGCCGAACGCAAAGCCGCCGAAGAGCGTGCCCTGGCCGAAGCCATCGCCAAAGAAAAAGCCGAGGCCGAAGCACGCGCCAAAGCCGTTGCCGACTCCATAGCCCGTGTACATGCCGCCGAGCGTGCCCAAGCCGAAGCCCAGGCCAAAGCCCAAGCCGAAGCCCTCGCCAAAGCTCAAGCCGAGAAAGACTCTCTTGCCAAGGCTAAAGCCGAAGCCGAAGCACGCCTGAAAGCCGAAGCCGCCGCACGCGCCGAAGCCGAAGCACGCGCCAAAGCCGAGGCCGAAGCACGCGAACGTGCCCGTGCCGAGCAACGCGCTCGTGAAGAAGCCGCCTTCGTGGCCGGCTACAAAGATGTAGCCTATTTCGAAACCGGCAAAGACATGCCCATCTTTGGCCAGCTCAACGAAGACTCCTGGATCAACCTCAAAAACATCATGGACAAGCACCCCGAAGTCAAAGTGACCATCACCGGCCATACCGACAACGTAGGCAAACCCGAATCGAACATGAAACTGTCACAGAACCGTGCCAACAACATCAAGAAGATGCTTGTCGAGAAAGGCATCCCTGCCAACCGCATCACCGCTATCGGCAAGGGTGAAAACGAGCCCGTCGAAAGCAACGCCACCCCCGAAGGCCGCGCCAAGAACCGCCGCATCGAAATCACCATCGGCAAATAACACCGATCCAAACAGGCAGACAACCGTCTGCCACATAAACAGAGGCCAGCCGTGGGGCTGGCCTCTGTTGTTTCCGTCCCCTGCCCTGTTCTGAACCATTCCCTCGGAAAACCGACACCACACACGTCGCTCACCATAACCCGGCCGTTTCCCACCCATGCCGAAAACCGCTGCAAACGCACTCATCGGCAACCCATCCCCCGCTCGTTTTACCTTAGTTCTCCCATCGTTCTCCCATCGTTCTCCCATCAACAAAGGAGAACTGAATGTAAAACGACGGGTGAAATGACGGTGAACGGGCAAACCTTGGGCCGCGACACGCCTGACCTGTCAAAGAGCGGCAACGGCACACGCTTTGAATGCGACATGCCGGCAATCGGAAGACGGATGTACACCGCCTGAACGAAAGACAACTGTGGCTATTACTGAACGAAAAAAGGCTGCAGACGGATTTTCTGCAGCCTTGTATTCATGGACGGAGGATCCCCGTCGAAGGTGACAGCGTTGTTTATTCCGAATCTGTTTCGGGTACCAGCGAAGTGTAGAGTTGGTACAAATCGCCGATAATCTTGTGTTGGGAAAAATTCTGGCACTGCACCTTCCCTTTCTCCACCAACTGTTGGCGCAGGGCTGGGTCTTCAATAATCCTCTTGAGTTGGGCGGCGATTTCGGAGGGGTTCTTGGGGTCGGCATACAAAACGGCATCGCCTCCGGCCTCAGGCATAGAGGAGACATTGGAGGTCACCACGGGCGTACCGCTGCACATGGCTTCGAGAATCGGGATACCGAAACCTTCGAAAAACGACATATAGGCCGACGCCACAGCTCCGGCATAGAGGGCTGGGAAGTCCTCGAAGTCGGCATCTTTCAAAATATGGACACGTTGGGTGAGGTTGTGCGACCTGATGGCGCTGGTCAAGGTGCCTTGGTATCCGCCGTGGTTCTTGCCCACAATGACAAGGTGCACATCGTCAGGCAATTCAGTCATTGCCTTCACCACAGCGACTTGGTTCTTGCGTTCTTCGATGGAGCCAACGCAGATGATATACTTCTCGGGAAGGTTGTATGTTTTGCGGACATATTCGATATCGCTGTCGGGGATGGCATTCCAGAACATGGGGTCGCACGACTGGTATATGACCTTGATTTTTGACTCGGGGACGTGCAAGTATTCTATCAAATCGCGTTTGGTTTGCTCGCTGATGGCCACCACGGCATCGGCTATGCGGCACGAATGGCGCTGTTTGATGCGATAGACCATGCGGTCAAAGGGTTTGTAGAATTCAGGGTAGCGCCAAACAATCAAGTCGTGCATCGTGACCACACGTTTGATAGAACGCGGAATGCCGTGAGGCAGTTCGTGGCTCAGACCGTGGAAGATTTTCACCTTGTCTCCACGCAGATGGACGGTAACACCGAAACGCCTCCATATGTCGGGGAAGAAACGGTCGATACTGGAAGGTATTCGGGTAGAGATATTGGCGAAGCCGGTGAAATATTTTGCATATTCGCCCGTGATATGGGGCGAATAAAGAAAGGCACGGATGTCTTGATGTTCCTGTGCCAAGCCGCAAATAAGGATACGGCTGTAGTTGCCCAATCCCGTACTATTCTGAAATGCACGCTTTGCGTCGAATCCGATAACCATAACTCATTCCATTTTGAATTTGCAAAAATACAAAAAAAAAACGTATCTTTGCATTTTCAATCAAAAAAAAATTATGACTGCCATCTCTGCCGTAATTATCACACAGAACGAAGAACGCAATATAGGACGTTGCCTCACCTCTCTACACAAGGTTGCCGATGAAATCATTGTTGTCGATTCGGGTTCGACCGACAACACCGAGAGCATATGCAAAAAGTATGGAGTACGGTTTGTTCATCACCCATGGGAGGGCTATTCAGGCCAGAAGAACTATGCCAATAGTCTTGCCACCCAACCCTGGATCCTCAGCATCGATGCCGACGAGGAACTTTCGCCAGAGATGTGCGATACCCTCATACGTCTTAAACAGGAGGGTTTGCAGGAAAATGCTGTTTACAGTATGAACAGACAAACCAACTTCTGCGGGAGCTGGATAAACCATTGCGGCTGGTATCCGGACTATAAGATACGCCTTTGGCCGAGCGGGAGCGCCACATGGGTGGGCGACATCCACGAGGAGGTTCAGTTTAAAGGGGAGCCTCAGATAATACACTTAAAGGGCGCTTTGCTGCACTATTCGTATTACGAGATTGACGACCTGGCGCGTCGGCAGCCCCGGTATTATCAACTCGGAGCCAAGACCGCTTTTGACGCCGGCAAACGGACAGGATTTGCCGCTGTCGTGTTCAAGCCACTATGGACTTTTGTACGCGACTACCTGCTGCGGGGAGGTTTCAGGGATGGCAAAGCAGGTTATATCCTGTGCCGCATGAACGCCCACTACACCTTTATGAAATATGTCACCCTGCTCGAAATGAAAAAGAAGGTTTAAGAATGTGTTAATGCGTTAATGTGTTAATGCGTTAATGTGTTAATCGGATTGACGAACAACCACAAGATGCTATGCAAACAATAATAACAACGAACTATGCCCGAAATAAACGATAGCAACCGGAATCTGTTCAGTGGCTACAGCCTTGAACAGAAGCAGCAACTCTACCAAGCCGCCACCGAATTGTTCAGCGAAAACAAGCGCGACCTTTTTGACCGTTTGGTGCTGAACCGGACCCGCCATATCTGTGTGGTGCTTGAAGACATTTTCCAAGCCCATAATGCCAGTGCCGTGCTCCGCAGCTGCGATTGCTTCGGGGTGCAGGATGTCCACGTAATTGAAGACAGGAACCATTATGCGCCGAATTCGGACGTGTCGATGGGGTCGGACAAATGGGTGGATTACTACAAACATCCCAACATATTGCAGACTTACGACGAACTGCAGGCGCGAGGTTACCGCATCGTTGCCACACTGCCTCACGAGAACGATACACTCATCACCCAGTTGGATATATCCCAACCCACAGCCTTGGTGTTCGGCACAGAATTGACAGGGCTGACGCCCGAGGCCATTGCCCATGCCGACGGATACGTGAAGGTGCCGATGTATGGGTTTACGGAGAGTTTCAACATCAGTGTGTGTGCGGCTTTGTCGCTGTTCTGCCTTACCGAAAAGATGCGGTCAGACCCTTCCATTGCCTGGCAACTGAGTGCCGACGAGCAAATCACCCTCAAACTATACTGGGCCATGCAGGTGATTCGCGACGGCCGCCATGTGATGGATCATTTGCGACAAAACCTATTCGGAAACCAATAAAGCCAAACAAGGAAAGCATTCAGTAAATCGGGAATCCGTAATCAGAAGACATGAAAATCCTCATCGATCTCAGCATACTGCGACATCCTTTCTGCGGTCTTGGACAGATAGCACTGAACTATGGCCGATGGTATGGTATGCATGCAAAAGGATTGTTCGGCAAAGCTGATATCACACTGCTTGTACCGACGAGCCATGTGGGCGCTTTCGGCGACGGGGTCAACTACCTTGAGACAAAGACGATCTACCGTTTTCTGCCCCAATTGCTGCCCTCATTCGACCTTTGGCACTCTATCCATCAGTTCTCGCCCTTTCGCCCACCGAAAGGGGCAACGAGGATACTCACTATCCATGACCTCAATTTCCTGTATGAGAAAACAGGAACCAAGCGACAGCAGTATCTCAACAGGTTGCAGACAGAATGCAACCGCTCTGGGAGCATCTGTTTCATTTCCCGGTTTGCCCGGGACTCGGCACTGCGGCATCTGAACCTGGAAGGGAAACAGCTCCAAACAATCTACAATGGTGTCGAAGACCTGACCGAAGGACCGATGCAGAAACCCAAAGGTATTGACATGTCGAAACCGTTCCTGCTTTGCATCGGGGTGGTGAAGAGGAAAAAGAATGTCCACACCCTGTTGCCGATGATGGACTTGTTGCCGGAGTACAACCTCATTGTTGCAGGCAACGATACTGACTCCTATGCCCGCGATATCCACGACCGACTGCCCAATCACCCCAATGTGCAGATGACTGGAGTTGTGACTGACGAAGAACGGCGATGGCTCTATGCCCATTGCTCTGCACTGGTTATGCCGTCGCTGAATGAAGGGTTTGGTCTGCCCGTGATCGAAGCCATGCAATGGGGCAAGCCTGTGTTTGCCTCGCAACATACCAGCCTGCCCGAAATAGGAGGCAAGCATGCTTTTTATTTCACCGATTTTACCCCTACAGACATGGTTGACACCATCAACCATGGGCTTGCCGCTTTCACACCCATCAATGCAACAGCTGAAATCGAATATGCACAGAAATTCAGCTATGACACGCACATGCAACAATATTGGAACTTATATATTGAGATGCTTGAGAAGGCCGGGAAGGGCTGGACAGTTGAAGGTTAAAAAACGGGAAAGGCCTGTGCACCCTTAAAACACAAAACCTTCAAAATGCGATAGCGAAAATAAATATTTTTTTCTCAAAGAGAGTGAATATCACAAAAAATTAGTATCTTTGTAGATTGAACAAAAAGAATAATAACATTATAAATAACACGATATGAAAAAAATACTTTTTTTTGCAGCACTCATGGTAATGAGTCAGACAATGGTATTTGCCCAAAAAGAACTTTCAATTAAAGAGGCCAATGTGCCCGTCAGATTTGTAAAAGACTTCCAAAGCCAAAACAAAGATGCGCAGGATGTGTCATGGACTGTCACCAGCGACAGCGTATATTATATGGCTACATTCACCAACACCGACGGTGACCGTCAGGCACAACGATTCTCAAACCGTGGCACGGAGACCCGCTATTTCATAGACCCACAATATTATCCCCATGCCATTAAGGACACCGTTGCCAACAGATTCCCTTCCCACAAAATCACCTGTGTATACATCCGCAATCTGAAAGGCAAGATGACCTACCAAGCTCAAATTGCACGTATGAAGGGTTTCCTCTTCTGGAAGAAACAGACTGAGATGAAGACGGTTTCGTTTGAGACCGATGGCAAGATGATTGAAGTTGTCGACGAACAATAACAACACTATCTCATAAAAAGCAGAAGCGACATACCCCTACGGGATATGTCGCTTCTGCTTTTTATGAGATTTGAGCATCCTTTTAGAAGTCATCTGAATGGATGCTTTTTTCTGTACACGGATTGAAAAAAAAGAATGTTTTAATTAAATATTATCATGAAAAAAAGAATAGTATATATCGTAGTTGTTATATTGGCTGGGGTTATTACCAACCAAGCCGTGGCGCAGCCTGAGATACGATACCCCAATCCAGCATACCTGCATTGGGAAGAACCCTGTGATCTTGCATACAGATATAACAGTGGAGGTGATGGACATGTTGGGCAGCGTGATGCTGTCGGAACGGTACGACGGCAATGTGCAGTCGGCAACAATGGATGTGAGCAAGCTGGCACAGGGCAGCTATGTGGTGAAGGTGAAGACAGAACGGGATGTGACAACACAGAAACTGATAGTGGGTGTTGGGAATTAAGGAGACAAATACTAATCTGACATAAACCACTTCATCACTTGATATTATTGTTACCATGTCTCTGTAGTTTCTATATCCAATATAAGTCCTCACATTATTTACTTGCTTCTCTGCAAGTATATATGCCTTGCCTTTTTGATAAAGCACTACTCTGTCAAAGTATTCTACAACACATCCATTAGGCACTAAACATCCAGATAACACTTTCTTACTCTGTGTTTTTTGTGTAATTTTTGTTGAATGGGAATTGACGTAGAAGAGAAATATACCTCGGCTAATCCTGTTTCATTTCTGAAGTTGACATTTAGAAATTTTCCATCTTTTAACCCAAATCGGTCATTAGAGATGGGGGGGTATTATTAGTTGGGGCTTCTTATTACATACCAAAATAGAGCCGACTTGAAGGTATTTTAACTTTTTTTTATTGAATGTTAGGGAAATTTATTACATTTGCAATTGAATTGATTATAATGCCCATTTTACAAACTATTAAAAATCAAATTTATGAATTGTAAATTACTACTTTTTTTATGTTTATCTATGTGCTTGGCTGTCGATAATGCGATGGCAAGTCATGTGGACGAGGCGAAAGCCCGGGAGGTTGCGTCACGATTTATAAGAAGCAGTCGACTAAAGACCAATATGTCTTTTGAAGGGAAGATGACTGAGGTTGCCAAGTCGGCATCTTATAACGAATTCTACATCTTCTGCGGGTCTGGCAACCAAGGGTTTGTCATTGTCAGTGCCGATGATTGTGTACAGCCAATTTTAGGCTATTCCGAAGAGAGCCTATTTGATGTAGACAATATCCCTGATGTAGTAAGGTGGTGGTTGGACAGGTATGAGGAAGAGATAAGACAATGCCGTACCACTTGCCAGCCCGACGAACGGATAACCCGCCAGTGGGAGCGGCTGCTCACCGATACGGAGAGCAAAGACCCGACCGTCGTCCCAGTGGTCGGACCGTTGATTACAACACGGTGGGGGCAAGGGGACTATTCGGTTCCTACATACAATCTGTTGTGTCCTCACATTGATAGAAACAATACTAGTTTTTATGCAGTGACTGGATGCGTCGCCACTGCTGGAGCACAGTTGTTGAAGTATTGGGAGTATCCACTGTCTGGCAGGGGACAGGAAACATACAGTGTGAGTGGCGAAAGTAACAATTTCGCCCATGTCGAGCTGTCAGCAGATTTTGAAAATATCATGTACGATTGGGCAAACATGCCTAACTCCTTGAATGCCGAAAGCACTGATGCCCAGATTTTTGCTATTGCGACATTGATGTACCACGTTGGTGTCGCAGTTAATATGACATATGATATTATGGAAAGCTTTGCTATTATCTCATTTCATTATGGTAATTATACCGGGCCAACTTTGATTGGTGCATTAAGAAGCGTTTTCAAGTATAGCAACACTGTACGTTATGTTGAAGAATCACAATACGACAACGAGGAATGGAGAGCTCTGCTAAAAAATGAGCTGAATGCGGGAAGACCAATGGAATACGATGGTGGTTCCCATTCGTTTATTTGCGATGGATACGATAGCGAGGACCGATTCCATTTCAATTGGGGGTGGAGAGGACTCTACGACGGCTATTATGCGATAGGGAGTTTGAACCCTGAATACGGTCGTTCGTATAATGATTGGTGCGGGGCGATAATAGGCATATAGCCTCAAGAAACTGAGGTACCAGAAGAGGGACAAACCACTATCACAGTAGCACCTAACTATATCTCGGCAGGCCAGACGAGGGGGACGGGCGTTTACGAAAATTATGAGTCTGTATCAATCAGTGCAACGCCAAAGTTGGGTTTCCTGTTAGCGAAATGGAACGACGAGGTTCGTTATTCTTCCCGAACATTTATTGCCTTAGGCGGTAATGTTCAGTATACTGCCTTTTTTGAAGAAGACCTTGACAATCCTGCTATCGGATACGGTTCAGGCTCCTCGGATGGATATTACCATCGAAACATACCTACTTCCCAAAAATGGGGCATCAGGCTTTCCCCCGACTTCATAGCCAATGCAAACGAACTTACTGCGGTTCGAATTAGAAACGAACAGGCGACAACTTTGTCGCTCTATGTCTATTCTGGCGGTACCACACCCGACGATGCCACCCTTATCTATTCTCAGTCCTCCATCAGTTTTCCATCAAGTGGCATGAACACCGTTGAACTGTCCACCCCTGTATCCTTTGACCCCACCCAGCCGCTATGGATCATTTTCCAGGCTGAGGGTGCCTCGTCCCTTACTTATAATCAAAGTGACGGATTTAGCGAGGCAATCGGATGGATTTGTAACGATAACGTATGGGAGCAAAGCGAACAATACCCTATACAAGGCATTTTCAACCGTCTGCCACATGCTCCTGTAGAGAATCTTCAGGCTACAGTATTGAACAATGGCAATGTGCAGGTGGCGTGGTCGGCTCCCACGTCGCTCACTCCTATAGGCTATACCATTGCCCTGGGAACTATCGACGACCCGTATTTGATGGATGCCATTGATGTGTCTTCGACCTCGCACACCTTCACGATGGACGAGAGTGTCACCTCGTTCCGTACAATCACACCGTACCATCTGGTCAGTAATACGTCTTACCGTGTGTTTGTTCGTGCCCGCTATGCCAATCCGTCGGGCGGTGAATATCACGGTCACTGGAGGGAGGCGGAATTTTCCGGCACCTTCCGCTACAGTCAGGACAGTTGTGTGATTGTCGCCACCGCTGCCGACGAAACAACGGGTATTGTTACGGGCGGTGGCGTATATTTGCGGGGAGAGATCGTCACCATAGAGGCAATCCCTATGATAGGTTATTACTTTGAAGGATGGAACGATAACTATGGTATTCCTTTTCGTACCTTTACCGCTACGACAGATGCAGCCTACACCGCCATCTTTTCGCCCCAAATGTATGAAATGTCGGTCGTCTGTGACGAAACTCGAGGCACAGTGGCGGTGGATGGCGTCACTCCGACAATCATAAACGGAAGGACCTACTATCCCGTCTATTCGACAATAACGTTGACAGCCACGCCATTTTCTGGATACCAGTTTGACCGATGGAGCGACGGCATCACTACCAACCCCCGATATATAACCCTATTGTCCAACTTCGAGGTGGGTGCACAATTTATCGTCGACGACAATAGCAAGGGCTACCACCTTTATCCAAGCCACAACCAAGTCGGGGTTCATACACAGCAGGCTGCTCCCTTGTGGATATACGACATGTTGGGTCGTTGCCACTATTCGGGTCGGATCGAGCCGGAAAACATAACTACGGTTAAGCTGCCTCGAGCCGGTGTGTATCTGGTCAAGATAGGAAACCACGCCCCTGAGAAAATAGTTATCATGTAGTGAATATATTTATAACATCAGACTACTATGGAAAACAGAACATATATTTCGCCCCGCATAGTGACAGTGGTATTCCGTGTAGACCAAGGCTATTATGGCTCAGTGAAAAATTCTACACAGAATTTAGACGAGGTGTTTATCCGTTTTAATAATAATAACGACCAAGGGCGGTTCGGAAACGACCAACTCAGCACTCTTGGCGATAACTATAACTTTTTTGGAGATTAGTATTATGAGACATATTTCCTATTTCAAATCATTGTGTGCATTGCTCCTTGCCAGCATTGTTGCCGCAGGGTGCCAAAAAGACGAAACGGCCGTTACCCTGAAAGCCATCACAGAACATCTAAAGAGCGCAGATAAGAGCTATATCGACAACGACCGCTTCACTTGTTGGTCGAACGGTGATGTGGTGTGGATAAATGACAACAGTTATGCTGTGAACATTGCCGATGGGGAATGTACCATTAGCGGCATACCTCGTAGCGATGCTGGCTACGTTGCCTTCTATCCCGCCAGCTTGGCCACAGATAACACTGTGGCAACAGGTTCTGCTATCACCAATCTTTGCCTGCCAGATGTCTATACCTATCGAGAGGATGAGGTTCCAGTGGTGATGGCTGCCTACTTAAATTCGGCAACAGGAGCCATTGCGTTTCATAATGCCTGTATGGTCTTACAATTGAACCTATATAACAATCATACCCGTTCCTTCCGTATAGCCTCCATACGCATCAGCAACACCCATGCTCCCCTTAGCGGCATGTTCCAAATCACAGGTTTGAGCGGCGATGTCCCCACGTTGTCGGCTCAGGGCGACAACCGTAAAAACATGAGTGTAAAGATAGACGACACTTCGCCAATAACTATTGCCCCTGGTGGTAATGCGACGGTATATGTGGTGCTGCCTCCAACCGACGCATACCCCAACAACAGGTTCACTGTCGAAGTTGATGCCGTCGACCCATCATCGTCGGGCAGCAACTTTACACTATACCAGTTCACGCACCGACAGTCTGACAACGCTATCGGCTGTTTTCAGCGTAATATGCTGGTACCCATTAATATACAACTCAACTCGCCACATACCGTCACACTAAAGGGACAGGGAACAGCAAACAACCCATATCAGATTTCCTCATACGACGACCTCGCTGCCATGGAACGATTGGTGAATATGGGTTATGCACCTATTGGTGCGTCCTGTCAGCCTTTTGCCTGTGCTTACTATCGGATGACAAACGATATTGATGCAGGGGGGAGTCCCGCCCTGCATCCCATCGGCACGTACGCGAACAACTTCACAGGCCATTTTGATGGTGACGGAAATTATATTTATGGTTTGCACATCGAGGGCGAGGAATGTGTAGGATTATTTGGGTATATCAGCCATGGAGCTGTTATCAGACGCCTTGAACTTGATAGGATCTATCTGACAGCAACCGATGAGAACACTGTCTTTGTCGGCAATGTCTGTGGTCATGCTGATGGTGCCACAATCGACAGGTGCTATTCATCTGCGATGGATCTGACGTGTAGTGCTGCCAATGCATACATCGGATATGTGGTTGGTGAGATGACGGGAGAAAGTGGGTGTAGAGGTGTTGTGAGTAACTGCTATTCGGGATATGGTTATATGGGAGTCAGTACCCCCGAGGACAATAATGCGTATTTCTTTGGAGGAGTGGTGGGGCATCTGGTTAACAGTACGGTTGTCAATGCCTATATTACCGACCTCTCGTTTGTATACGTTCCGGATAGCTATATTGGAGGCATCGTAGGATGTGCGGACGGTGATTCCTATATAGTCAACTGCTATGCCGGATATGTCTATTGGCTACAGAGCGTAGTGCAGGGCAAAACCGCCGACATCTGTGCCGTGGTTGGCAGCCAATGCCATATCAACTATTGCTATTATCACGAAAACCTCTTTGCCGTTGGCGCACCGCCAGTTACTAATACGCTCAACAATCTTAAATATAATAGTTACCGACAGGCCGCAGCCGAACCATCCGGAGGACGCATCACGCTAACTGACTATTTACAATACTATGTTGATCGTTGGGGTCATTCATTCAGCACAACGTTGTGCCCTTGGAGTGACCTGTTGTATGATTTCGACCCCGAATCACCAAATCTAAATCCTGAGCAAGGCCTCGGACCGTATTTTAATATTTAGCCCAAATTGGTCATTAGGTTTTTGAAATTAATCGTTGATCCGTTGATATGTTGGATGTTGATATGTTATGCGATTCTCTCAACTTATCAACATCCAACATATCAACATTCGTATTCCCTACGGGGTTATAGGTCTCATGGCTGGGACTTTTGAAACGCCCACTATTGAGAGTCTGTCTCGCCGAGGCAGCGTTTGGTGAGTGTTTCATAAGTGGACATTCATCATGGAGAATCGTCTATATGAGGGAAAAGCCATATAGGTTAAATAAAACGAGGGTGTCCCAAATCTTTGAGACACCCTCGTTGGGTATATTCGTTGTTTTGATTATTTGTCGGACACAAAAATCAAAGTTTATTCTACATTCAATAGGTAATAAGTCTTTTTGCCTTTCTGGATGAGGATACTGCCACAGGAGAGGATATCTGCGGAAGTGAGACGACAGTCTTCTCCGACCTTTTGCTTATTGATTGAGATGGAATTTTGCTTCAACTCACGGCGTATCTCGCCCTTGGAGGCGAACATGCCTGTTTCGGCAGCCAAATCGATAAGATTGACACCTTCGGAGATGGTTGAACGTGCAACGGTAAACTGAGGCACGCCCTCGAAGACGGAGAGCATTGTGTCACGGTCGAGGCTGTTGAGTTGTTCGGTGGTTCCTTTGCCAAAGAGGAGTTCGGAGGCAGATACAGCCATGTCGAAGTCACGTTGAGAGTGGACACGGCACGTGATATCTTTGGCCAAGGCACGCTGAAGAATGCGTTTTTCGGGAGCCTCGGCATGTTGGCGTTCACATTCTTCAATTTCTTCACGGCTGAGGAGGGTGAAGATACGGATATAGCGTGCAGCATCGACATCAGAGCAGTTGAGCCAGAACTGATAGAACTTGTAAGGACTGGTCTTGGCGGGATCGAGCCATACGTTGCCACCTTCGGTTTTGCCGAATTTGGTGCCGTCGGCTTTGGTGATGAGCGGACAGGTGAGGGCATAGGCTTCACCGCCTTCCATACGACGGATAAGCTCAGTGCCAGTGGTTATATTGCCCCACTGGTCGGAGCCACCCATCTGGAGGCGACAACCTTTTGTGCGGTAAAGCACAAGGTAGTCGTATGCTTGAAGCAGCTGATAGCTGAATTCGGTAAAAGAGAGACCCGTTTCGAGACGTTTTTTTACGGAGTCTTTGGTCATCATATAGTTTACCGTGATATGCTTACCTACGTCACGGATGAAATCAAGAAAGAGGTAGTCTTTCATCCAGTCGTAATTGTTGCAAATTTCAGCACCGTTGACAGGATTGTCAAAGTCGAGGAATTTGGCCAACTGTTGACGGATGCAGTTGACATTGTGCTGGACCTCATCGACGGTGAGGAGTTTGCGTTCTGCAGCCTTAAAGGAGGGGTCGCCAATCATACCTGTGGCACCACCGACAACGGCAAGGGGTTTGTGCCCTGCCATCTGAAGGTGTTTGAGGAGCATGATGCTGACCAGATGGCCGATATGGAGGGAGTCAGCTGTAGGGTCAATACCAACATAGGCGGTGGTCACCTCTTTATTGAGTTGTTCTTCGGTTCCAGGCATAATGTCATGAATCATGCCGCGCCATTGGAGTTCTTGTACAAGGTTTGTTTGCATCGAATAATCAAATAATATTTATGGATGAATATGAAAAAAGAGGTACTGAGAGTTGCCAGTACCTCTTTTTCTATCTAATTGTTTTTATCTTACAACCAATTTCGAAGTGGCTTTCTGGCTTCCGATGACGACGTTGACCAGATACATGCCGTGAGGCAGTGACTGGCAGTCGACAGTGTGGGTACGGACACCTTCGGTAAGGCTGCCGAGGTTCTCGGTGTAGACAACCTTGCCGGTGATGTCGTAAATATAGACAGAGGCCTTGCCTGCTTTACCAACGGTCAACTCCATAGTGGCACGGTCGACAGCAGGGTTGGGATAGAAGCGGACTGCATTGTCGCTATTGGAGACGACAGTGGGGATGTCGAGATATACGTCGGGAGTGACAATTTCATTGGTGTGGTCGACAACATAGGAGCTGTCCATGAAGATACCGCGTCCATAGGTGCCGAAGTACATGGCTTTGCTCCATTTGGTGCGGGGATAGACATAGAGGACTTCGCTAACACCGTCGTGGCCGACATGTTTAATCATAGGATAGTCGTAGGTGACCTGATACATGCTGGTGACGGGAACACCGCGGAAGTCGCCGTACTCGGTCCAACTGGGAGAGGTAATGCTGGAGGATTTGAACACACCGTCTTCGGTTCCGACATAAAGCTCACCCTTGGTGTACTCAACCATGGCGCTGAAAGCAGGAATGCTGGTGGGAAGAGGGATGTTGCGGATTTGGTAGTTGTCAGAAGAAGCATTGTCAATGCAGACCACATTGGGAGCGTCATTGTTGTAGCCATCGAAGGTAAGGATGATGCAATCTTTGCCTGCACGAGGATCGACAGCGATGGAAGAGATACGACGGCCAAACAAGTAGTCGGAACCATTGACTAAGATGGTGTCGATAATGGACACACGTGTGCTGATTTTATAGTTGAGAGCATCGCGGATTTGAGGGACACTCATATTGTAATCGACACTATTGAGGCCACGGACACGAGCGATGAAAGACTGATTGAGGGTGTCGTTCTCAACAACGACAAAGACGCAGTCTCCATTGTTGGAGATGGCAGTATAACGGACATAGGTGTGAGGATTGAAAACGCCATTGATACCATAGATATGGCTCCAGAAACGAGTATCGTTGGACTGGTCGAAGACTTTACGGAAGTCGTTGGGGAACCAGCAGTAGGAGACATTGGTGTTCTGGGGAAGATCGTTCTCGACAGTAACAGCAACCATACGGCTGGCATAGGGGACATGGGTTGTCTGCACTAGTTCGTCGCGGACGATGAAGCTATGGTCGAAAACGTGATAGAAAGGATAGGATGCATGAGCGGGAGAAACAATCATCATGGAGTCGCCAGCCTGGATGCGGAAGTTATGGGAGAGGTCGTGACGGACACCATTACGTTTAATGAAACTCAGGGTGTCAATGACAAAGGTGAGACTGTCGTTAGCAAGAGTATTGTTGTCAGTCTCCCAGAGATAAATCTGACCAATGGCGGGACCACCTTCAATAAGGTCGGACATGAAAGCTACGTCGCTGGTCCAAGTCTGGGTGTTAGACCAATCGGAATAATCGGAATAAGCACGGCCAATAGAAGCGTTGGATGAGGAGACAAAGATGTTGCGACGGACGAAAGGACGATACTGCATAAAACGAGATGCAGCCACCTTACCACCATCATTCTTCCAGAGGATATTGGCCATGTGGTTCATATTGGTGCCACTGGCATCATACCAAGTAGTGTCGTTATTACCACCATCATGCTCAACACGGGCCTCAATAAATGGGCATGCATTGCTATTGGCACCGCTGATAATAGAGCCATCGGGAGAAACAGCAATACCATTGATTTGGACATTGTTCAAACCACGGCTGTAATTAACGAATCTACTGGCATTCTGGTCAACAAAGACGCCACCATCTGTAGCGATAACATATTGTTCAACGAAGCCGTTGATTCGGTCATTCCAGTAGACAAGAGGAACAATTTGATGAATGCCGGAGTGAACAAACTGACGATTGGAGTATACATATGCCATATAATCGCCGACATTGAGTTGAACCTCGTTGGATGTGAGCATAGTCCATTGATAGGGAGAATTCTCAACATAGCCTTGACCGACCCAGATATTAGCACCAGCAATATAAACTACCGAAGGGTTGACCGGGCTGACTGCAAGAGCGCCAGAGGTCTTGGCGGTGGCGACAGAATTAAAGGGAGTAACGGTGGATGAGGAAAGAAGGATCCAAGAATTGGTGTTACGGGTGAGATAAAGACCCTTCATTATGCCATTGGAATTGCAAGCCATAGCGTAGAGATAGCTCTCATCGGAGGGGGCAAGGGCGAGGTCGATATAGGCAGTGCCTGCACCAAAGCCCTCACAACTTCCGGTGATGTTGACGGGTGCGGCAGAATTGATGACATCGCTGATTTTGTAAAGGCCGCCTTTACATGAGAAGAAAGCACGGTTGTATTGCTTGGAAACTACAACTGAACGAATATTACCATCGAACACCTTTTGGGGGGTGGCGTTCCAGTCGCTTACTTGACTAATAGCCCAACGGAAAAGGCCTTTAGGTGTAGCGACATAGACATAGGTGACACCTTGTGCACTCATCATAGCCATGGTATTCACGGAAGCGAAATCGGCATCCAGATTGAGGCCAGGGTTGGTCTGAGCGAGGCGGGTGAAACCTTTGTCGTTCATATTGAAAAGGAACAGACCACGGCCAATGGCTGCCATTTTGTTAAGGTTAGATCCTTTAGCATAATAGCTTTCGCCAGTAGCTATGAGGATGATGCTGTCGTTGACCTTAAGCATAGAACTAATGGGCAGGGTAAGCTCTTTGCCATCCAAATAACAAGGTATATATTTCCATATATCTTGTTCGGAGTTGCCACGAGTATACAAACCGCCTGTGGCAGCACCTGCATACAACGTCTTCAGAGAGTCAACCGTCGAACTTGCATTTGTGACAATAATAGAGGTGACACGACCACCGATATTATCGGGACCGATTTCGACCAATTTGTTGCTTTGAAAATTTGCTTTTTGGGCTGTAGCAGTGCCTGCAAGACAGACGCAGAAACCCACAATCAAGCCGAGAAGTACTTTTCTACTTTTCATAAGATGTTAATATTTAATTAGATATTTAATTTTCATTTTAGTCTTTTAATTAGCAAAGATACATTTTTTTTCAATAATAATAAGCTTTTCGTGCTAAAAAAACAAAAAAAGTATTTTTTTGGCAATAAAAAAAATGGGGACACGTTATCAAACCAAAATTTTGAAAGAGGATTGTTCCGTCTTATTTGCAATGTAGGTTCTTCGTCAAACATAAGCGGAACGAATGCGAGAGGGAATTTATGTGTTGATATATGATTAAATAAAAAATATATGGAAGATTTTGTCAATATCCAAGAACTAAATGAACGTATAGCACGAGAAAGTGCTTTTGTTGATGCATTGACGCTCGAATTGAGAAAGAATATCATCGGACAAAAACACATGTTAGAAGGGTTGATGATTGGGTTGCTGAGCAATGGCCATATCCTTTTGGAAGGTGTGCCCGGTTTGGCAAAGACTTTGACCATCACATCTCTTGCAAAAGCCATTGATGCAAAATTCAGCCGAATACAATTCACCCCAGACTTATTGCCCGCAGACTTGTTGGGAACGATGATATACAGCCAGAAAACGGAGACATTCAATGTTAAAAAAGGACCCATATTTTCGAATTTCATTCTTGCCGATGAAATCAACCGCGCTCCAGCCAAAGTGCAGAGCGCATTGCTTGAAGCCATGCAGGAACGCCAAGTGACCATTGGCGAGAACACTTTCAAACTCGAGGAGCCTTTCCTGGTAATGGCCACTCAGAATCCCATTGAACAAGAAGGCACCTATCCGTTACCCGAAGCCCAGGTTGACCGTTTTATGTTGAAGGTTGTGATATCCTATCCTCAAAAAGAAGAGGAACGCCTGATATTGCATCAACAACTGATGGGAAACAATGCTGGACAGCATCCTATACTGACGCCTGCCGATATACTGAAAGCCCGCAACCTTGTACGCGAAGTGTACATGGATGAAAAGATTGAGAATTACATAACTGATATTATCTTCGCCACCCGTTATCCCGAGCAATATGGCTTGACGAAACTGAAAGGTCTGATAAGCTACGGGGCATCACCCCGTGGAAGCATCAATCTGGCACTGGCTTCCAAAGCGTATGCTTTCATGCGCCGCAGAGGATATGTGATCCCTGAGGATGTACGTGCCATGGCCATGGATGTTTTGCGTCATCGCATTGGTCTCACCTACGAAGCCGAGGCCGAGAATGTCACAAGCGAAGAAGTTGTGAACGAAATCCTGAATCGTGTGGATGTTCCCTAATGGGAATAATCAACACTCAATGCTGGAAACCTTATTATCTATAAATTGGCGCTCATGAGTGCCTCATTTGGTAATAATTTATCACCTGCAATGAGTCATGGAACAAAATAACGACATACTAAAGAAGGTACGAAAAATAGAAATCAAAGCACGAGGACTATCAAGGCAATTGTTTTCGGGCGAGTACCACAGTGCTTTCAAAGGACGCGGCATGGCGTTCAGTGAAGTGCGGGAATACCAGTATGGCGATGATATCCGCAGCATTGACTGGAACGTCACCGCGCGCCTACACCACCCTTATGTAAAAGTTTTCGAAGAAGAACGAGAACTGACCGTAATGCTACTGGTAGACGTAAGTGGATCGAATCGGTTTGGCACCCATCACCAATTCAAAGAGGAGCTGGTGGCCGAGGTGGCAGCCACACTGGCTTTTAGTGCCATCCAAAACAATGACAAAGTGGGTGTAATTCTGTTCAGCGACAGGATTGAGAAGTTTATCCCACCCAAGAAAGGTAGCAGCCATATACTCCGGATAATCCGTGAACTGATTACCTTTAAACCAACCAGCAACGGCACCGACCTTTCACAAGCTTTAGGCTACTTCTCCAATGTCATAAAGAAACGCTGCACAGCATTCTTGTTAAGCGATTTCTATGACGACAACTACACTGATGCACTGAAAATCGCATCAAGCAAGCACGACCTTGTGGCCATCCGAATAGCTGATGAAAGAGAGGTTCGCCTCCCGGATCTTGGATTGGCTAAATTCTACGATCCCGAGACTGACGAAACCATATGGATCGACACTGCGGACAAGACCATTCGTCACGATTTCGAAGCACGCTATGCCAATCATGTAAACCGTGTGGAGGAATCATTGCAGAAATATGGCATAGACAACACCATCCTCTATACCGGCGAAGATTATGTGAAAGAGTTGAAAAGGCTATTTGAACAACGTTCAGGATCTGTTAGCCGACACGGGTAAAAGGATGCTCCGATGATCTGAAGAACTTCAAAAAGATTAACACAAATAATGAAGAAAACATTCATCTTACTATGGATCTGTATCACCTGTTTGGTGGGGAAATCTGCAGCACAAGACGCATCAGAAGAAAGCCAAATGAGATACCACTATAGGCTGGATAGCACAACCATTATGATTGGCGACCAGACGACCTTGGCTATTGAACGGGCTGCCGTCTATCCATCACTCGACGAACTGACCAACAATGATATCATTGCTATCAAGCAATGGATGGACACTACTGACGGAACACTCTACACGACGCTGACGAGTTTTGAAACGGGTGAGCATTGGCTTCATATTGGTATCGATTCGATTATGCTGACAGTGAACGATGTGGCTAATGTTGACACCACTACTGCCGAGATACGCGACATCGCCAATATAATGAACCAGCCCTATACTTTCGGTGAAATTGCCAGGGTAATACTATATCTCTACATATTCTGGGCTATTATTATTGCTGCTATACTCATTTATATTCGAATCAAGCGACACAAGCCTCTCATCAGTTTGCCTCAGGCTCCTCCTCTTCCCCCGGACATACGTGCACTGCAAAAGCTTGAAGAGCTGAGACAGCAACAACTATGGCAACAAGACTTATTAAAAGAGTACTACACCGAGTTGACCGACACCGTGCGTGTATATCTTGAGGAATCATACAATATTCCCTCAACTGAAATGACTACCGACCAGACCCTTCAAGCCTTCCATTTGTGTTGTGGATACACAGAAGAGAACGCTTCGAGCTTAAGCCAAATACTCCAAGCTGCAGACATGGTGAAATTCGCCAAATCGAAGCCACAGCCTTACCAACACGATATGGCACTCAATCAAAGCATCAACTTCGTAAAGAACACTGCATCACTGAATCCACACCCCGAATCAAACACTGAAAGTGAGGAAGAGGTCACAACAACAAACAATTCCAAATCATGAACCACATCACATTTGCCCATCCATACCTTCTTCTATTGCTACTCGTTATCCCCTTGATGACAGTGTGGTATGTGTTGCGCTATCGTAAGCAGAAACCAGCACTTCAATTTTCAAATATCACCTTGTTCAAAGGAGTGCACAAAACATTCCGCCAAAGAGCATACCCTCTTCTCTTCATACTGCGCATGGTAGCTGTGGGTGCAATCATCGTGGCACTCGCCAGACCACAAAGCATGCTTAGTCGCCAAGAGATGAAAGTAGAAGGCATTGACATTGTTCTAACCATGGACATTAGTGGCAGTATGCTTGCCGAAGACTTCAAACCCAACAGGCTCGAAGCTGCCAAGACTGTGGCTTCCGACTTCATCAACGGACGTAAAAACGACCGTATAGGATTGGTTGTTTTCTCGGGCGAAGCATTCACTCAGGTACCCCTGACAATCGACCACAATATTTTGCTCAAACAACTTTCAACACTCAAAAGCGGCATGATAAAAGATGGAACAGCCCTTGGCGACGGTCTCGCCACTGCCATCAATCGTATCAAAGACAGTGAAGCCAAAAGCAAAGTCATTATCTTACTCACCGATGGTATCAACAACCAAGGTGCCGTTGACCCCCAAAGCGCTGCTGAGATTGCAGCACTTTACAACATTCGGCTCTACACTATCGGTGTGGGGACAAAAGGTATGGCTCCATACCCTGCCCGTGACCCTTTTGGAAGAATACGATATCAAAACATACCTGTTGAACTTGATGAGACCCTCCTAACCCAGATGGCTAAATCCACTGTGGACGGACAATATTTTCGAGCCACAAACAAGAAATCGCTCCAACAAATATTTGACCAGATTGACGAAATGGAAAAGAGCAAGATTGATGTCACTCAATATGCTCAAACAAAAGACGAATACATGGGTTGGTTAATTCTTGCCGCCCTGGCCCTCCTAACCGAGATACTTCTTGGGCTGCTCTATTTCCGCAGTACACCATAAAAAGAATACGCTAATGTGAGAGTAGTATTAACACTTAACATTCAAAAAAAGATGATACAATCACCTTATTGCAATCTTTACTTTTTTTAGCATATACTTTAAAATGATACATTTCGAACATCCTCAGATACTATGGCTTTTATTCATAATACCCCTTTTTGTAGGGTTATGGATATGGCTTCTCATCCGCAACAAAAAACGTCTTGAACAATTTGCCGACCGCAGCATGTTTGGCCGGTTAATACCTGATGCATCAAGATGGCGGCCTTCCACAAAATTCGGACTCATCATGATGGGTGCGGCTTTCCTTATTCTTGCTTTGGCCAACCCTCAAGAAGGCAGTAAAATGGTGAAGGGAGAACGCATCGGTAGCGACATTGCCATCTGCCTTGACATCTCTAATAGCATGATGGCCGAGGACATTCAACCCAATCGATTGGAACGCAGCAAACGCACCATAAACAACCTATTAAGCGCATTGGGGAGCGACCGCATTTCACTCGTTGTTTTTGCAGGAAGCAGTTATGTACAAATGCCCCTTACAAATGACTACAGCGCCGTGAAACTATTCCTTGACCAAATCGACTGCAATCTCATCAGTGCACAAGGCACTGCTATCGGCGATGCCATTGAAAAAGGTATGGAAACCTTCGGCTACGGTGACCCCGACCGCGAATGGGTGAAAAACCAAGGACGAGCCATCATCGTCATATCCGACGGAGAAAACTTTGAGGACGACGCCCAGGCTGCAGCTCGAAAAGCCTCCTCAGAAGGCATTGTAGTCTGTACCATCGGCATGGGACTTACCGAAGGCACCCCAATCCCAGAATACCGTGGCAACCAGCGTGTAGGATACAAACGTGACAATAACGGCAACACTGTCACCACTCACCTTGATGAAGCCACACTCACCTCTATCGCCCAAGCAGGCAAAGGTGTCTATGTCCGTGCCACCAATATCAACTCTGGTGTTCAAGAGATTGTACACCTCATCGAAGGTCTTGAGAAAGACCATTATGGCGAAGCCATCTTCTCTGAATATGAAAGCCGCTATCAATATCCACTTGTTGCAGCAATTGTATTTCTTCTGGCCGAACTGCTCATTTTTGAGCGTCGTAACAAAAAAATCAATCTTGACAAATTGTTGAATGACAAGAAATCGAAATAATTCCCTCCTGACAATGAAAGCCTCAAAATACATCATACTTTTGGCTATGATTACCCTGTGTACGCCATCTTTTATATGGGCACAGAATAGCAGTGTTCGAAAAGAAACCCGCAAGGGAAACCGTGAATACAAATCACAGCACTACGACCGTGCAGAAGTGAATTATCGCCGTGCCCTCCACGAAGACAGCACTGCCTATCGGGCACAATATAACCTTGCAAACACACTCTACCGTCAAAAAAAATACGATGAAGCCATTCAGCACTATAACCACGCACTATCCCAGCCCGTCCTCAATGATAAAGAACGGAGCAACTGTCTCCACAATAGAGGAAACTGCTACCTCAAAACCGGACTCGCAAAGGAAAACCGTGCCGAAGGGCTACAGCAATTCCAACAAGCTGTAAACGACTATCAAGAAGCATTGAAACTATCTCCCAAAAACGACGATACCCGCTATAATCTATCCTATGCAAAAAAAATGCTTCAACAAGCCCAACAACAGCAGCAACAACAAAACGGCAATCAAAATCAAGACAAGAAAAACGACAAAGACAACAAAGATAAACAAGGCAACAACAATCAAGACAATCAGCAAGACAAGGGAGACAAACAAGACCAACAGAATCAACAACCACAAAACCAACAAGACCGCCAACAACAGAAAGAGCAACAACGCCAGCAGCAACAAAAGAAACAGGACGCTGAACGTCTGCTCGAAGCCGTGAAGAACAACGAAAAGAACACAATGAAGGAGAACGCAAAAAAAGTAGAAGTCGCCGCTCCCCGCAACATCGAAAAAGATTGGTAAACAAGACTGCAACACACTGTAATCATGAAAAAAACACTAATAGCATTTGTCTTTTGTGCACTCACATTTGCAACATGGTGCCAAGAACTTACCGTTCGTGCACCCGGCAGAGTGGAGCAAGGACGACGTTTTGAGGTACGCTATGAAGTTAACGGCCGTGCCGACGATTTCAGAGGTCCATCATTCAAAGGGCTGTCAGTACTCTCTGGGCCTAACGTATCCCACCAAACCAACATGTCAATTATCAATGGCCAAATGTCGCGTTCCATCACGACAGGATTCAATTACATCATCTTAGCCGATGTTGAAGGGTCATTCAATATTGGCAATGCCAGCTGCAATGTTGATGGCAAACGTGTCACATGCCAAGGATTCACCATCAACGTTGAGAAATCCGGTACTCAAGCTCCGCAACAACAAGCCTATGGCGGAGGTCAGACCCGTCGACAGGCAGCCTCACAACCCGCACAATCAAGTAACATTGACAGCAAGTCGCTCTTCGCTCGTGCCAGCATCAGCAAAAACAGCCCCTACCAAGGCGAGCAAGTCATCCTCACCTATAAAATCTACACACAAGTATCGCTCAGCCAATATCAAATTGACAAACTTCCCGGAAACAAAGGATTTTGGAGTGAAGACCTGACACGCGACGGCAATGTCCGCCAATATGAAGAAACCGTCGACGGACGCCGCTATATGGTGGCTGAGATCCGTCGTGGAGCTCTTTTTGCGCAGGAAAACGGAAAACTCACCATTGAGCCTCTTGACCTTGATGTGCTGGCTCTCGTGCAACGACAACGCCAGCGCACAGGCTCCATCTGGGATCTTTTTGACGATCCTTTCTTCAACCCCACCCAAGCCGTTGAGAAACATCTTCGCACCAACAGCATAAAACTAAACGTCAAACCCCTTCCCAAATCACCCGAACACTTCAACGGAGCCGTTGGCAATTTTAATGTCAAAGCTGAAACCGACACACGCGAGGTACGTGCCAACGAAGCCATCACATACCGTCTCACTGTCAGCGGAGCAGGCAACCTAATGCTCATTGACGCACCAAACATCGACTTCCCCAAAGTTTTCGAGGTATACGACCCCCAAATCAACGACAACATCAACCGCACCAGCAACGGCATTACTGGTAGCCGTACCTTCGAATGGATACTCATCCCTCGCAATCAAGGCGACTATGAAATACCTGAGGTTTCGTTTGTTTTCTTCGACCCAAACTCTGGCCGTTACATAACAAAACGACTTCCAGCCATCCCCGTCCACATCAACAAAGGCGATCCCAAAACCATGAAAAACGTCACCACCAATAAAAGTGACGTCAAACTCCTCAATAGCGACATCAACTACATACAAACCAACACCGGACACCTTTCGCCCATAGGCAACAAGGACTTCTTCCCTTGGTGGTTCTGGCTCGTTTCTGCATTCATCATTCTCGCCTCCGTGGCAGGCATTATCATAGGACGCCATCACATGGCACAACAACAAGATATTGCAGGTATGCGACTGCGCCGCGCCACAAAAATGGCACGCAAACGGCTCAAAACTGCTGCTGCATATCTCTATTCCGGCGACGACAACCGTTTCTATGAAGAAATCTACAAAGCTATTTGGGGTTGCTTGGCCGACAAATACAACATCCAACTTTCTCGACTCAGTAGCGACACCGTGCGCGACTGTCTGGCCGAAAAGCATGTACCCGAAGAGCAACAGGCCCGAATCATGCAAACCCTACAGAAAGTTGATTTCGCACGTTTTGCCCCAGGCGATGCCACCTCGCGAAAACAAGAAATATTCGACGAAGCCCTACAAATGATCGTCATGATATAACAACACCTAAATGAAAATGAAAAGACTCCTTTCAATCATAATGCTTGCAGTAGCCTTCAGTGCTGCCGCCCAGTCCCCCCAAGAACTCATGCAACGGGGCAATGACGCTTATTCCAAATCCAATTTCGCTAAAGCCATAGAACTTTATAACGCTGTACTCAATGCCGGCTACCAGTCGGCAGAACTATACTATAATTTAGGTAATGCCCACTACCGCATGGAGGAATATGGGCTCTCTATCCTCAACTATGAACGAGCCCTTCGCCTAAATCCCAATTTCCGCGACGCACAACAAAACCTCGACCTCGCCAACAGCAAAACAGAAGATGAAATCGCCTCCCTGCCCGAAATATTTCTCGTTCATTGGGCTCACAGTGTCGTGGCTTGGCTCAGTCCCTCCGGCTGGCGGATTCTACTACTTTGCCTCTTCGCCATCATAGGAGGATTAACCGTCTGCCTCATGCTATCCTCCGACTACCGCTGGCGCAGGGGCTCTCTCATCGGGATACTAATTACCACCGTCATGTTAATTATTAGCCTTGCCTGTGCCATCTCATCCAACATCCAATACAACCGGCACAACCAAGCCATCATCACCAGTCCTATGGCAGTCGTGAAAAGTTCGCCCGAACCCAAAAGTGTTGACAAACTTATCTTACACGAAGGCACAAAAGTCCACATCGAAGAGACTCTCGGAGCTTGGCACAAAATCCACATCGCTGACGGCAACACAGGATGGATTGAACAAACCGACATCACCATAATATAACACAATTATGAAAAAATCATTATTTATCCTATCGTTATTATTCTGTGGATATTCCCTCTGTGCTCAGGAGAAAGTTGAATACGTCGATGATGAAGCCTGTGGCTGCGAACTTGTCTTCATTGACGGCATTCAGACCACACAGGACGGCGACCGTTTCGGTTTCAAACGCGAAGACGGCACCGTGATTGTTCCCAACAAATACCTTTTCGTTGACCGATTCCATGGTAACTACTGCAAGGTTTACATGGACTACTACCAGTGTGGAATGATTAATCGCGACGGGACTGAAATCATTCCCTGCATATACACCAATGTCGCCTACCCCACCGACAGCCTAATCATGGTACAACAGGATAGCCTTTATGGATACTTCGACACACTTGGCAATATGCGCATTCCCATCAAATACCGTGCAGCATCCTCTTTTAACGAAGGCCTTGCCGTTGTCGCCGATTATGTCGATTCCGACGCTGTTGCATACGGATTCATCGACCATCAAGGAAACATGGTTATCAAACCCCAATACCAATATGCCTACCCATTCTCCGAAGGCTTTGCTGTAGTCAAAAACTACGATCGGTTTGGTATGATCGACCGCAACAACCGAGAGGTATTTCCTATCAAATACGAAATCCTCACCTCCATGTTCGAAGGGAATCTCTTCGCTGGAGACAACGACGGACTTGCACTCTACAACAACAAATTCGAACGACTCACCGAACCCATCTACACACAACTTGATGGCAAAAGCGAAGACCGAATTCTCGTGGTTCGTGATGGGAAATATGGCTACCTCGACCTAAATGGAAAAGAAATCATCCCATGCCAGTACGACCGGGCTGGTCTCTTCAAAAATGGCCGCACCTTTGTCTCCAGAAACAATAAATGGGGCATAATTGACCGTATGGGCAACATTATTCTTCCCATTGAATACGACAACAGCGGCTATCGTGCCGAAGCCTATATCTATCACGATGGGCTTGCACTTGTCGAAAAAGACCACTTTTACGGCTACGTCGACATTTCCGGCAACTTCGTCGTTTACCCCAGTTTCCAAAACGCCTATCAATTCTCCGAAGGACTTGCCCCTGTCTATATTGGTGCATGGGGATACATTGACACCAAAGGCGATTTCTTCATACCCCCAGTCTTCGACATCGCTTCACCCTTTGTATGGGGCCGCGCGGAAGTCGTCTACAAAGGCGAAATCCACAAAATGAATACCGAAGGACGCTGTGTCAAAAACTGTAAAAATGCCCCTAAATCCTGGCGTTAGGCCGCCTATCTTTCATCAAAAACAACCTCAATATGCAACAAGTCACACACGACGGCACCGTAATCTCTTCCCAGCAAGGTACAGTCAAAGTACAGATGCAGGTTCTTAGCGCCTGTGCCGCCTGCGAAGCCCATGCCCGTTGTACCTTCTCCGAAAAGAAAGAAAAGGTAGTAGACATCGTCACTCCAACCTGGCAAAACTACACCCCAGGCGACCACGTCACTGTCATCATCAATTCCGGACACGGCCTGCTTGCCGTTCTTATCGCATACATCCTTCCTGCCGTCCTTATATTGAGTACATTTACTGTACTCTACACCCTCCATATCCCCGAACTCTGGGTAGCACTTGTCTCCCTTCTCGTCATAGCTCTTTACGGCATTCTCCTATACCTCTTCCGTAACCGTCTGCAACGCAAATTCTCTTTCCAAATAAAAAAGAATTCTCCCCTACCCCTATCCCAATCGAATTGACCAAAGACCAAAATCCCTACACCAAAATAGCAGCCTATAGGAAGAATTTCTATAGGCTGCTGAATTATTCACATTTACACGTTGATTATTTTTCCAAACAATAGTCTTCCATTTCAATAAAAAGCTATATTTTTGCATTTTGAAAAATAATATCCATTGCGCAATGAAAACTACTAAGTATCGTTACAGTTTTGTGCTGTTTGCACTATTAGTTATGCTTATTGCCTCGCCCGCAGGCACCAAGGCTCAAGAGCCCGTAACCTCTATACAAACCGAGCACCAATACAACGACGACATCCATGCATTCATCCTCAAACGCCTGCGTCAAACCACCCAGCAGCGTGAAAAAAAGATGAACAAACAGATCCAACAGATGCTCATCAACCTGCCCAACGCAGAAAAACTCTACGATGAAACATTCGTCCGTATCACCACCGAAGTACGCGAAGACACTACCGAAGAGGGTACGCCCGAAATCAATTTCGTCTACAACATTTCATACAACTGCCATCATTTCGAAGGCACAGAAGACGACTATCCATCGGCCGCCTACTTATGGAACACCTCAAACTCCTGCCGCGCCATCTGCAACCTGACTCGCACCATGATTGACGACGAGCTCAAAGACCTCTTCTCTTCCGGTCGAAGAACAACCGTCACCATCACCTCCACCACCGATGCCGCCGAAATAACCCATATCGAATACAAAGGCGAATATGGCGACTTCCGCTACATGCCTGCCGTTTTCAACGACGAGAACGTACGAATCTCCGTCGACCAGAAAGAAGGCATAACCACCAATGCCCAATTGGCCTACCTCCGCGCACGCAGTGTCCAAAGTTATCTTGAAGAGAACGTGGCAAGCCTCAAAAAGACCAACAATGAATACCACCACATCACCCGTTGCTTCGACATGACCGGTCCCCACTACCGCCGTTCCAGTCTTCAAATAGTGGTTCACGGTGCTTTCGATGCTGCAGCCAAAAGCCTTGAAGCAGCCCTCCTTAACGACGAATACGTAGACTTTAACATCCCCCACATCGAAGAAAACCTCAACAGTAAAACCTACGCTCTCATCATCGCTGAAGAAGAATACACCGCTCCCCTACCCAACTGCGACTTCGCCACCAACGACGGTGATGTCCTCCATCAATACTTTGTCCACACGCTCGGCATCCCCACTCGCCATGTCAAAGTTCTGCACAATGCCGGCAGACAAGAAATCTACAATGAAGGTATCCACTGGCTCAAAGACATCATCAAAGCCCAAAGCGGCGATGTCCATATCATCATCTATTATGCCGGCCATGGTGTTTCCAACCAAAAGTGGGCTCCTTTCCTCATGCCCAGTGGCGTTGATGTCAGCAAAATACGCGCATTCCGCAGCAAAACAGGTGCCTTGCCCGAAGATATAGTCCTCAAAGGTGGCGATGCTGAAAAAATCCTCAACCAATGCATCTCCCTCGACACCCTCACAGGTTGGTTCAACCGTGTGGAAGCACTCAGCTATACCTTCATCATCGATGCCAGTTTCGACGGCATTCAACGCAGTGGCAAACCCTTCTTCACCATCAAAAAAGAGTCCAAACGCTACCGCACACCCCGTGTCCGTAGCGACATTGTCATCTTCATGGCTGCCGATGGCGACAAAACAGCCTATTCATTCATCGACCAGCACCATGGCTTCTTCACATACTACATCCTCAAAGAACTCAAATACACCCGTGGTGAAATCACCTTCCAAGACCTCTTCAACAACGTCACCAAAAACCAAGCCTATGAATCCTCTCTGCAAGGCAAACTCCAAGAACCAAGCATGATTATCGGTGGCAAATTAGGCGAGAACTGGGGCACACGCACCTTTATCAACAACTAATACTACTCCAAAGAGACAATGCACACACCTGAATTCATCACCCATCTCAAGCCCAACGAAGTCTTTGTCTTCGGCAGCAACCTTGCAGGACATCATGGTGGAGGAGCTGCCCGCATGGCCTACGAACGTTTCGGTGCCGTCTACGGACAAGGGGTCGGTCTGCAAGGGCAGAGCTATGCCATCCCCACCATGCAAGGAGGGGTGGAAACCATCCGGCCATACGTTGACGAATTCATCGCCTTCGCTCAGAACCACCCCGAACTCACCTTCCTCGTAACCCGCATCGGATGTGGTATTGCAGGATTCGACGAAAGCGAAATCGCACCTCTCTTTGCCGACGCACACCTTGTACCCAATATCATTCTGCCCCCAAAATGGTGATTACTAAACATTAATTGTTTTTTTTCATCCACAAATAATTTTTATTTCATATTTCCGTTACCCTGTAAATAATAAACGAACATAAACATCATCAAATTACCATGAAAAGAATCATTCTTGCTGCAGCCCTGATGCTGCTTACCTTTGGAGCCGTCAGTGCCCAAAACAATTTCCGCGGCATAGTAAAATACAAAATCACCAGTACCGGCAAAGTAGACCTTTCCATCCCCGAAGACCAGTCTGTCGTCGAAATCAAAGTCTACGACGACCAATTGCTCTATGAACAAACCATCCAGAAGGGGCTGAAAGTGTCACAAGCCATTGACTTCAGCCAAGCCATTGCCTACCTTGCTGCCAACGGCATCGAACTCGAAACCTACACCGGCGATGGCAAATTCATTGTCCGCCACGAATCAACCAAAGCGGAACTTGACAGCATCTACCTCGTCGACCAAGAGGCCGGGCATTTCTACTATGAAAATGTTAACGAAACCCAGGAAATGCTGGGCTACACCGTCCACAAAATGGTCATGCACCGCTACGATGAAGAAGGCTCCGACAATCCCGCCATCTGCTGGTACTCCACCGAAATCGGTCCCGAATACTGCCTCGTCATGGGCAACATAAAAGGATTCCCCTTTGTCTACACCCAGGAACTGGGTGAAGGCCGTGCCGTCACTTTCACTGCAATCGAAGTGCAGAAAGGCAAAGTAAAGGATGTTGACATGCTCCTTCCCGCCGGCTATAAAGATGCCTCCGGTGAAGAGTTCGAAACCTTCCGTAACGAGCTAAAGGATGCCATCGAACTGCTTGAAGACTAATCCAAACCTCATCTTATTGATGCCTATCATCTAAAGAAAACGATTAACAATCATACTCGAGGGCTTGAGGAAGAGGAATTCTCTATTCTCAAGCCCTCTGAAAGTAATAAAAAGGGTAAACTAAACAAAAGGTCTGCACACCTTTAAAACACAGGGCCAACCAAACCCTACAATAACAAATTCAAAAGCACTCCACACAATGCCCAAAAAGAAAAACAAGAAAACCGTACGACCCACCAGCCGTTTCATCGAATACTGGCGTACTCAACGCTGCCGTAAACTCCGTGGCTCCTGCTACATTCTCTTTGCCTGCTTCCTGGCCATCGCCATGACCTCGTTCTTTATCTCATGGCCATCGCACAACAACTGGCTTGGCGCACTTGGGTTTCACCTCTCCAAACTCATTGTACAAAACACCTTCGGCATCGCATCTTTCGGTCTTGCCTTCTTGCTTTTCCTCTATGGGTTCAAACTATGGAACAAAAACCTCCTCCCATGGAGCAAAACCCTCTGGAGCACCCTGTTCTGGATGGTGTGGCTTTCCTCTGTCATTGGCTACTGTTTTGGCCGGTGGGGTAAAGGCGACATCGTCATGGGCAACTACGTTGGTGTCACCGGCGACTTTATCGCCCAAAACTGCTACCACCTCATCAAATGGGGCACACTGGTGCTCTTTGCCTTCCTCGCCATTGTTTTCCTCATCCTCGTCCACAAAGTCAACATCCGGCCGCCAAAAGTCAACATCAACATGTCCGACATCAAAAACATCATCCCCGTCCACAAAGTAAAAGAGGAAGAGGAAACCGAACCTGCAACACCATCCCAAACGCCCCAAGAAGAAAAACAAACCAACACCGTCGGTAACGAAAATAGCAGCCAACAACCCCTCATCGAAAAAGAAGAACCTATAACATTTTCCATCGACGACGAATTCAGCCGCATCAACCAGCGCGCTCAAACTCGCGACCAACAAACCTCCCAATCCACCCCTGAAAAAAAACAACCTGCCTCACCCGCTTTCACCATCGCCGACACCCAACCAGACACCCCCGAAGAGGAACCCAACCGCTACTCCGAATTCGAAAACATACACACCAGCCACCACTACACCGTCGACGAACTCTACGACCCCCACCTCGACTTGAAGCAATACATCATGCCCTCCACTGACATTCTCACCGATTGGGAAACCCGCAACACCAAAGTAACCAAAGAAGAACTCGTCTCGAACAAAGACCACATCGTCGAAACCCTTCGCAACTACAACATAGAAATTGTCGAAATCACCGCCTCCCCGGGACCCACCGTCACCCTCTACGAAATCAAACCCGCCCCAGGCATACGAATCTCTAAAATCAAAAGCCTTGAAGACGACATCGCCCTGAGTCTCTCCGCCCTCGGCATCCGCATCATTGCCCCCATCCCCGGCAAAGGCACTGTTGGCATCGAAGTCCCCAATGCCAAGCCACAAATCGTCTCCATGAAAAGCATGCTCCAATGCGACGCATTCTGCAACAGCGGGAAAATGGAACTTCCCATCGCCTTCGGCAAAACCATCAGCAACGAACCTTTCGTCACCGACCTCGCCAAAATGCCGCACCTCCTCATGGCTGGTGCCACAGGCACAGGAAAATCCGTAGGCCTCAACGCCGTCATTGCCTCCCTTCTCTACAAAAAGCATCCCTCTGAACTCAAATTCGTTATGGTCGACCCCAAAAAAGTCGAACTCTCACTCTACAACAAAATCGAACGTCACTACCTTGCCAAACTGCCCGACTCCGAAGAACCCATCATCACCGACGTCAAAAAAGTCGTCCGCACCCTCAACTCCCTCTGCATCGAGATGGACCAGCGCTACGACCTCCTCCGCAAAGCCGGCGTACGCAAAATCACCGAATACAACGACAAATTCATCCATCGCCAACTCAACCCCGAAAACGACCACCGCTTCCTCCCCTATATCGTACTCATCATCGACGAATTTGCAGACCTCATCATGACCGCCGGCAAAGAAGTTGAAATGCCCATCTGCCGACTTGCGCAGCTGGCGCGAGCCGTAGGCATTCACCTCATCATCGCCACCCAGCGCCCCACCACCAACATCATCACCGGCACTATCAAAGCCAACTTCCCCGCCCGCGTGGCCTTCAAAGTCACCAGCGGCATCGACTCCCGCACCATCCTCGACTGTAGCGGAGCCCAACGGCTCATCGGGCGCGGAGATATGCTCATCTCCCTCTCCGGCTCCGACCTCGTCCGCATACAATGCGCACTCATCGAAACCGAAGAAATCGAAGAACTGGCCGACTTCATTGGCTCCCAACGCGGCTACCCCGATGGATTCCTCCTGCCCGAATACCTCGACGAGAACGAAGAACCCAACAAAGAATTCGACCCCAAACAAAAAGACGAATTCTTCAACGATGCCGCTCGTCTCGTCGTTGCTTCCCAATTCGGTTCCACCTCACTGCTGCAACGCAAACTGCAACTTGGCTACAACCGTGCAGGCCGAATCATAGACCAACTCGAAGCCGCCGGCATAGTAGGACCCTACAATGGCTCCAAAGCTCGCGAAGTATTGGTACACGACGAAATCCAACTCGAAGAAATCCTTAGAAACCTCTGACCTCTCCCATGACCGCCATCGAAGACTACTGCACCCAGCACACCTCACCGCTCCCCGACCCGCTCAACAGCGTCTACCGCTCCGTCGCCCTCCACACCGCCAACCCCCACATGGCCTCATCACCCTACCAAGGCACCCTGCTGCAAATCATCACTGCCATCCAACAACCCGAAATAGCCGTCGAAATAGGCTCCCAAGCAGGCTTCGGAGCCGTATGCATAGCCAGCGGACTCTCCGACAAGTCAACCCTGCACCTCATCGAAATCAACGACGAATACCAATCGCTCATCATCCAACATGCACAAACCGCCGGAGTACTGCCCCGCATCAAAACCCATTTCGGCCCTGCGGCTAACCTCATACCCACCCTACCCGACGGTATCGGCCTTGCCTTCATCGATGCCGACAAAGAAAACTACGACCTCTACTACACCCTGCTCCTCCCCAAGATGAAACAGGGGGGGCTCATCCTGCTGGACAACATGCTGTGGTACGGCCGCGTACTCAATCTTGACAGCCAACCCAGCACCCAGGCAAGTCAACTGCGCTGCAACCGCGAAGCACATGCAATACACCAACTCAACCAACGCATCACCCTCGACCCACGTGTCGACAACATCCTCCTCCCCATTCGCGACGGCATCATGCTCTGCCGCATCCGCTAACCTCCTCCCACCGACAACCATACCTTACTTTCTTATCCATCATCGGCAAAACAATAAATCTGACTGCCGAAAGTCTTTTCTTACATTACTCCGAGGAAATCATTTTAACCCAAATCGGTCGTTAGGTTTTATGTCAGAGTGGTATTTGTTTCGAGAAGATTGTCGGCGAAACCATTGAAGGCGTAGCGGGCTACGGCGAAATGGTTTCGTTGGCAAGATTCCGAAAGAAATGCCGCTATGGCATGAAAAGGAGATATTATCTGATAATTAGTGTACTTCCCGTCCTAATGACCGATTTGGGTTTAACAAAAAAACATTTGCATCTTTGAATTATTTTCCTTTATTTTGTATTATTAAAACAACGCCATATATATATTAATTATTTTATTATTAACCATTTAACACTATTACATCATTATGAAAAAACATTTATTCTGCTTATTATTTCTCGGATGCGCACTTTTCTCCGGGAAAGCCATTGCCCAATAAACAATAAAAAACCTATTCACCATGAAAAATACAGCATACATCATCGTCATTCTTTTTGCAATGCTGGGTCGGCAGGCCGTCGCCTCTCCATACCAACCTTCCGGGGACACCATCCGGCGGCTCCCTCCTTCTTATATCTCCAATCTCTATTCTGATCCATGTATAATCGACTCCTCTTTCAGAAAGTGGACTACTCCTATCGAATTTTGTGGCCCATGTACTCAACTACGTCCTCAATCCACCTCCGATCCTATTGAACAGGTTCCACCTTATATCCGTAACGGCAATATCATTATTGGTAAACAACTGTGGACCGACCGTCCCATCAAGATTTTGGGAATAGCCGCATGCGCATATATGCAGCAACCGGGCGACACCACCATCGAGAGCCTTTTATATATGTGGGAAAACCTCTATGCTCGTCTGTACGACCGTCAGTACTTCGTCCCCAACACCCGCGACACCTCTCTCCTTACACGCATCACAGACTCCATGATTCTCTACAAACCCACCCCCGACGGGCTTGTGAAACTGATGTCCGCCCCTTGGCGCATCGAACAGGACCACCGTACCATCATTCTTCCTCCCTTTTGGTCTCATGCAAATGATACTATATGGGGAGGTGGTGATAGCTACCTTACTAATTGGATTAGATATCCCGACCCGCTAAAACCCGCTGTCCCCGATGATACCGCTCCCAGAGTGCCACTCTATCAAGTCATGTTCGAAAAGCCTGTCGTGGTGGAGGACTCCTTTGTCGTGGCGGGAACCGCCCTCAACAACGACGGCAGCTACAGTTGGGTCACCCTCCCAGTTATGGACAACATCCCCCTCCACCCTGAGTGGATGTGGCTCTGGGACCACAACCCCACCCGCTACTGGTCGATTTTCACATGGGAATATGATGCCAACAATACTGCCGAAGACAATATCCTGTGGAGAAAATACCGACACCACGAATGGTACAGGTATCACGAAAGCCTCAGTCACAACACCTACACGTATCCTCTTAATAAGCATGGGGCATTTAGCTATCTCATCTACCCCATCATCGACCCCGATTTCGACACTGTGGTTGAACACTGCCAGCCGGTGACCAACCTGCGTGTGGCTACAAGCACCGACACCTCCGCCACACTGATCTGGGACGCCGATAACAGCATCCATTGGGAGGTCAGATACGGCATGATGGGCATGGACGACAGCCTATACACCTCATTCATCGTTACCTCACCCTCCGCCACCCTCACCAGTCTCGCCCCAGGCGTGCAGTACAAAGCCGTTGTCCGCGGCTGGTGCCCCTGCGACAGCAGCTGGAGCGACTGGACTTCCAAGGCCTTCTCCGTCCAGCAGCAACAGGACATCGCGCAACCCGGCAACCTCGGACGCTTCACACACCTCTCGCCCAATCCAGCCCACGGCTCCGTCAGCGTGGTCTCCTCCTTCCAGCTCTCCCGCATCGTGCTCTACGACCTCAGCGGCCGGCGCATGCTTGAGC
>JAEEGF011046888.1_pt1 | contig 38658 bp, 34 predicted proteins | sample 9134171 | NCBI WGS metagenome assembly JAEEGF01 (sample SAMN16246542, study PRJNA631951) | gut metagenome | biome: gut microbiome; feature: rumen; material: AP-attached | host: Bos | place: Iran: Karaj | collected 2018-10 | reverse complement strand
CAAGAATATCTCCAGCACCTCTTATTGATAAATCTCTCATAGCTATTTTAAAACCACTACCAAGTTCTGTAAATTCCTTAATAGTATCTAATCTTTTTATCGCTAAATCATTTAAAAACTTATGTTTATCGTACATTAAATAAGCATATCCTATTTTATTACTACGTCCTATTCTACCTCTTATTTGATATAGTTGTGATAAACCAAATCTATCGGCATCAATAATAATCAAGGTATTAACATTAGGTATATCAATACCCGTTTCAATAATGGTTGTACATACCAAAACATTAAACTTTCCATGAATAAACTCATTCATTTTTTTCTCTAGTTGATCTTTAGTCATTTGCCCATGAGCAAAATCTATCTTAGCTTCTGGTACTAATCTACTTATCTCCGATACTTTATTTTGTATTTTTTCAACGCTATTATATAGAATAAACACTTGACCATTACGTGACAATTCCTTATATATTGCATCCTTTATAACAATATTTGATTCTTCCAAAACATATGTCTGAATTGGATATCGTTCCTTTGGTGGAGTTTCAATCAAAGCAAGACTCCTAATACCTGTTAAACTCATTTGAAGTGTTCTAGGTATTGGGGTAGCTGACAAAGTTAAAACATCGACAGTTGCTTTATATTTTTTTATTTTTTCCTTATGTGTTACACCAAATCTTTGTTCTTCATCTATGATAAGTAATCCTAAGTCTTTATATTCAATATCATCTGATAAAAGCCTGTGTGTCCCAAAAATAATATCTATTCTACCGGCTTTCAAATCTTCAAGTATCTGCTTTTGTTTTGATGTATCAACAAATCTGTTGATAAGTGCAATATTAACCGGAAATGTTTTAAATCTTTCCTTAGCTGATTCATATTGTTGATTAGATAGAATAGTCGTAGGACATAAATATGCTACCTGTTTTCCATCATTAACAGCTTTAAATATTGCTCTAAAAGCAACTTCCGTCTTACCATAACCAACATCACCACACAAAAGCATATCCATTGGTTCAGGTTTTTCCATTTCCTTTTTGACAAGTTCGACAGCTCTAATTTGATCTGGTGTCTCCGTATATACAAACTCACTATCAAATACTGCTTGATTTTCATCGTCTTTACTGTATGCATAACCTGATGTTGATTTTCTTAAAGCGGATACTTTAATTAAATCACCAGCAATACTCTCTAATTTTTCACGGACTTTGGTTTTCTTCTTTTGCCAACTATCATTAGACAAACTATTTAACTTTACACCAACACCATCTTTACCAGTAAATTTACTAATTCGATCGATATTTTCAACAGGAATATATAAAACGTCACCATCGGCATATTCTAGTTTCAAATAATCTTTCTGAAGTCCTGACTTAGTAAGTGTTTCTAGTCCTCTATATATACCTATTCCAAACATTTCATGAACAACATAGTCACCATCATTAATATTTGTAATAGATTGTACCCTAGTACCAAGTTTATATCTACTCTTATATTTAATTACCTCTTCAGTCTGACCAAGCAAATCGTTTCTACCTAAAACAACATAATTATCATAAATAAATCCTTCGTACACATTTTTATTTAATAAATTAATTTTTCCTTTAATTATGTTATTTTCTCTTGCTAAAACAATATCCTCTATCTCTAAATATTTAACAATTCTCTTAGCGCTCTCTTTATTTGGAATACATAAAATTATCGTATATCCCTTTGATACATAATCTAACAAGTCTTTTTTTATAACATTATAGTCTCCGTTATACTTATTAATTTTCGTATAACTATATCTAATACTCTTATGCTTACTATTAATATCATCATCAAAATGATAATAATATATTTCTTTACTTCCAGTAATACGCGTAAATTCATGCATGTAATGTGTTTCTAATTCACTTTCATTATCACGATCATATTCAAGTATAGAATCTACCAATAATGAATAACTATTAAGTAATGTATTATAGTCAAAATAACATATAATTCCGTTATCTAAATAATCTGATATCATCGATACATCACTTAAATAGTTTGGTAAATATTTTTGTTTTCTAATTACACTTTCATCATATTTATCTAATACAAACTCAGTAAATGGATAAATTGTTACTTCATCTATTTCTTTCGTAGATAATTGTGTATCTATATCAAAATACTTAATTGAATCTATTGTATCTCCCCATAGTTCAATTCTAACAGCACTCTCAAAAGAAGTAGGAAAAATATCGATAACATATCCCCTAACACCTATTTTACCTGTGCCATTTACAAGTGACTCTCTCTCGTATCCTAAATTATATAAATCATCTAACAGTTTATCTCTATCTATTTCCATTCCTTTAGACAAAGTTATTTTTGATTTTTGCCACAATTTCTTACTTGGCAAATACCTAAGTGATCCCATTAAATTTGTAACAACAATATATTTAGATGAATCACTAAGAACATTCAAAGTATTAATTCTTTCCGTTTTAAATTCTGGACTGATTGCTATTGCTTCACTAGTTAAAAAATCATCCATTGGAAAAAATAATACTTTATCAGTATAATTAAGCAAAGTTTGATATAACAAATTAGCCACATATGTACTACTAGCAACGACTAAAACACCCTTATTATTTCTAATAAAAGTGTCATAAATATTTATACAAGTAAGTTCATTACTAAGTCCGGTTACATTGTAACAATCCAACTCAGTATTCTTAAATAAATTATCAAAAAAATTCATGCTATCCCTCTTGTATCTTATTATTATATTTACCCATTAATAAATCTTTAGGAATGCTAACAAAATCAGTAACCAAATCATTAAGCTTAGTAAAATTATTTTTAATTAATTTTAGTTCAGTTGTTGAAAATTTACCTAAAACATAGTCCTTAGTATCAATATTCTTATTTTTAGATACCCCTATTTTAAGTCTCATAAATTCCTTACTTTTTAAATTACTGATAATATTTTTAATTCCATTATGTCCACCATCACCATGATTATATTGAAGTTTATAACTACCAAGCACCATATCGATATCATCTTGAATAATCAAAACATCTTCAAGATTAATCTTATAAAAACTTACATATTTACGTACCACTTCACCAGACAAATTCATAAATGATAATGGCTTAATAAACAAAACTCTTTGATTATCAATTTCTGTTTCATACTCTAATGCATTAAATTTCTTATTTAATGTATATTTTTTACTATCTGTAATAGAATCTAAAAACATATAACCTATATTATGTCTTGTTTTTTCATATTCCTTTCCTGGATTTCCAAGTCCCACAATTAGCTTCATCATATCATCTCCCCTCGTGATATTCCTTATATACTTCTCCCTTAGGTATCTTTCTTTCCTTTGCAACTCTCTTAATTGCATCCATACTAGATAAACCACTTTTAATATATCTATCGACACATTCTACAATAGGTGTATCGTCTATAATTTTATCACTATTTGCCTCAACTACAATTACAAATTCACCCTTTACATCTATTGTCTCTAATGCTTTGCTTATTTTACCAACATAAACCATTTCATGCAATTTAGATATCTCTCTAGATATACTGATATTTCTATCTCCAAACACTTTAAGCATTGCCTCAAGTGTTCTCAAAATTCGATGTGGTGCCTCATAAAACACTAAAGTATACTCACTATCTTTTAACATTTCAAGTTCATCATACATCTTTTTTTCTTTACTAGATAGAAAGCCATAAAATATGAAATGCTCCGCACTTATTCCTGATGCAACAAGAGCTGGTACAAATGCTGTAGCACCAGGTAAAGCAATAACATTGTATCCTTTTTCTCTTAAATATTTTACCGTTTTATATCCTGGATCACTAATTATTGGAGTTCCCCTATCAGTAACAATTGCTACGCTTTTATTGTTTCTTAAATATTCTAGCACTTTTTCCTTAATTGTCTCTTCATTATGATCATCCATATGAATTAACTTCTTTTTAATTTCAAAGTGATTTAACAATTGTAACGTAATTCTCGTATCCTCAGAAAAAATTACTTCAACGTTTTTAAGAATTTCAATTGCCCTAAAAGTCATGTCGCCAAGATTTCCTATTGGTGTAGGAACAACATAAACACTAGGACTATTATCATAACTTTTTTGCCACATATTATTCACCTTCTTGAAACATCTTTTTTATTTCAGGAACATATTCTCCCTTTTCATTATGAACAATTAATGGTGGTAATAACTTAAGATTACTCTTACCATTTTTTACTCCTTCAACAAGTACCATATTTGCATTTTTCCCTTCTTTAGGATATACAAAACGCATTTTCTTTGGTTCAATACCAAATTTCTGCATCATATTAATTATCTCAATTAGCCTCTCAGGTCTATGAACCATTGCAAAAGTACCACCATTTTTAAGTAGATAACTACTAATTTTAAGAATATCCTCTAACTTAATTAACACTTCGTGTCTTGCAATAGACTTACCATCATTATCATTAATTAAACTATTTTGTTGATATTTAAAATATGGTGGATTACATGTAACCACATCAAATGATTCTGCATCATAAATTTTATTTAATTTATTTACATCTTCATTAATTAATTCTATTTGCTTATCCATATGATTTTCTTTTATTGATAATTTACCCATATCATAAATATATTTCTGTATTTCAACGCCAAAAATCCTAGCCTTTGTCCTAAAAGACATTAGCATAGGAACAGGTCCATTACCAGAACACAAATCAATTATCTTCTTATCCGTTAACTTTAACGTAACAAAATTAGCAAGTAATACTGAATCTAAAGAAAACAAGAAATAATCATCATCCTGATAAATAATTGTATTTGTAAAATTTAACAATCTATTTTTTACCTTCATTACTTACTTCACACTCAACAATCTCGTTTGTTTCATTAAGTAACACTCTATATTTCTTTTTAAATACATCAACAGATATTACCTTGCCTTCGCCATCTTTAATTTTTATTTTAGCTCCAACATCAGGTAAATCTTTCTTATATTCATTATAGTTATCATTTTCATATTTTAAACAACAAAGTAGTCTTCCACACACACCATTAATTTTTGTGGGATTTAAAGCTAAATTTTGATTTTTTGCCATATTTATAGAAACACTATCAAATTCTGTTAAAAAACTATTACAACAAAGTTTTCTTCCACAAGGTCCTATTCCACCAATTTCTTTAGCTTTATCTCTAATTCCTACTTGTCTAAGTTCAATTCTTGTTCTAAATATTGATCCAAGATCTTTAGCAAGTTGTCTAAAATCAACCCTATCGTCTGCCAAAAACCTAAATATTAATTGCTCCCTATCAAATGTATAGCTAGCATCGATTATTTTCATATCTAATCCATATTCTTCGATTAATTCATTACATTTTACAATTGCCTTGTCAGCATCTTTTAAATTGCTTACATATCTCTTATAGTCATTTTTAGTAGTAAGTCTAATCACTGGTTTATATTCAATTTCTGACTTAATTTCTTTTTCTGGTACTTCATATACTACTGTTCCATATTGTAATCCTTTTTCTGTTTCTACGATAACCGTAGCATTTTCATGTACATTTACATTTCCAGCATCAAAGTAATATACTTTACCATTATCACTTAATTTAACTCCAACAACTCTCATAACTACCTCCAACATTTATAATCATACTGTCAATTATTGCTAACGTATTAACATTATATTTAATACTTTCCTTAGCTTCGAGTAAATAATTTAATTTAATTATTAATTCTTCTTGATTATATTTTTTTGCTATCTTATCTAATTCATCATAGTATTCCTTGTTTTTAATATCCTTTTCTCCCAAACAAAGTTTAACCATATCATAATACATATCAATCATTCTGTCAAAAAGAATTGTCAACTTTTCCCTATCCTTAACATTTATTTTATCAAATAAAATAGAATCTAAATCAAGAATAGTTTTATTTCCTTTTAAATTTATATTTTTAATTAATTCATAAGCCATATTTGATAATTCAGCATCATCATTCACAAAACTATCAGATGAAAATAATCTAATAATTTGACATCTAGAAACAATCGTTGACAAAATATTATTTATATTATTTGTCATCAAAATTGCTACGACATCAGTTGAAGGTTCTTCCAAGAATTTCAACATCGTATTTGCCGTCTCTACACGCATTTTATCTGCATCACGAATAATATAAAATCTCATATTACCCTCAATTGAACTCATAGAAAAATCATTTTGAAGTTCCAATATTTGTTGCTTTCTAATTATCATTCCATCCGGTTCTATAATACGAAGTTCGGGATAATTGCCACTTTCAATTCTATTAGACAAAATATTTATATCTATTTTCTTATCATTATTAACTATTATTTCCTTAATAAAAGCTTGTACAATTTTTAGTGCTTCTGGATTATTATTTTCATCAAATAAATATGCATGACTAATTTTACCATTTTTTATTTCGTTCATTAAAACGTCACATACTAATGGCTGTTGTTCTAAATACTCACTAAGCATACCGCACCTCCCTATATACAAACAAAAGAAAATAATATTAGCATTAAAATTGAAGGAATACCACAAATACTAACAAGAAATATTGTTATCACATTTAATGGTATTGTTACATTTAATGGTAATGCTAATCTATTATAAGCATAAATCAGTAATACTGCTAAAATTATTTTTTTAATGACTAAAAATATTTTTTTAAACATACTATCACCAATAAATAATATGCTTGTCTAATAATATTATGATATATCTTGCCTATCTTCAAATGCCATCTCTAATGTCATCGAATCAATATATTCAATATCTGTACCCATTGGTATACCAATTGGTATTTTTGATACCTTAACATTATATTTTGCTAATATCTTCTTAATATATTGCATTGTTGTTTCTCCCTCAATACTAGGTTTCAAAACAACAATAACTTCTTTCACATTATTCTCTTCCACTCTTTTTTCTAAAGACTTAATATTTATATCTTCAGGATTAATTCCTTCAAGTGGTGATATTAATCCACCAAGAACATGATATTTTCCATTATAATTACCCATTTTTTCAAACAAAACAACATCTTTAGGCTTTTCTACAACAAATATTGTTTCATTATTTCTCTTTGAATCACTACATATATAACATTCATCCTTATCGGTAATATTATTACAAATTGGACAACGTTTAATTTTTTTAATATCTTCAATTGCCTCAGCAAATTCATCTAAACTTTCCGGTTCAAAACCCAAAACAGAAAATGCCATTCTTTCTGCCGATTTTTCTCCAATACCAGGTAATTTTTTAAATGATTCAATAATCTTTTTAATACACTCAGGATACATTCTACATCAACCCTGCTAGTCCCTGACCATATTTACCTAACTTTTTTTCCTTATCAGAAGCAATTTTCTTAACAGCCTCATTCATAGCTACCATTACCATATCTTCAAGCATAGATACATCTTCAGAAGAAAGATCCTCTCCTTCGTTATTAATCTTAACTTCTTGTATCTCATATTTACCATTCATCTTAACAGTAACCATTGAAGAAGTACCTTCATAAATTGTGTCTTCTAACTCCTTTTGATCTTTTTGTAATTGCATTTGCATCTTTTGTGCTTCCTGCATAAGTTTTTGCATATTCATATTTATCACCTTTCCTATTTAAATTCTATTGTATCTTCACCAACTATATCAAATAGTTTATCAACAACTGTCGTTTTTTTTACTTTCTTTTCTTTTGGCTTTTCATCAGTAATTACCAAATCTTTTAAAGTATATTTAATACCCTTATTAATATTTTCAATATACTCATCACGTAATTTTTTCCATTCATCAACAGTAATGACAGCTACATTATAATCAGCTTCAAATATCTTATCAAATAATTCCTCAACTAATTTATAATTATCATATATTTTCCCCGCAACCGCATCGTTAACAGCAGAAAAAATAATATATCCTTCACCTGCAACTTCAATATTCGTATCAACAAGCATACCAGTTATTGATGAAAATTTTTTATCCGTCAAATAATCTCCAAGTTTACTGTATTTTTTTTGTAAATCATTTTTAATAGTCTTACTAGCAACAGCAAACGTATTATTTATAACAATTTCTTTATTCGAAGCATGATCCTCTTTTTCTTTTTTGCTTTCTAAAATTGTATCTTTAACTTCTGGTTTACTTTCAACATTCTCTTCCTTATTTGTAAAATCAAACGCCAAATCGTATTGTTCTTCTTTCTTTTCATGCTTTTCCTTTTTATTTACTACCGTTTCTTTATTATTTATTTTATACATAATTGACAAAAAATTAGAAACGACAACAACTGATTGCCTTGACACATTCTTAAGTCTATCTATCAAACTATTAACAATGTCAACAATTAAGAAAATCTCGTTAAAATCATATAAATCAGCAATTTTAGCAATATCATCTATATTTTCTTTTACTAATTTTTCATTTACATTTTTCTTATATAAAACAACATCTTTCAAATAACAAATTAGATCTTCAAAAAATTTACCATAATTTTTTCCCATCTTATCCATCATATCAAAGAATTTAACTATCTTTTCACAATTTTCTTCCTTTATATCAACAAGAAGTTCCTTAATTTCTTTTGATGAAATATTTCCACAAACCTCATATACATCATCTAAAGTAATATTTTTATTATTAAATGAACGCAATTGATCTAAGAAATTAATTGAATCTCGCATTCCACCATCGGAAATTTTAGCAATCTCGTACAAAGCATCTTCATCAATTGCAATTTTTTCATTCTTAGATATCTCTTTTAGTTTACCAACAATCTCCTCATCAGTAAGCTTATTAAATTGAAATTTTTGACATCTCGACGTAATTGTTAATGGAATTTTATAATATTCAGTCGTAGCAAGTATAAAAATTACATGCTTTGGAGGTTCTTCAAGCGTTTTAAGTAATGCATTAAAGGCTTGTGTAGTTAACATATGAACCTCATCTATTATATATACCTTATACTTGGCACTACTTGGTACCAAATTTGCTTTTTCCCTAAGATCCCTAATTTCATCAACGCCATTATTGCTTGCTGCATCTATTTCAATTACATCATTTGAATTAAGCACATTCAAACAACTTTCACATTTATTACATACATTTCCATCAACAGGTGAAGAACAATTTACCATCTTAGCAAATATCTTAGCCATTGTTGTTTTTCCAGTACCACGTGGACCAGAAAACAAATATGCATGTGAAATAGTTTCATTCTTAACAGAACTAGCTAATATTTGCTTAATTTCACTTTGACCAACAACCTCATTTAATTCTGTAGGACGATATTTCCTATACAAAGCTAAATATTCCATCAAACCACCTCATAATTCATATTAATTATAACACACTTTACTATTTATTTCTTTTCTTTTCAAAAAAAATTTGTAATAATTTCTTATATTTTTCGACATTTTCACTATTAGTTAACTTAACAGCATTTAAATATTTCCCAGCATCAATGCAAACATTTGTTCTATCGCACAAATAATATACTTTTTTGATCCTACTTTCAATTATAGCTCCGGCGCACATCATACATGGCATTAAAGTAACATACATTTCACAATCATCTAGTCTCCAATCACCAATATGCTTACAAGCCATCTCAATTGCATCAATTTCAGCATGCCCAATAACAGATTTAAATTTATTTCTCGTATTAAATCCTTCGCCAATAATTTTTCCATTTTGAACCACTATAGCACCAACAGGTATATCATCATTATCGAAAGCATATTTAGACAATTCAATTATTTTATCAACATATTTATTCATAACCATCACAAATTAATTATAACACATTCGTATATCATTATGCCATATAATATTACCTTACAGTTTTTAAATTTCTGCAACATCAATAACACAGTTTTTAAATTAAATATCAACTTGTTAACAATTATCAGCAATAACATCACATAATGTTTCACGTGAAACATTATTGAATCAATATATTTCCTTTTTGATGTTTCACGTGGAACATTGAATAAATTTAAATAATAACAAAAAAAATTAAAGCAATGTTCCACGTGGAACATTGCCTGTATATATAATTTTTTTTGGATACTACAATATATATCTAAATTTATTAACAACAAATAATCTAACTAATACCTTATAGTAAATGAATCAATGTTTCACGTGAAACATTGATTCAAAGTTAAATCTAATAGGATACATTTATATTTTTTAATGTTCCACGTGGAACATTAAAAAATGTGCACACAATAATAGAAAGTTAAAGCTGCTATCTTCCGATCCTGACTTGATTCCTAACATTATTGTTGCACGTATTAATTATATTACATATTATTAAAAATTGCAAATAATATCCAATGTTCCACGTGGAACATTGTTCAAATATATTAAAAAATAAATATATATAATATAAAAATATAAACATCTTTTATATAATTAATTCTAATAATTAAAAATTTGATGACAATGTTTCACGTGAAACATTGAACCATTTGTTAACATCTATCAACAGATTTTGTTAATAACATTAAAAACTGTAACAATAATAATACAGTTTTTAAATTTCTGTAATTTTATGAAGTAGTAATAAAAAAAGACATTAAACAATGTCTTTAATTATTATCGGTTACTTCAGTAGCTTGATTTATATCTTCATCAGAATCTTCTTTTTCCTTATCAACAATTGATATTGAACTAACCTTTTGACCTTCACGAAGATTAATTAATCTAACACCTTGAGTAACTCTACTCATTTCTGATATCTTATCAACAGCTAATCTAATAATTATTCCCTCATTAGTAACTATTATCAAATCTTCATCATTTTTAACAGTCTTAAATGATGTAATAATACCATTCTTATCAGTGATATTAAGAGTTTTAACACCTTTGCCGCCTCTATTTGTTAAACGATACTCGTCAATTGGTGTTTTCTTTCCATAACCATTCTCTGTAACAACAAGTACTAATACATCCTTAGCAGCTATTTCCATACCTACTAGAATGCTATCATCCAACGTAATACCTCTAACACCAGAAGCTCCTCTTCCCATAACCCTAACAAGTTTTTCTGGGAATCTAACCATTCTACCATTTGAAGATGCCATTAATATATCATTTTCACCATTAGTATTCTTAACAGAGATTAACTCGTCATCTTCTTTAAGAGTAATAAATTTCTTACCATTAGATCTAATATTATAGAATTCACTAATGTCAGTACGTTTAATTAAACCACGTTTCGTAGCAAATACTAAATATTTCGTATCATCGCTCTTTGAACCATTTAATAATGATGTTACAAATTCACCAGCTTCAAGATTTAACAAATTAACAATTGGTAAACCTTTTGATTGCCTACTATATTCAGGAATTTCATATCCTTTAACACGATATACCTTACCCATATTTGTAAAGAATAATACATAATCATGTGTAGAACAATTAAGCATTCTATCAACAAAGTCTTCTTCATTAATAGTCATACCCTTAATACCTACTCCGCCACGATGCTGTGTTTTGTATGTATCAACAGGTAAACGTTTAATATAACCTTTATTTGTAAGTGTAATAACAATTCTCTCTTCAGGAATCAAACTTTCATCCTCAATATAATCAATTGCTGTCATATCAATATGCGTTCTACGTTCATCAGCATATTTATTTTTAATTTCAAGTAATTCTTTCTTAATTATTTCAAGAACCTTTTGTTCAGATGCCAATACTGATTTTAACTCTTCTATTTCAAGTAATAACTCCTTAAGTTCAGCTTCAATCTTATCCCTTTCTAGTCCAGTCAATCTACGTAATTTTAATTCAAGAATAGCATCAGCTTGAACATCAGTTAACCCAAAACGATCCATTAATTTAGTTTTGGCTTCCTCATCAGTTTGAGCACCTCTAATAATCTTAATTACTTCATCAATATGATCTTGAGCAATCTTATAACCTTCAAGTATATGAACTCTCTTTTCATCTCTATCTAAATCAAATTTAGTACGTCTAATAATAACAGTCTTTTGATGTTCAATATACTTAGCAATAATATCCTTAAGACCTAAAGTTCTAGGTGTTCCATTATCAATCATTAAAAATATAATACCATATTGAATTTGGAAATTCGTATGCTTATATAAATTATTTAATACAACTTGCGGATTAGCATCCCTTTTTAAAGTGATAGTAATCTTAACACCATCTTTTAGATCAGTATGATAGTCAGAAATACCATCAATTATCTTATCTCTAACAAGTTCAGCAACCTTATTTTTTAGTTCCATTGTATTAACACCATATGGAACCTCAGTAATAACTATTGTATTATGATTTTGATATTCTTCTATTTCAGCTCTACTTCTGATAGTAATGCTTCCTCTACCAGTATCATATGCCTTTTTAATGCCAGAATTTCCAAGAATAATACCACCTGTAGGAAAATCTGGGCCTTTGATATATTCCATCAATCCAAGTGTATCAATTTCTGGATTATCAATATATGCCACACATCCATCTATTACTTCACCTAAATTATGTGGTGGAATATTCGTAGCCATACCAACAGCTATACCCATAGTTCCATTAACTAAAATATTAGGAAATCTACTTGGAAGTACCGTTGGTTCATCTAATGTTTCATCAAAGTTTTTAGTCATATCAACAGTATTTTTTCTAATATCGGCAAGTAACTCTAATGATAATTTTGAAAGACGTGATTCAGTATAACGCATAGCTGCTGCTCCGTCACCTTCGATATTACCAAAGTTACCATGACCATCAATAAGTAAATAACGTTGATTAAAATCTTGTGCCATTCTAACCATGGCTTCATATATTGAAGAATCGCCATGTGGATGGTAATTACCCATAACCTCACCGACAGTTTTTGCTGACTTACGATGTGGTTTATCTGGAGTATATCCTGAATTATACATACTCCATAAAATACGTCTATGAACAGGTTTTAAGCCATCTCTTAAATCTGGCAAAGCACGAGAAGTAATAACACTCATTGAATACTCAAGAAATGATGTTTTTACTTCATCAACAATATTGTTCTCTGACAAACTATCTCTTTCATGAAAATATCCATTGAATTTATTACTATCACTAACCAACATCTCTTCATCTTCTGAAGGAGTTTCTTCTTTTTGAGAAGTATCTTCAGTTCTTTCTAATAATTCTTCAATATCATCATCTAAATTTTGTTTTTCTTCGTCCATAATGTCACCCCCTACTAAATATCAAGATTTTGTACATATCTTGCGTTTTCCTCGATAAAACTTCTTCTAGGTTCAACTTCATCACCCATAAGTTTTTCAAATATCTTATCTGCAGCAACACAATCATCTACAGTGATTTTTCTAAGTACACGCTTTTCAATATCCATAGTTGTCTCATTTAATTCTTCTGCATCCATTTCACCAAGACCTTTCATACGAGCAACTTCGTATTTAGTATTTGGCTGTAATGTAGCAAGATATGCATCTTTTTCTTCATCATTAAGAACATATTTTCGTGTTTTTCCATGCATTATTCTAAATAATGGTGGTTGTGCAGCATATACATGTCCTGCCTCAACTATTGGTTTAAAGAATCTGTAGAATAATGTTAATAATAATACTCTTATATGTGATCCATCGACATCGGCATCGGTCATTATTATAATTTTATCGTACCTAAGTTTAGATAAATCAAATTCCTCGCCAATTCCAGTACCAAATGCAGTAATAATTGTTCTTATTTCTTCGTTAGATAAAGCCTTATCTAATCTAGCTTTCTCAACATTTAAAATTTTACCTCTTAAAGGAAGTATTGCTTGCGTTAAAGAATCTCTACCTTTTTTAGCAGATCCACCAGCACTATCTCCCTCGACTATAAATATTTCTGATACAGTGGGATCTTTACTCTTACAGTCTGATAACTTACCAAAAAATGAAGTTGTAGCTAAATCAGATTTTCTTGTAATTTCTCTAGCTTTCCTAGCTGCATTTCTAGCTCTACATGCTAACATTGCCTTACTAACAATAGTTCTAGCATCATCTGGATTTTCTAGTAAAAATCTTTCAAATCCCTGACTAAAAATACTATCAGCTAACTTTCTAACTTCAGAGTTTCCAAGCCTTCCTTTAGTCTGACCTTCAAACTGAGGATTAGGATGTTTACAAGAAATAATCATTGTTAGACCTTCTTTAACATCATCACCAGTCAAAGAATCATCTTTTTCTTTTAATAATCCATTTTTCCTTGCATATGCATTAATAACTCTAGTTAAAGCTCTTCTAACACCTTCTTCATGTGTTCCACCATCATGTGTATTAATATTATTAACAAATGAATAAATATTGTCATTATATCCATCTGTATATTGCATTGCAACTTCTAAAAACACACCATCTTCTTCACCATTTAAATGAATTATATCGTTATGTATTGGTGTTTTTCCTTGATTTATAAATGAAACATATTCACTAATTCCGCCTTCATAAAAGAATCTTTCACCTGTTGTATCTTCTTCATCCCTATCATCTCTAAGTGTAATAGCAAGTCCTCTATTTAAGAAAGCTAACTCCCTAATTCTTACTTTAAGTATCTCATAATCATATATTTCACTATCAAATATTGTTGGATCTGGTTTAAAGGTAACAACTGTTCCAGTTCTTTCTTTATCACATTCTCCGATTACTTTTAATGGTTCAACAGCATGTCCACCATTTTCAAATCTAATAAAGTGTACCTGTCCATTTTTATAAACTGTTACTTCTAACCATTTAGATAATGCATTAACTACTGATGCACCTACACCATGAAGTCCACCGGATACCTTATATCCTCCACCACCAAATTTACCACCAGCATGAAGCACTGTATAAACAGTTTCTACTGTTGATTTTTTAGTTTTAGGATGTATTTCAACTGGAATACCACGTCCGTCATCTTTTACAGTTATAGAATTATCTTTATTGATAACTACTTCTATATCGTCGCAATATCCAGCCAATGCCTCATCTATCGAATTATCAACTATCTCCCATACTAAATGATGAAGACCTTTAATATCGGTAGTGCCTATATACATACCTGGTCTTTTTCTTACTGCCTCTAATCCTTCAAGTACTTGAATATCCGAAGCATCATAATGTTCATTATTTTTCTCGTTCATTTCTACCACATCCTTCTTGTTAATCAACGATTCTTCCATCATCTATTTCATATATTTTTGAACCCCTAATAGTTCTTTTATCAACATTCTTTAAATCAGTAGTCGTAACAATAATTTGAATATCTTTATTTAAATAACCAATTACCTTATTTCTCTTTTCTACATCTAATTCACTAAATAAATCATCTAGTAGTAAAACAGGATACTCTTGAGTAATATTATAAAACACCTCTATCTCAGCCAATTTAAGCGCCAATATAGCCATCTTTTGCTGTCCTTGTGATCCATATAACAATAAATCATTATCTTTCAATATGAAGCTAAAATCGTCTCTATGTGGGCCTATTAAAGTTGTACCATATATTTTTTCTTTTTCTAAATTACTCTCTAGTTTCTTTAACATAATACTACTATAATCATCATTTTTAACATCTATACTGGGTAAATACTTGATATATAACCCTTCAACGCCAGCAATATCATTATATATATCACCTATATATTTATTAACTTCATTAACAAAATTAATACGATAATTATATATATCCGTAGCAAGTTCTACCATCTTAGAATTGAGAATATCTAAATATACATTATTGATATTCCCATTTCTAATTACTTTTAAATATTCATTTCGTTGACGTAATATCAAATTATAATCATTTAAAACATTAATATATTTTAAATATAACTGACTGATTTCAATATTTAAAAATCTTCTTCGATTATTTGGTGATTCCTTAATTAACCTCACATCATCTGGATTAAATAAAATAACTCTTAAATTTCCAAGATATTGTGAATGTTTTTTTATTTCTTCACCATTAACTTCCAATTTCTTACCATTGGCATTCATTAATATAGATATTTTTTTGTTACTTTCATTATTATTAATTAATCCTTCTATTTTAGAAAATAACATATCTTTCTTAATACAAGTCTTATCGTTAATAGGAAAATTAGATTTTGTAATTGATAAAAAATAAATAGCTTCTAGTATATTTGTCTTTCCTTGGGCATTATTTCCAATAATAATATTTAATTTATCGTTAAATACTATTTCTATATCATCATAATTTCGAAAATTCTTTAATTTTAATTTTTCAATTTTCACCTTAATTTTACCTCTTCATATAGTACCCCACAAATATACATTATTTATTAATTATTACATTATAATTATAACATATTTTGCTTAAAAAATAAAGAAAAAATCTACTTTTCTAGACTTTTTCTTCGCTTATTTAATTCATAATCTAAAATTAAACTTCTAGTTACCTGATTATCGACTATATAATATGAAAAATCTATTGTTATTATCTTATTATTTTTGAAATAAAATATTGTTTTATTATCGTCTTTTTCATATTTTTCTAAATTATTAAAAGAAATCCATATATTATTCTTACTTCTAACTGATTTTAATGGAAAAAAGATAATATTTCTACTTTCTTCAACAATTATTGGTGTTTTAGATGATAAATTAACAAGTCTGTTGGTAGTTTTTATTCTATCAGTAAGATTGCTACCAAAGAATTTACATGAATTATTAATAATTTCTTTAGATGATATATTCTCAATATAATCCATATTTTCTGTAATTATCCTTGTATGACTATCGTCTATGCCTATCAACATGTCTGTTGATAAATCTATTTCATACATAATATCCCCCCTTAACTCTTTAGTATGACACATGTCTTTGTCGAATTATGTAGAATTATGTCGGAGATATAAAAAAATAAAAAAGACATAAATTAATATGTCTTAATTGGTAATACTAATTGTACTAATGAACTTTCATCATCACTCTTTATAATTATTGGTGAGTTATCATCATTCATTAATATATGAATCTTTTCACTACCAAAACTTTTAATAGCATCTAACATATATTTAGAACTAAATGATATAGATATTTTACTATCGTTATCAATAGCAATTTTTTCTTCTACTTTACCAATTTCAGGAGAATTAGATGAAATTATTAATTCCTTATTATCTAATGTTAGTTTAATTGTATTTTTATCCTTATCTGATGTAAGTAAAGAAGCTCTATCAATCATATCATATAGAGAATCAAATTCACATTCAATATCAACATTAAATTTACTTGGAATGATATTTGAAGATACTGGATATGTTCCACTAATTAATCTTGATAAGAAAATCATATTTTTATATTTAAATAAAACTTTATTACTAAATACATGTAGATAAATATTCTCATTATCATCATCTAGCATTCTAGATAATTCCACTAAATTCTTACTAGGAATAACTAAATTAAATTCATTTTCGTATTTATCATTTAATTTAATTTCTTTTCTAGCCAATCTATAACTATCAGTTGCAATTACTTCTAGTTTATCTTTATTTAATTTAAAATTAATACCTGTAAGTAATGGTCTTGTCTCAGAAAGAGATGTAGCAAAGAAAGTTTGATTTACTAAACTCTTAAGTGATATTGGATTTAAAACAATTGGATTCTTAGTTTCTTCTAAATCTAAATTAGGAAATTCATTTGGATCTACTCCATTTAAATTAAATTCAGAACCAGTTGTTTGAATAATCATATTAAATCCATCAACAACTTCAATTGAAATATCACTATCAGGTAATTTTTTAATAATTTCTACAATATATTTTCCACTAATAACAATACTACCAACTTCTTCGATTTTTTCTATTTGATCTTTTGGTATAAATGTTCTAATAGATATATCAGAATCACTAGCAAATAAATATAATCCTTCTTTTTTTAAATCAAATTTAATACCTGTTAATATTGGAATTAAATTTCTACTGGAAATAGCCTTATATGTATTTAATAAATTTTCAAGTAAAACATTTTTCTTAATAATAAATTTCATATTTTTTTCCTTCTTTCTTAATTGAATTATTATAACTATTATACTTGTTGATACTGTTGATAACTTACTTAAAATCTTTATTTTATAACGTTTTATTTATCAACAAGGTATGTTGGTATAATAAGAAATAATTAACACCAATCAACAACTAACTCAAACTCCTTTTTAAATCTTTTATTACATTTCTTAAATCATCATTCTTAGTAATTTCTTCTCGTATTTTTTTATCAGCACTAATTATTGTAGAATGATTTCTTCCTCCAAAATAAGAACCAATCTTAGGAAAAGATTCTGTCGTTAATTCTCTACATAAGTAAATTGCTACTTGTCTAGGAAAATTAACAGAATTATTTCTATTTTTACCTTTCATTTGTTCAATACTAATTTTGTAGTAGTCACATACAGCCCTTTGAATTCTTTGTACATCATTCTTATAAATACTCTTACCATGCAATTGATCTTTCAAAGCTTCAACTGCAATATCTAAAGTAACCTCACCATGATTAAACATAGATGAATATGCTAATACTCTTGTAATAGCACCTTCTAACTTTCTAATATCCGAATCAAAATTATTTGCAATATATTCAATAACTTCTATTGGTATATCACTAGCTGTTTCCTTAAATGCTAACTTATTCTTAATAATATTTACTCTAAGATCATAATCAGGTGTTGCTATATTTGCTGTAAGTCCCCAATTAAATCTAGTAATAAGTCTATTTTCAAATGAATTTAAGTCATCTACAGGTCTATCCGAAGCAATAATTATTTGTTTATTCGCACTATGTAATTCATTAAATGTATTAAAAAACTCTTCTTGTCCTTTTGGTGCAGTACCTAAAAACTGAATATCATCAATCATCAGAACATCTACATTTCGATATTTTTCTTTAAAAGCATCAATCTTATCAAAATTATTTTTATCACTATATCTAAATATTCTTGTATATTCATCAACAAATTTATCACTCGTTATATATAATACTTTCTTATCAGAGTTCTTTATTATATAATTGCCTATCGCATGCATTAAATGAGTTTTACCAACACCACTCTCACCATATAATACTAAAGGATTATATGATCCCGGAGCTTCAGCAGTCATTACCGCAGCCTTATAAGCAAAATTATTACTTTTACCAACAACAAATGTTTCAAAAGTATAATCAGGATTTAAATTAGCATTAAAAGGAGATTGTTTCTCATGAACTACTAAATCATTAAAAGTATCATTTTTATGTTTATTCTTTTCTAATTCCTGTATTTCACTTTCTAATATAATATTGAATGTAATATTATCGTTGGTAACTTTCGCCATAGCCTCATTCATCATATTTAGATAAAATTCTTCAATATGTTTTTTTATAAATTCTTGATTGACGGTAATGGTAAGTACATTATTTTCCAAAGAATAAAATTTTGTATCCTCTTCATTAAACCACGTATCGAAAGACATATTAGTCAGTTCGTTTTTTAAGTTGTCTAAAAATTTATTCCATAGTTCTCTACCATTCATAACCGCTACCTCACATTCAGTTCTAACTTTATTTTAACACATTAAAAAGCTTTGTCTACAACAATTTTCACTATCAACAAGTTGTAAACAAGTTATCAACAACTTTTCAACAATATAATACCATATAAAATAAGGATTTAAAAGAGTTTTCAACAATTTTTAATACAAATATTTCCCTGTTAATAAAATTATCTACATTTGTTATAACATGTTGAAAAATAAGGGTTTTGTTGATAATTACAATAAACACTTAAAAATAACAAAAAAAGGTATATATTTATCAACAACATCTGTGGAAAATAAAACCCGGGAAATAATTTCCCGGGAAATATAACTATTGTCCTTTCCACTCCACAATCCACTTATCATAGATAGATGCATTCGCACTTTGAGGTTCAGGATTAGGCATTTGCATTTTTACAATCATTGGTATTCTCATCATTCTACCAAACGCAACACAAGTTCCTGACTGTAATGATTTTTGTTTTTCAATTACATCTGAACTAATGTTAGGAACCATCTTCCTAATATATTCCAAATCTGTTGGATGATTCAACTTAAAGATAATAAAGTTAGAACACTGTGACAAAACTGTTTCAGACAATTCGGTAGGTCTCTGAGTAATCAAATCCATAATTACACCAAATTTTCTACCTTCCTTAGCAATTCTTTCAAAAATATTATAACCTAAAATATCAACATCTTTATCTTTTTGAACATATCTATGCGCCTCTTCCAACATTATATGGATAGGCATAGAACCTCTAGGTTGAAGTCTTTTAGAAAACTTAAATAGTATTCTAGATATTACTTTAACAATACTTTTAGCAAGTCTATCATCAACCTCTTCCAAAACAAAGTTAACTATTTGTACTCTACCATTAGCTGGTGTTACTAATAATGAATTAATATATTGTTCTGGTGTAATAAAACTAGGAACATCAAAAAATTCTTTATTAGAACTATTATTGATTGAATGTAATTTAACTTTTAATGCTATCGCTTCACTATATGATTTTTCATTCATAAGTAGTCCTTCACTTATCAAAGTAAAATTAAGAGCTACTTCCAACTGATCTAAATTGAAATATAAAGGTACATAATCTTCTTTCCATACAGTATTGTTATCAACAAAACTCTGGATATATTTTGTAACCAATATTCTTTCAACAAAATCACCATGATTATCAATATCAAAACATTTTCTAAATTCTCTTGTATATCCTATACCAGGAACTTCAACATCCAAATTTAGTTCATTGGTATAACAATCCGTTAAAATATTAAATATTTGGTCTCTTATTTTAGCAGCTACCTGATTAGAATATAAAACAGCAATAATAGCCTTAGCAATTAAATGATTTTTATATCTAATAGATTCTTCATCGTTTCTTGCAAATATAGATACGAAACTAAGCATCTTTTCAATAATATTAATTTGAAAATAATCAGTTATATCTAAAATATTTGCATAATCATCAACATCCATAATCCATAAAGGAATTTTAATTGGATTTCCTGAAGGATCAGATTTATCTGTCGTATATAATTTATAATTAAAATTAGAATTTAAACTATGAATATCTCTAAATGCTGCATCATATTCACTTGTATTATTAAATATAAAGAAATTACTATTAAATGGAATTTTATCTTTCATATTGAAAAAGTTTTGAATAATTCTAGCAACACCACATGTTTTACCAGAACCAGTATTACCAAATATAGCCATATGGTTACTAAACATTTCATTTATATTAACCTTAACTGGATAATCATTATATAATGGACTAACACCAAGAATCATCGTTTTATTATCGTTATCACCAACGAGTTCTCCAAGTTCTTGCTGATTAATAATTCTAATCGTGGCATTTAATGTTGGTCTACGAATTATACCACTAAAAAACTTGTTGTTTATGAATTCACCAAGAAAAGAAATTTTTGCTTCATCATTGACTACTTCATCAATTTCACCAAGAATTTTCTTATCTTTATCCTCTAAAACAACATTATAATTAAGAATATCGTCACTAATATTGTTTGAAACTTTTACTAGTGCATAGTTTTTTGTAATAGATAATATTTTTTCAAACATAAAAAATCCCTCTATTCTTTTATAACATTATATCAAAAAAAAATGTAAAATAAAAGATAAATTAATTAAAAAAGCAAAAAATTTGTTGACATAATTCACCTAATTCTATATAATAAAGAAGATTTTAACTTGGAGGTGTAATATATATGAAAAGAACTTATCAACCAAACAAAAGAAAAAAAGCTAAGAAACATGGTTTTTTTGCTAGAATGAAAAGTAATGTAATAAATAAAAGAAGAGCAAAAAAAAGAAAAAAATTAAGCGCATAGCCACTAACAGTGGTTTTTTGTTTATAAAATGGTAAAGGAGTAATTATGAATAAAGATAAAATAATTAAAGAAAGTAGTCTTTTTTCTGAAATAATATCAAAAAAACAATCTGTAAGAAATAATTATTTCAGTATTTATTATCAAAAGTCTGATATGAATAAATATGGTATAACAATACCTAAAAAAATAGGCAAAGCCAATGTTAGAAATAAAATAAAAAGACAAATAAAAAATATTATAATTACTAATGAAAAAAATATACCAAAGGAATATAATTATGTTATAATTATTAAAGAAGCCACTACTACTACAGATTATGGCTCATTAGAAAAAGAACTATTAAATTTAATAAAGAAAGTGGGAAAATAATGAAAAATTATAAAAAAATGTTATTATTAGTAATAATTATATTTGCCTTAACTGGTTGTACAAAAATGCTAAAAGATAGTGATAATAAAATAGTAAGAAACAAAATAACTGGTGGAACTGTAACTGAAAATATTATCTGTAAGCCAACAAACAAAGACACAATCAAAATATATGAAGAACATGGCGTAGATATTAAATCGCTACCAAGTTGTGCAAAATTTACACCATTAAAAAACTATGAAGGATTGTGGACAAGTTTATTTGTAAAACCATTAGCTTGGTTAATTATTCAAATAGGAAAATTACTTAAAAATTATGGTTTAGCAATTATTGTAACTTGTTTATTAATAAGACTCATCTTATTTCCATTTACTAGAAAAACAGCTATGCAATCTGAATTATTAAAGAAAGCTCAACCTGAACTTGCTAAGTTGGAAAAGAAATATGAAAATAAAACAAGTACTGAAGATCAAAATAAAAAAGCCCAAGAAATGATGTTAATATATCAAAAATATAAAATTAATCCAATTTCTGGATGTTTACTTGCATTTATTCAATTACCTTTATTATTAGCATTCTATGAAGCAATAAATAGAACACCAGCTATCTTCGAAGATAAATTATTATTCTTTGAATTAGGAAAAACACCTTGGATAGGAATTAAATCAGGAGAATATATTTATATTTTATTAGTAGTTTTAATCTTTTTAGCAACATTATTCTCATTTAGAAAAACATTAAAAGATCAAACTGCACAAGGTGGAAATATGAAGATGACATTATACTTTATGTTAGCCATAATTACTTATAGCTCATTTACATTAGCAAGTGCTGTAGGTATCTATTGGATAACATCAAATGTATTTACTATAATACAAAATATAATGGTTGAAAGAAAGAAGGTTAACTAATGAAAAAATATGAATATGAAGGACGTACAAAAGAAGAAGCAATTGAAAAAGCAACTACTGAATTAAAAGTCGTAGAACAAAATTTAATTGTTAATGTGCTTGAAGAAAAAAACACACTACTTAAGAAAAATGTCAAAATAGAAGTTATTAATTATAATGATCTAATTGATTATATTAAAGAAAGTATCATTGAAATAACTAAACTTATGGGTCTTACAGTTAATTTAGAAGTAAGAAGACGTGAAGATAATATTACTATTAAATTATTTTCAGATCACAATGCTGTACTAATTGGTAGAAATGGTAGTACAATCGAAGCATTACAAACTATCGTAAGACAAATTGTTTCAAACGAAACAAAAGAATATATTGGTATTATCTTAGATGTTGAAAATTATAAAGATAAAAAAGTTAAGAATCTTGAATTTATGGCTAAGAAAATAGCAAGAGAAGTAAAAGATACAAAAGTTGAAGTAAAACTTGATAGTATGAACTCTTATGAAAGAAGAGTTATTCATAGTATCTTATCAGACAATAAGTATGTATATACTGAATCTGTTGGCGAAGAACCAAATAGATGTGTTGTCATTAAACCTAAAGAAATGTAAAAGATATTAAAAAAATATCTTTTTTTTTATATCTGTGTTAAAATATATGCAGATTGGAGGGAAAATTATGGAAGATACAATTGCTGCTATCTCAACAGCCCTAGGTGTCGGAGCGATATCTATTATTAGATTAAGTGGTAAAGATGCCGTAAATATCGTAGATAAATTATTTGATGGAGACTTAAAAAATGCCAAAACACATACAATTCATTATGGACATATTGTTTCTAATGGAGAATTAATTGATGAAGTATTAGTAAGTGTCATGTTAGAACCTAAAACATTTACGAGAGAAAATGTCGTAGAAATTAATTGCCATGGTGGAATAAGTACAACCGAAAAAGTTTTAGAATTAGTTCTATCTAATGGGGCTAGATTAGCTGAACCAGGTGAATTTACTAAAAGAGCTTTCCTTAATGGAAGAATAGACCTAATGCAAGCTGAGGGTGTCATGAATCTAATCGAATCTAAAACAGATCTTTCAAGAAGTACCTCTATGAAACAATTAAATGGTACTGCTTCCAATTTAATATCATCATTAAGAAGTGAACTAATTGATATTATTAGTAATATAGAAGTTAATATTGATTATCCAGAATATGAAGATATTGAAGTAGTAACAAATAATAAAATATTACCAAAAATTAAAGAATTTAAGGATAAAATTAAAAAGATAATTAAAGAATCAGAAAATGGCAAAATTATTAATGAAGGTATCAATATCGGTATAATTGGTAAACCAAATGTTGGTAAAAGTAGTCTATTAAATGCCTTACTCGAAGAAGATAAAGCCATTGTAACTGAAATTGAAGGAACAACCAGAGATATCGTAGAGGGTAAATTTATTCTTGATGGTATTGTATGTAATGTGATAGATACTGCAGGAATAAGAAAAACAGATGATATTGTTGAAAGTATTGGCGTAAACAAAAGCTTAGAAACAATAAAGAAAGCCGACTTAATTATTTACATGCTAAATAACAACGAAGAACTAAATGATAATGATAAAGAATTGTTAGAAAAGATAAAAGATAAAAAACATTTTATTGTCATAAATAAAATAGATCTAGATAACAAATTGAAAATAGATGAAGAAAATGCAATTAAAGTAAGTATTACAAAAGGAATTGGAATAGAAAAAATAAAAAATAAAATAATTGAAATGTTTAATTTAGAAATGATTAATACTAAAGATATGACTTATCTAAGTAATGCAAGAAGTATTGCTTTGTTAAATAAAGTATTAAATATTATAAATGACTGTATAGAAAATATTGAAAAAGAACTTCCAATAGATATTATTGAAATGGATTTAAAGAACAGTTGGAGTATTTTAGGTGAAATAATTGGTGAAACATACACCGATGAATTAATAGATGAAATATTTTCTAGATTCTGTCTTGGAAAGTAGTGATAACTATGGAATATGACATTATTGTCGTAGGTGGAGGACATGCAGGATGTGAAGCCGCTTATGCTGCTGCCACAATTGGAAAGAAAACACTTTTAATAACGGCTAGTAAAAATAACATTGCTACCCTACCTTGTAATCCCTCAATTGGTGGTAGTGCTAAAGGTATTATAGTCCGTGAGATAGATGCTCTAGGTGGTATCATGGGTAGAATTGCCGATAAAACACAACTTCAGATGAAGATGTTAAATTCATCAAAAGGACCTGCTGTTAGATCATTAAGAGCACAAGTAGATAAAGTAACATATCCAAAAACAATGCTAGAAACATTAGAAAAAAAAGAAAATCTAGAGATTAAAGAAGCTATGATTGAGGATTTGATTGTTGAAGACAAAGAAGTTCAGGGAGTAATTACCGAATCAAATGAAAAAATATATAGTAAAAAAGTTATTTTGACAACAGGAACATATTTAAAAGCTGACATATTAATAGGTAGTGAAAGAACAAGAAGTGGTCCTCATGGTGAAAAGCCATCAATGCATTTAAGCGATAAATTAAAAGCATATGGTTTTGATATTTTAAGACTTAAGACAGGAACTCCACAAAGAATTGAAAAGAGTTCTATTGACTTTTCTAAAACGCACGAAGAAAAAGGCGATAGCGAGTGTTATAGCTTCAATACTGAAGCAACAAATGATTATGACGTAACTAAGCAAATACCATGTCATTTAATTTATACAACGCCTGAAACTCACAAAATAATTCTTGATAATTTAAATAAATCAGCCATGTATGGCGGAAGAGATGATATCGAAGGTGTTGGGCCAAGATATTGCCCTTCAATAGAAGATAAAATCGTTAGATTTAGCGATAAAGAACGACATCAACTATTTATAGAACCAGAAAGTATCTATTATGATGATATGTATCTTCAAGGATTTTCAACAAGCATGCCAAGAGATGTCCAAGAAAAAATGGTTCATTCACTACCAGGTCTAGAAAATGCTATTATTAATAAATACGCATATGCTATTGAATATGATGCTATATACCCTACTCAAGTAAATAGATCATTAGAAACTAAAGTGTTAAAAAACCTTTATACTGCTGGCCAAATCAATGGTACAAGTGGATATGAAGAAGCCGCAGGACAAGGAATAATTGCAGGAATTAATGCAGCCTTATCAATCGATAATAAAGAACCATTAATATTAAAAAGAAATGAAGCATATATTGGTGTTTTAATTGATGATTTAGTAACAAAAGGAACAATTGAACCATACCGTATGCTAACATCTCGTGCCGAATATAGATTAATTTTAAGACACGATAATGCCGATTTAAGACTAACTGAATATGGTTATAAAGTTGGTACAATAAAAGAAGAACGGTATCAAAAATTTATAAACAAAAAAGAAAATATAAAAAAGATTATCTCTATTCTAAAAGAAACAAAAATTAATCCAACTAAAGAAAATAATGAAAAATTAGCAAAATTAAATAGTGCTACTTTAAAAGATTCAATTAGTTTATATAATCTATTAAAAAGAACTGAAATTACAATGTCTATTTTACAAGAAGAAAAGTTTATAGATTTAGATTATACTAAAGAAGAATTAGAACAAGCTGAAATATTTAGTAAATATGAAGGATATATCAATAAAGTCAACAAAGAAGCTGAAAAGATGCTTAAATATGAAGAAAAACAAATTCCAACAAATATTGACTATAATGTTGTACCTAATTTAGCTAGTGAAGCTAGACAAAAATTACAAAAGATAAATCCTACTACATTAGGGCAAGCCCTAAGAATTAGTGGTGTTAACCCATCAGATATATCCATTTTAATGATATATTTAAGGAAGTATTATCATGAATAAAGAAGAATTTATAAATGAACTAAAAAAAATTAATATTGATGTTACAGATAAAAAATTAGAACAACTAGATAAATACTATAAAATATTAGTTTCCGAAAATGAAAAATATAATTTAACAGCCATAACCGAAGAAAAACAAGTATACTTAAAACATTTTTATGATTCTTTAACAATATTCAAAATGATCGAACTAGAAAATCAAACTATTTGTGATATTGGTACAGGAGCAGGATTTCCGGGCATGGTATTAAAAATATTTTTTCCTAACTTAGAAATAACCTTATTAGATGCTACTAGTAAAAAATGCCAATTCTTAGAAAACGTTATAAAAGAATTAGGTTTAACAAAAATAAATGTCGTTAATGCAAGAGCAGAAGAATATAGTCATAAAGTAAGAGAACATTATGATTTAGTAGTTTCAAGAGCTGTAGCACCACTAAAACATCTACTTGAATATTCTATCCCGCTACTAAAAAAAGATGGTTATTTTATAGCAATGAAGTCTTCAATTGCTGAAGAAATGCAAAATATTGATAATTACTATAAAAAACTACATTTATCTAATGAAGAAATAATTGAATTTACATTGCCAATTGAGAATAGCAAAAGAACTATTTATCGAATTCAAAAAATGCAAGAGACAGATAATAGATATCCAAGACAATATAAAGATATAAAAAAAAGAGATATATAAAATGTATCTCATTTTTTTGTATCTGAATAATATACCATTTCTTGAATTTGACCACTAACTAAATCTAACTCATCATCATAATCATTAAATAGAATTTCTTCAACATCAAATAATAAATCATGAAAATTACTATATTTTTTATAATCTATCCCGTTATTTTTAAGTACCATAACCTGATAATCACTAAGTAACATACGATTTTCTCTTCTTTTTAATAATAATGAATCTTGATTAGAAAAATCTACAGCATCATTAAAATTAATATCACTTTTCATTATACCACCAGCAAAAGTATACCATAATTTATAAAAATATGTTGAAAAAAATATAAAATTAGTATATTATTAATATAGGGTAGAAAAGAATGAGAGGTGGTATTTTTTTGACAACTGAAAGCATAACCTACATAAATATTGGTTTAATAGTACCCAATCAATTGCAGCCAAGACAAAATTTTAATGAACAATCATTGAATGAATTAGCTGAATCAATAAGAAAACATGGAATATTAAATCCAATATTGGTAAGAAAAAAAGATGACAAGTACGAGATAATTGCTGGAGAGCGAAGATATCGTGCAGCAAAAATTGTAGGTCTAGAGCAAGTTCCTGCTATCATAAAAGAAGTAGATAACGAAGAAGAAATAGAACTAGCTATAATTGAAAATCTTCATCGTGAAAATATTTCCGCTATCGAAGAAGCTAAAGCATATGAAAAAATATTGCGTAGTACAAATATGACAGAGCAAGAACTAGGTAATAAAATTGGAAAATCTCAGTCTTTTATATCGAATAAATTAAGGCTGTTAACGCTACCAAACAATGTGCAAGAAGCACTAATCCAAAAGAAAATAAGTGAAAAACATGCTAGAAGCTTACTGACTGTGAAAGAATTAGATAAACAGACAGAGCTCTTAGAAAGAATAATTAATGAAAAGTTAACAGTAAAAGAATTAGATAATCTTATTAACGAGAAAAAAATTTCTGAAGAAGAAATCAAAAATGCAATCGATGATATTATGAAATCTTTAAATATCATGGAAGAAGAAGAAAAAGAAGAAAAGGAAAGTGATAATATGAATAATGAAAATTTTTTCCCAAATTATGGTCCTAATCCAGAATCAAATAATAATGTGTCATTAAATACAATGAATCAACAAGCTCCTGCACCTGCACCTGGAATGGTAGGATTTCCACAGGTAAATGAACCTGCACCAATGCCTACTCTTGAAGTTCCAACAGGAGCTCCAATGCCAGCGCCTCCAGTGATGGGAGCACCAGAGCCAATGATGGCTCCTGAACCAGTAGCACCAATGCCTACTCCAGAACCTGCTGTAGACAATATGGTACCACCACTTCAAGTGCCAGATATGAATGCACCAAGTTTAGATCAACCATTATTTACTGGTATGGATAATTTAGGAGTTCCACCAATGACTGATGCACCTCAACCAGAGGTTTTAAATGGAAGTATTCCTGTTCCAGAGCCAATGCCAGCACCTCCAGTGATGGCAGCACCAGAGCAAGTTGCTCCTCCGGTTCCAGAATTTAATCCTGTGGAAATGCCACAACCAGAAATGATTAATCCATTACCTCCACAAGAAGAACCATTATTTAATCCAGAACCTACAGCACCACAATTTGATATGTCAGTACCAACACCAGCAATTGAACCACCAATGACTGACAAATTCACTGAAGTAACAACATTGCTTCAAAATAATGGTGTTGCATATAAGGCATATCATGGAGACAATGGTAGTTGTATAATTATTGAATTATAAAAGTTCCAATATGGAACTTTTTTTATTGACTATTTTCATTAATTACTTCACTTTCAGTAGTTTCTTTAAATACTGCATCTAAGTCATAACTATAATCAGCATATGGCTCTGTTCCTTTTATAAAATAAAACATTTTACTTTTACTTACATTTTCTTTAGCAATTTCACCAGTAATTGGATTCACAAGCACTCCCACTATATTATTTGGCACATTATACCAATTATCTTTTTTATTTGCTAAATATTTTTCCATTGTCTCAATCCAAATATCCTTATGATATGTTGTTTCCCCAGAAGAAAAGAAGGTATTATCATCGTATCCAGTCCAAACACCTAAAACAGCATCCTTGTTATAACCTATAATCCACATATCAGTATTTGTAGTACCAGATTTAATAGCATATTTATGAGTAATTTTAGGTAACAAGCTTATTAACGTAGGATAATTATAATCGATAAAACTAGTATCGTATGTATATGTTAACATCTCATTTAATATATATACTAAACTCGCATTTAAAACATTAGTTTTATTATCTTTATATTCATAAAGAATATTACCATTATTATCTTCGATTCTTCTTATTAAATGTCCAGTAACTTTATAACCCATATTAGCAAAAGTTGCATATGCCGAAACCATATCAAATAGCGATATTTCTTCGGTACCAAGCGCCAGTGAAGGAACCTCTTCCATTTTACCAGTAATACCTAATCTATTAGCAATAGCTGCTAATTTATCCTCACCTAAAAACAAATGCGTTTTGACAGCATAAATATTATCAGAGTAAGCAATTGCTGCCCCCATTGATAAGGAACCATTAGCATATTTATCGTTGTAGTTTTTAGGAGTATATTTTTTATTGTTAGCAAAAGAAAAAGTCGTTTTCTCACTAATAAATGAAGATGTAGAAGTAAATCCATTTTCTAAAGCAGCATAATATAAAAAAGGTTTCATCGTAGAACCAACCTGTCTTTTGGCATTAATAGCTCTATTAAACTGACTAACATTATAGTCAGTTCCACCGATTAGAGCTAATACTTCCCCATTTTCTGGTTTCATTAGAATAGCTCCAACTTGCATCTCATTAAAATTCTTACTATTTACTGATTCCTCCAAATAATTTTGTGCACTTTCATCCAACGTCGTATATATTTTTATCCCACCAGTATATAATATTGACTCCGGAATAGAAGATATCTCCTTAAGTTCATTTAATACAGCATCTTTAAAGTATAGCTTTCCAGAGGTAATATTTGTACTATTGACACCTAAATACAACAAATCTTCTTTATAAGCAGAAGATGCCTCACTTTCAGAGATTTTATCATTATTAACCATAAGTAGTAAAACCGTTTTCTGTCTGTTTTTAGCATTATCCTTATTATATAAAGGAGAATTATTTGAAGGAGATTGCGGAATACCTGCTAACATTGATGCTTCTGCCAAATCCAAATCGGAGGCCTTTTTATTAAAATAATACAAAGAAGCATTCTCTATTCCATACACACCACCATAATTAATAGTATTTAAATAGCCTTCTAATATTTCATCTTTCGTATAATGCGTTTCTAGCTCAAATGCTAATAATGCTTCTTGAAGCTTTCTTTTCCATGTTTTATCGTAATTTAAATACATATTTCTAGCATATTGCTGTGTAATTGTGGAAGCTCCTTCTGATAATGATCCTGAAGATATATTTGTAATAATTGCCTTAATGATTCTAAAATAGTCAAAACCAAAATGCTTATAGAAATGTTTATCCTCTGTCGATAAAGTTGCATCTATTAAATAATTACTAATTTCATTCAAACTAACCCAACTATAATTATTAAAAACTAGATTATCTTTATTGTCATATAAATAGTAAGTTTGATTCCTAGTTATTTCAATTTTAGGAGTTATAAGACAATAAAGATATAACCCAACATTAAAGAGTACAAAAAGAATTATAAAAAATGTAAATAACTTAACTATTTTCTTTAAAAATTTCATGAAATCACTCACATTCATCATACTACCATTATTATTTCTAAAAAAAGTAAAATTATGAGTTCTATTTTTATATAACTTATGATATAATGTTGGTTGAATTGTGGTTGGAGGTGTTTTTCCATTAAAATTAAAGTAAAAGGATACCTAAAAAACATAACAAAAAACAAGGTGGAATACATAGATACAAACGCAATTAAAAATAAAAATAAAATTAGTTATGTCGTAGATGGTATAAAACATAAATTAGAACTTTTAGATAACAAAATAATCATTGAAAGAGAGAATGATATATTTTCTAACAAACTAGAATTTATAAGTAATGAAGAAACAAAATCAGAATATTATATAAAAGAATATAATTCGCAAATAGATATAAATATCATAACTAAAAAAATAACTATTGCTAAAATAGTAAGAATAGAGTATATTATAAAAGACAGTGAAGAAGAATATATCTATGAAATAGAAATGAGTGAATAAATATATGAGTATAAAGAAGGAATTACAAGAGATAATATATGATAGTTTAAAAAAGAATAATATTGACTATCAAGAAGAAAATATTATAATTGAAACACCAAAAGATTTAAATAATGGTGATTATTCCACAACTATTGCTATGGCTCTTGCCAAAGTATTACATAAAAGTCCATTAGAAATAGCTGAATCAATAAAAAAAGAGATAGACAATAAAATAATTGAAAAAGTAGAAGTTGCAGCACCGGGTTTTATAAATATTTATTTAACGAAAAAGAGATTAACTGATGAAGTAAATAATATTATCTCATTAAATAAAAAATATGGTAAAAACAACTATGGCAATAATAAAAAAATTAATATTGAATATGTAAGTGCCAATCCTACCGGAACCCTTCATATTGGTCATGGGAGAGGAGCAACCTATGGTGATAATTTATCAAGAATAATGAGTAGTTGTGGTTATGATGTCACAAGAGAATACTACATCAATGATGCTGGAAATCAAATGAATAATCTAGGAATCTCAATTAAAGAAAGATACAAAGAAGTATGTGGCCTAGAATGTAAACTTCCAGAAGATGGTTATCATGGCAAAGAAATTATTGCTCTAGCCAAAACAATATATGAAGAAAATAAAGATACTAAATTAGATGAAGACATTGAATACTTTAAACAAGAAGGATTAAAAGTATTATTAAATGAAATAAAAAAAGATTTAGATATTTTTAGAGTAAATTTTGACGTATTCACAAGTGAACAATCTCTATATGATAGAGGCTATGTAGACAAAGTATTAAATACATTTAAAAAGAATGATGCCTGTTATGTATCAGAAGATGCTTTATGGTTAAAAACATCAAATTATGGCGATGAAAAAGATAGAGTTATTGTAAAAAGTGATGGAAGTTATACTTATTTGCTTCCTGATATAGCATATCATTCTAATAAAATAGAACGTGGTTTTGATGAATTAATTGATGTTCTTGGAGCAGATCACCATGGATACATTAATAGATTAAAAGGAGCTTTAACTATTCTTGGATACAATAGTGACATCTTAGATGTAAAAATACTACAAATGGTAAGACTACTAAAAGATGGTGAAGAAATTAAGATTAGTAAAAGAACAGGAAAAACAATTACTTTAAATGACTTAATCGAAGAAGTAGGTATAAATGCTACAAGATATTTCTTTGCATCAAAGAGTTTAGATACTCAAATGGATTTTGATTTATCATTAGCAATTAAAAATAGTAATGAGAATCCAGTATATTATATTGAATATGCAAATGCTAGAATATCAAGTATATTAAATAGTTACAAAGAAGAAGTCACATCACTTGAAGAATATAAAACAATTACTGAACCTTTAGCATATACTATTATGAATAAATTATTATCATATGAAGATACGGTAATAAGTGCCGCTACAAAGAAACAACCACATATCATATGTAACTATGTATATGACTTAGCAGCATTATTCCATTCATATTATACTAAGGAAAAATTTATTACTGAAGACAAGGAATATACAAAAGAAAGAATGGCCTTGTTAAAAGCAATTAAAATAGTTATAAATAATTCATTAAATTTAATTGGTATTATACCAAGAGAAGAAATGTAGGAGGATATTATGAAATTAAGTAAAATGAAAAAAGAAGATATTGAATTATTATCATACACTAACATTGCTAAGTTGTATTTAGAAGAAAATAAAAAATCAATGAATACGGCTGATTTGTTTAAAGAAATATGTAAACTATTGGATTTATCTGAAAGAGTATATCAAGATAAAATAGCAGATTTCTTTCAATCAATGACAACATCAAAAGATTTTGTTTTATTACCAGATGGTACATGGGATCTAAAAGCAAATCATAAAGTAAAAATTGTTATGGATGATTTGTATGAAGAAAAAGACGACGAAGAAAATGAAGAAGAAATTGATGAAGATTCTGAAGGCACAGAAAACGAAGAGTATAATTCAATAGACGATGAAGAGGAATATGCCGAAGAAGATTTAGCAGATCTAACAATTTTATCTGAAGAAGAATTAGAGGATAGCGAATAGCTATCTTTTTTTGTTATATTCATAGTAAATACACATATACTTGACTAGGTGAAACATGAAAAAAATAAAAATTGGATTACCTAGAGCTCTCCTCTATCACAAAAATGGTGTAATGTGGCGTCATTTTTTTACGAAATTAGGATGCAAAGTAATAATAAGTAGCGAAACTAACGAAGAAATTATATCAAAGGGGATTGCCAATACCATTTCTACAACTTGTATTCCATATAGGATATATATTGGACATATATTATCCTTAATGGATTGCGATTATATATTTATTGCAAGAATATGTAATAATAGCCGCCATAAGGCCTGTTCTAGATTTAATGATATCTATGATAATCTTAAATATCTTGTAACAAAGAAACAAATTATCGATTATAGTGCTTACTACCAAAGATTATCATTACCATTTTTAATATATATGAAAATAGGTTTAAAACTAACATGGGATCCATTAAGAACATTGTATAGTTATTTCTATTCCTTAAATAAGCAAAAGAAATACCATTTAAACAATATAAATGAATGCAAAAACAAAATAACAAATCCCAATAAAAAAGTATTAGTATTATCACACATATATAATCTCAAAGATAAATACGTTTCGGATCAAATAATAAAAAATCTTAAAGAGAATAATATTATTCCTATTATGGCAGATGGTATAGATAAAAAAACAGCCATTCTTTTTTCGGAATATTCCCCTATTCCATTAGAAACCGAAGAGTTAAAAGAATTGGTAGGTTCATTATATTACTATTATCACATGATAGATGGCTTAATTTTTATTAAAACCACTTATTGCCTTGAAGATAAAACCATTAGTATAATATTAAAAGACAATGAAAGAGACATAATAACTACTACAATTACAATTGATGATATTATAAAAAATATAGATTTAGAAACAAAATTAAAATTATTTATAAATGACATAAATACTATAAATATAAGGAAATAATTATTTTAAGAAAAAAGATACAAAAAACATTTGTATCTTTATTTTGTTTATGTTATAATTAATTTGAATAAGAAGGTGGTCAAATGGAAGAGACAATTGTTATATTACTTGTAGCCCTAACTCTATTAACTATTTTCTGCTTATATAAAATGTTAGACAAGAGGGGTCTATATTTTGCAGTAGTATTATTGACACTCCTTACTTTTGTTTTGAATTTCAAAGTATCAACTTTTTTAAAGATGAATATTAATGTTGGTATAATACCATATATTGCTACATTATCTGTTATATACATCTTCATCATCAAGTATGGTTACAAAGAAGTTAATAACTTATACAAGATATGCTTATTATCAAATATTGGAGTTGCATTACTGCTTTTAATTATGAATTATTTTATCCCAGCACCTACTGAAACAATTTCAATAAATATGCAAGGAACATTCGAATATAATTATAAAATATTAATAATATATCCAATCATGATGTTCTTAAGTCAGTTTATGATTACTAAATTTTATAAATTAGTAGCTAATATTCAAAATAATCCAGCATTATGTATAACATTAACATATATTATTACTTCAATAGTATATACAGTAATATTTTATGTTTTATGTTACATAGGTATTATGGAAGTAAAATATTCCCTATTCTTAGGAATATCAACATATATCATTGGATTAGCAATAACAGTAATACATATAATTTTTATAAATTATATAGTAAGTGGTAAGAAGGTGATAAAATGAGGAATCTAATTCTTATCGTTTCAGAAGTATTAATTTGTTATATTTTGATGCTAATATTATCTAAAAAGTATAAAACAGATGGATTATATGTATATGGTATAATTGCTACATTTATTTCTTGTATTATGAGTCTTAAAAAAATAGAAATGATTAGTGTCAGTGTACCAATTGGTTTTGGAGTAACAACATCACTAATTATTGCAGGTAATATAATTACTCAGAAAAGAGGACCTGAAGAACTAAAAACATATTTAGCTTTAATACTAGTAACTGTCTTAGTAAGTTGTTGCTTTTGTAATCTATCAGGCTTAATGGAAAGTAGTAATTACAATTTATATGCAAATAAATCATATGATAGCATCTTTGCATACAATTTAAGAATATATTTAGCTTTACTTGTTTCGTTACTTTTATCAACATGGATTAGTTCAAAATTATATTATTTATTAAAAAGATTACAAAATAAGATAATTTTAAGTAATATTTTTTCAATCATAATTGTTGAAGTAATAGAAAATACAGTATTTATCTTAGGTGCTTATCTATTTGAATATAAAGCCATGGATATTATATTATGTTTAATATTTAGATATACAATAAAAACAATAATTGGACTAATTGGTACCATACCAATATATATAGCAAGTAAGCAAAGTTAATAAGGAAGTGATTTTATGAGAACAAGAAAAAAAGAATTAGTTAGTGATGAACTAAAACCATTTGTAGGTAGAATTATAAGGGAGAATAGAAATAAGTATAATTATTCGTTAGAAGATTTATCCGTTGCCTTGAATCATCAAAAAAACAGACAAACACTACACAAGTATGAAACAGGATTACTAAATATTCCATATGATATTTTCTTTGAAATATGCAATATATTTAATATTGATACATCAATTTTAAATGATATTGAAATAAGTAATGAAGAAAAGGAAATATTAGAAAACAAATTTGTTAAGAATTATGTTAATGATTCAAGAGTAGATAAAAACTTAACTGTTCAAGCTGAAAAAATAATTAATACCTATAAAAATGCTAATTATGAACCGCTAATAGGAAAATCAGAATTATCTGTTAAAATATTAGATGATTCAATGAGCCCATTCTATCTAAAAAATGATCACATATACTTTGAGAAGAAAGAAGATTATAAAAACGGAGATGATATAGTCATTGCTACTAAAGCAAATATCTTATCTGTAAGAAAATTATATAAATATCCAAAAGGAATCATTCTTCAAGCTATGAATCCAAAATATCCAAGTTTAAATGTTAATATTATGTCTACGGATATGATACTAGGTAAAGTCACTGCCATACATAGAGAGATAAAATAAAAAAACAACTTTATAGTTGTTTTTTTCTATTTATAAAAGACTAGTTTAGAGCATCTTTTAATTTGTTTCCAGCTTTGAAACCAGGTACTACTCTTGCAGCAATTTTAACTTCTGCACCAGTTTGTGGGTTTCTACCTACACGAGCTTTTCTCTTAGATACTCCGAAAGTTCCAAAACCAACTAAAGTAGTCTTTTCACCTTTCTTTAATGACTTTGTTAATGCATCTAGCATAGCATCTAAAGCACGAGCTGAGTCAGCTTTTGTAAGTCCAGTCTTTTGAGCCATTGCTTCAACTAATTCTACTTTTTTCATTTTTATTTTCCTCCTTTAAGCACGAATTATATGCTTACACTTATAAATTACCATTTATTTATTGTAAAATCAATACTTTTAACACAAATTAACGCAAATTATAAGGTGTAAATAGCCTTATTCAGTTATTTATTAAATATCATATCTATATTATAATATTATATAGTAGGATGTGATAATATGGCTAAGAAGAAAGAAGAAGATATTAAAAAGAAGTTTTCTAATAAAGAAATAGCTATTTTAGTAATACTTGGAGTTACTTTATTAATAGGAATAATATACCTATTAGATGTTATTTTATTTGGTAAAAATAGTATTACTTATTTTACTAATGTTATATATGCTTTCTTACTTACTGTATTTATCTTTATATATGTATTAGTAGGAATTAATGCTAGTAAGACTAATGGAAAGTCCTTTATAATAATTGGTTCCTTATTTTTAATGCTTTTCTCATTATTAAATATTTTTAATAATCATGTCATTATTAATATACCTAAACAAAAATATATAGAAGACTTTACTACTAAATATATGACTGAAGCTAAGAAATGGGCTAGTGATAATAATATTAGGTTAAAAGAAGTATATGAATACTCAGATACATTTAAAGAATATACTGTCATTTATCAAAGTGTTAAACCTGGTACTTTAGTAAAAGATATTGAAGAATTATCAATTACTATTTCTGAAGGGCCTGACTATTCTAAAGAAGTATTATTCCCTTCTATGGTAGGTAAAACAGTTGATTATGTACTAGAATTTATCGAAAACAATTATTTTACAAATGTTACTATTAACTTTGTAGAAAATGAAGAAACTAGAGATATTGTTATTAATCAAGATAAATCTGGTGCTCTCCCTAGAAATGAAGCTATTACTATTACTGTAAGTATTGGTTCTTTAGAAGAAATAGAAGATGTTCAATTAATTGATCTTGCTAATACATCATTATTTAAAGCATCTACTTGGTTAAAGAGAAATTCTATTAAATATGATATTGAATATGAATATGATGATAATGTACCTAAAGGAAATGTAATTAGTACAGATACCGAAGTAGGTTCTATGGTAGGAAAGAACTCTACTATTAAACTTAAAGTATCTAGAGGGGCTAAAATAGAA
>JAEEGF011895387.1_pt1 | contig 38667 bp, 30 predicted proteins | sample 9134171 | NCBI WGS metagenome assembly JAEEGF01 (sample SAMN16246542, study PRJNA631951) | gut metagenome | biome: gut microbiome; feature: rumen; material: AP-attached | host: Bos | place: Iran: Karaj | collected 2018-10 | reverse complement strand
TATGACTAGCTGGATGATACCGTATATAAGGTGGATATGAGGATAACCGGAGTCAGCGGATCTTCCGGAACCATGAATTACAGTATTACCAGGATTACCGGAGCCGGAGAGGAACTGTTGTATTCTGATACGGTCAATGATTACCCTCTGGCCGGAGCAGTCATATATGTCAGCAATGACCCGGCTTCAAAGTCCGACATGTCAGAGACACTCTCACTCGAACTGGCGAAAACGACAAATACATCGTTTGACGTTACTTCTACTGTGTTTACCCTTAAGAGTTCGGGCAATACCGTAGCCACATATTCATATGAGAACGGTAACTGGGTGTGGAAGAATAAGAACGGTGATAACTGGGGGATTACGTCTTTCCCGCTGAAGGCCAATACAGCTTATACGATTGAAGAGACCTTCAGCACACCATCTTATTCGTGCTATGACGGCAATAAGATAAGTTATCAGGTCAATAACACGGAGCCCGGATGGAGCAAGGTGTCTGATAACACATATGAGATGAGCTTTACCACCGGACAGCTCGGAGGCGCTGCTTATTCGTTCAAGGCAGTCAACGATAATGAAGAGGCATATGTCAGCGTTATCAAGCAGGTAGTGGAAGCATCAGATACCAAAGACGGCTTTAAGTTTGAACTGTGGACTCAGGACGGCTCGATGCTGTTGGCCAAGGGCGAATCAGATACAGAAGGTAAGGTCTTGTGGGACAACGGCAGTGTGTCCGGAGCAGAGGTTCTAACAATACCTGCAGGCCAATACCAGCTGAGAGAACTTGTTCCGGATAATAAGATGTATGGCGGAAGCAAAGCCTCTTATACATATGATGTCCCGGCAGGATTTACCGTGTCGGATGACGGAAGCTACTGGTATAAGACAATACTTGCATCTTCAGGCACTTCTGTTGTTCAGACGGTAAGCAATGACAGATGCCAGGCAAATATCAGGGTTAACAAGATAGCTGAAGACGGCAATGATGAAGGAATTGAGTTCGAACTCTACTATGGAGGCAACGGTGATGAACCGAACTGGAGCTATGAGCTGGTCGATACTGCGGTAACGGATGCAGACGGTAATGCGTATTTCGAAGAGCTGCCTCTCGGGTGGTACAGGGTTAAGGAGATCGTCCCGGATGATTATAAGTGTGTCTGGGTCGGTAATGATGCCTCCGGTTATAAGACGGTTCATCTGACAAAGTCTTCGGATAACCAGACAATAGCCGTTACTGCCATCAATATCATCAATACGCAGATCGTGATAGAGAAGACTGATGCCTGGGACGGAAGCAAGGTATCGCTTTATACGGGAAGCCCGGTAAAGTTCAGGGTATATGAAGACAAGAATGCCAACGGACTGCTCGACGAAGACGAATCCGGAGCTTATGTTGAGATAGTTGATACGGATCTTGACGGTGTTCTGACGGTAAAGGAAGTAGGGTCAGGAGCTTATCTGCTCGAGGAGATGCTCTCTCCAAACGGATACTATAAGGCTGAAGGTCTGATGCCTGTCATAGTCGATGCTGCTTCTAAGGTTACTGTAGAAGTTCCGCAGACTCCGTATGCAGAGAAGATCATTATCCATAAGACTGACTCGGTAACGGGAGAAGCCGTTGAGGGCGCTGGATTCACTGTATATGAGGATCTTAATGAAGACGGTATCCATCAGGACAATGAACCCGTGGCACAGACTTACGATCAGTTGGCGGGAACGATGAAGGATGCTTCGGTTACCGAGACAGCTGCAGGGAAGTACGAATCAGACCTTCTGAGAGCAGGATGCTATGTGGCTGTAGAGACGGTTCTTCCTTCCGGATATTTCTACTGTGATGAGAATGGCAAGTCATCCTCGGAGGCTAATTACTTCGCGTTTACTGTAGAACTGAAGGATACAAAGGCTGATCCGGAGCAGGGGACGCAGGAATTCTACGCAGAGAATGTTCCCGGCGGAGTATTGGTGTTCAAGGTCAATGAATCAGGCGATATGCTGTCAGGGGCAGAGTTTACTGTCTACAAGGATGACGCGTGTAAGAACACTATAGGTGTTCTCAAAGAAGGAAGCGCCGGCTGCTATTCTTACTACGGACTTGATGCAGGCACATATTATCTTGCCGAGACAAAAGCTCCGACAGGTTATATCTGCGACAAGAATGTATATGAGTTCTCGGTCAGTGCTGATGAGAGCACAGCCGTTATTACAAATGCTTTTGCCGCGGAACTGGCACAAGCAGGTGATTTCTGTGATCCTCAGCCGATTGCAGGAACGGTACTTGTGGATACTTCTTCTGAGGCGATGATGCAGTCTAAGATGCTGTCGTGCGGCGAGAACGTGGAACTTACGGACTATGTTGCCTGTGCGGGACTTAATACAGGCGAGACATATAAGCTGACCGGAACTCTTGTGGTAAAGAGTACAGGCGAGAAGCTTACTGATAAGAATGGATCTGTAATCGTGTCTGAGACAGAGTTCACAGCCACATCCTCGTTTATGACAGTAATGGTCGATTTTGAGATCGATACTACGTCACTTGAAGGTGAATCACTTGTAGCATTCGAGATCCTGGAAGATCAGGACGGGAATAAATACTCTCATGAAGACATTGAAGACGAAGCCCAGACTCTGACTATGCCGGAAGTTGGCACGAAGGCAACAGACGGCTATACAGGTACATCGGTGATGCTTTGTTCGGACATGGTCACGATCAATGATGAAGTATCCTGTAAAGGACTTAAGAGCGGTGCCGATTACAAGATCATCGGAACTCTTATGGACAAGGCAATGGGAACTGCGCTCTTAGATGCCGAAGGCAAGCCGGTCATGTCAGAGAAGACTTTTACGGCTCAGTCAGCAGAATCAGTCATTACGGTCAAGTTCGAGAATGTATATATTCCTTATGAGGTCAGGGATATCGTTGTCTTTGAGAAGCTTTACACTGATGATGATGTGCTTCTCGCAGTACATGAGAATCTCGAAGACCTCGATCAGACTGTTACGAGAGCGGTCCTTGAGACCAATGCATCAGAAGAGACTACCGGCAAAGCGGTCATGATGAACTCTACTGTAACTATCGTGGACAAGGTGGATTATTCGGGACTTGTACCGGGTACAAACTATGTCATCGAGGCAACTCTGTATAAGAGTACCGGTGAATCCATTACTGCAAACGGACAGCAGGTAGTAAGCATGGTCGCATTTACTCCCGAAGAAGCAGACGGAACACTTGAGGTACCGATAACATTTGATACTTCCGGCCTTAACGAAGGAGAAGTTGTTGTTGTTTTCGAGAGTGTCAAGGATATTGCCACGGAAGAAGAGATCGCATCAGGAGTACAGAAGGATACCGTGGAAGTCAGCAGACACGCGGACCTCGGAAGTACAACGCAGAGCCTGACGGTCAAGGCGCTTCCGGCAACGGGTGAGGGCTTTACCCGTCTGGCTGCGATAGGAGCAGCATCTGCATTGGCAGGCGGTGTGATCGCACTTATGGTAATGATAAGGAACAGGAAAGAGGAAGAATAAAATAAGCGGGGCTGCCTCATAGCGAGACAGCCCCGTTCCTCCAACAAGAAATCTTGGTTAAAGTTCTGCTTTATGTTCTATGCCGAGTTCTTCGGCAACTGCAAAGAAGGCTTTACGGGAATTCCTGATAGATGTCTCCGATACACAGAATGCGAGTCTGCAGTAGCCGGGGCAGGAGAATGCTGCGCCGGGTACGATGAGGATGTTCTGCTTGGCGCAGATCTCGGCAAACTCGGCATCGCTTAAGCCCTTAGGGGTATTCATGAAGATATAGAGTGCACCGTTAGGTCTAACGGAATCAAAGCCTGCATCGATTATGTTTGAATAGAGGAGGTTCCTTCTGTATTCATAGTTTGCAACATCGACCTTTGCATATATGGACTTCTCGATGACCTTCTGCCAGATCGCAGGAGCATTGACGCTTCCGAGTGTTCTGTGTGAGAGGACGATGGCATTTGTAAGGTCGTCATAGTCTTCGTTCTTAGGCGAGACGAGCGTATATCCGATCCTCTCGCCGGGAAGTGAGAGTGACTTGCTCCATGAGAAGCAGATTATGAGGTTATCGATATACTTCAGTGCGCAGGGAACGGTAAGTCCATCGTATACGAGGTCAATGTAGGGCTCGTCAGAGATAACATGGATCGTGTGATCACAGGACTTGAGCATATCGTTCAGCTCGATAAGGAGTGATTCAGGATATACGACGCCGGAAGGATTGTTGGGCGAGTTGATGATGATCGCCTTGGTCTTGGGCGTGATGGCATCCTTGATTCTGCTGATCACCGGCATGAAGTTCTCGTCTGTGGGAACGATAACGGGTACGCCGTTGTGGTTCTCGATGTAGCCGTTGTACTCCATGAAGTAAGGAGCGAGAACGATGACTTCTTCTCCGTCGTCGAGGAGAGAATGAAGAACGTCATTCATGGCACATGCAGCACCTACCGTCATGCAGACGGCACCCGGGTCGATGGTAAGACCTGACTCGGCAGAACGCTTCTCGGCAACTATCTTTCTTGTCGATTCGTAGCCGCTGTTGCTCATATAGCCGTGCATTCCGGGCGTGGGATTGTCAGCAAGCTCCTTAAGGGCATCTGACACCTCGTGCGGGGGCTCGAGGTCGGGATTGCCGATCGAGAAGTCAAAGACATTGTCCGCACCGTAGATAGCCTTAAGGCGGTTGCCTTCCTCAAACATTTTGCGGATGGCCGAACCACCCGCAAGCTTAGCCTTGATCTTGGATGAAATCATATTACTGCCTCCTGGGTATTATCCTGTTCTTCAATCTTCTCTCGAAGAAACGTTCAGTCAAAGGCTTCTCGTAGAAGAATGACTGGAAATGCTTACAGCCGCACTGGATCAGACGCTTGATATCTTCTTCTTCGTGAGCGCCGTCGCATATAACCGTATATCCTAACTTATCGGCGAGTGTGATCATATTCTCGAGGATGATCATTCCGCGTTCGTCATCGGAAGTGATTACGTCTCTGTTGATCTTAACGTAGTCGAGCTGAACTTCCTGAAGGAGCCTTAGTGTAGTAAGGCCGGAGCCGAAGTTATCTATCGTGATAAGAATGCCGGTCTCCTTAAGCCTCTCAGTACACTGCTTGAGGAGAAGGAGCTCGTCCTTGAAGTTGGGCTCGTTGAATTCAATGCCGATATACTTGTGATCAATGCCGTAGGAATCGATAACCTTGATTATCTCGTCGGCAAGACCTTCGTTGACCAGGTTACGGTTAGAGAAGTTGCAGGTGATGGGAACCACTTCCAATCCCTGGTCAAGCCATTCCTTGACCTTCGCACAGACATTATCAAGGACATAGAAGTCGATCTTGGTCATAAGGCCTGTCTCGGAAGCGGCGTTGATGAAGTCCTGCGGCATGCAGATGTTGCCGTTATGTATCCATCTTGCCAACGCTTCCGCAGCAAACAGGGTAACGTCTTCTTCGACATCACTTATGACGGGCTGGAAATACACGAGGAACTTCTTGTTATCGAGAGCTTCTCTGATGGCATTGGTATATTCCTTGTTCGATATCTTCTCTGACGCGATATGACCTTCGAAAACAACATGGTCTTCGCCGACCTTCCGTGCAGCACTAAGTGCCTGCATACAATCAGTGATCATGGCCATGGCATACATGTATGAGTCATCATACTTAACTATTCCGGAACGTGCGGCCAGGGTATAAACGATGCTCTCATCACGGAAACGGGCATTGATCTTGACACCGTTGAGGAAGGTCTTCATGTCATCCAGACGATCCTTCCTGAAGACGGCAACGAAGTTATCGCCGCCCATATGAGCTACGAACTCGCCTGATTCCTTATCTGCAAATGCAGAGAGCTTATTGCCGAAGTCAGAGAAAGCACTGGATGCGAGGTTCGAACCGAAGAAATGGTTGATCCTGGCGCTGCCCTTGATGTTGACCAGGGCAACGATGTAGTTGCCGGCAGTACCTTCTGCGATGTATCCGTTGAAGATCTTCGCATAATAGTGAAGATTGGGAAGACCGGTCTCCTGATTGTAGTACTTGAGCTTGGTTACTGCCTGCTCAAGATAACGGTAGGACAGCGTAACACTGACACTTGTGGAGAAGAGCTTGAACTGAGGCTTAAGATCATCTGATAATCCGGGGAAGAACTTCTTGAAATAAAACCTGGTAAAGCCTTTCTTGGCATCAGAGAGGTCTTTGGATATCTCAAAATACTCGGACTGATGCTCGTCGGCAGTTACATAGACATTGTTCTGTCTCTCAAGGGTACCGGATGAATAGATGAGATGCTCGATCCTGCAGCATCCGACGGAATCAGCGACAGAAGTAAAAGCTTCGCCTGTAAAATGTTCGCCGTCAAAAGCATCTAATGTGTCAAAGAACCTCTGAATATCGGTTGTGATGCTTTCCATTGAACATTGCTCCGTACTGTTTTTTACATATTTATATTAAGGCAGAAACATAACCAATGCAATTAATATGGCAAATAACAAAAAATACGATAACTCTAAAAAATTAATGATAAGGAGAAAACATGGATAAAGACAATAGGACGGAGAGACGCAAGACCGGTGACAGAGGTGAGGATGCCGTGATCCGGATCTTGTGTGATCAGGGCTATCGCCTGGTGGTAAGGAACTTTGAAGTTCACGGCGTAGGCGAGCTGGACTGCGTTTTCGAGAAGGAACGAGAGATATATGTGTTGGAGGTCAGATCCAGGTGGAATACGGGACCGTATCCGACTTCCGGTGAGACCGTGACCTATTCGAAGAGGCGGAAGATCCAGAGGACCACGTCTTATCTCATTGCAAAGTACGGTTGGTACGACAGAAATATAAACTTTTTGATAGGGCAGGTAACGCATAACAGGGCCGGAATGGTACAAAATGTAGAATTTATACCTTTTTAGTAAAGACCAATGAAATTTGATTGCCAAAAAATTGCAAGTTACATATAATTACTACGGCTTTGGGGCGACCCGGCCTGTTCTTTTTGCAAGAACAAAGAATTAAAATTTCATTTTCGAAAGAAGGATTTCTTGATGAAGAGTTATAAGAGCATGTCTTCGGCTGAGCTCGAGTCTGAACTTAATGCGCTCAGACAGCGCTATGAAGATTACAAGGCAATGGGCCTTAAGATCAACATGATGCGCGGTCAGCCTTCCCCCGAACAGCTTGACCTGTCAAATCATCTGTTTGACGGTATCGCAGATTCCGGTTACAAGGCACAGGACGGCAGCGATGTCAGGAACTACGGCAATCCTGCGGGTCTTGCTGAAGCAAGGAAAGTCTTTGCCGATATCATCGGTACAGAAGCTGATAATCTCTTCCTCGGTAATTCTTCCAGCCTTAATATGATGTTCGATACGCTTATGCGTGCCATGGTCTTCGGTGAGATCGATTCCGACAAGCCCTGGTCCCAGATCGAAGGACGCAAGTGGCTGTGCCCTGCGCCCGGATATGACAGACACTTCAGAGTTACAGAGACACTGGGCTTTGAACTCATCACCGTTCCCATGACCGAGAACGGACCTGATATGGATATCGTCGAGAAGCTCGTTGCTGAAGATGACAAGATCCTCGGTATCTGGAATGTTCCCGTATATACCAATCCGGAAGGCGTCGTATATTCCGAGGAGACATGCAGACGCATGGCTTCGATGAAGACGGCGGCAAAGGACTTCAGGATCATGTGGGACAATGCATATGTCTGCCACCATCTCTTTGATGACGAGTCCGAGAGGGGTAAGGTGCCTGATATGCTCAAGCTCTGCGCTGATGCAGGCTATCCGAACCGTGTATATGAATTTGCTTCATCTTCGAAGGTCACTTTCGCAGGCGGCGGTCTGTCATGCTTTGCAGCCAACAGCGAGAACCTTGCACGTGCCAAGAAGTACATGGGCGTTCAGTCCATCTGCTCCAATAAGGTAAACCAGTATGCTCACGTCAGATTCCTTCCTACAGCAGAAGCCGTTGACGAGATCATGAGAAAGCATGCAGCTATCTTAAGACCTAAGTTCAAGACAGTTATCGACATCCTTACCGAGGAGTTCGATTCCAATACTGATGTCTGCAGATGGACAAATCCGAAGGGCGGCTACTTTGTAAGCTTCTATGCTCTGCCCGGAACAGCAGGCAAGACTGTCGCTATGTGTGCTGATGCAGGTGTTTCCCTTACACCTGCGGGAGCATCCTATCCTTACGGCAAGGATCCTGATGACACCAACATCAGACTTGCGCCTTCATTCCCTCAGCCTTCCGAGATCGAGAAGGCTATCAGGATACTCTCCGTCTGTGCTAAAATTACCGCAGTAGAAAAACTCCTGGAGGAGAAGCAGTAATGAAGAATATTTATGAGAGCCCGTTGAATTCAAGATATGCCAGCCCCGAGATGCAGTTCATCTTCTCGCCTGACAAGAAGTTCACGACATGGAGGGAACTCTGGATCGCACTTGCTGAAGCTGAGAAAGAACTTGGTCTGAACATCACTGATGAGCAGATCGCAGACCTCAAGGCTCACAAGAATGATATTGATTATGAAGATGCCGCTGCAGAGGAGAAGATCCGCCGCCACGACGTTATGGCTCATGTTCATTCCTACGGCAAGCAGGTCAAAGGTTCCGGAGCTGATGCCATAATCCACCTTGGCGCTACATCATGCTATGTCGGCGACAACACGGATATCATCATAATGCGTGAAGCACTGGTTCTCATCAGAAAGAGACTAGTAGTCCTTATCAGCAAGCTCGCTGCTTTCGCTGAAGAATATAAGTCCATGCCTACATTGGGTTTTACTCATTTCCAGCCTGCGCAGCTTGTAACTGTAGGTAAGAGGGCAACACTCTGGCTTCAGGATCTCGTATTTGATCTTGAGACAGTCGAGAACGCGATCGCTTCTCTGAAGCTCTTGGGATGCAAGGGTACGACCGGAACACAGGCATCATTCCTCGATCTGTTTGACGGTGACCACGCGAAATGCGTTGAACTCGACCGTAAGATCTGCGCCAAGATGGGCTTCGAAGGCTCTTACTATGTTTCCGGCCAGACTTATTCCAGGAAGATCGATTTTACCGTTCTCTCCGCACTTGCCGGCATCGCACAGAGTGCTCACAAGTTCTCCAACGATATAAGACTTCTCCAGCACTTAAAGGAGATCGAAGAGCCTTTTGAGAAGAACCAGATAGGTTCATCTGCAATGGCTTATAAGAGGAACCCGATGAGATCAGAGAGGATCGCCTCTCTGTCAAGATATGTTATCGCTGATCTTCTCAATCCCGCGATGACTTCTTCAGAGCAGTGGTTTGAGAGAACACTCGACGACTCTGCAAACAAGCGTATCTCTGTGCCTGAAGCATTCCTGGCCGTTGATGCGATCCTCGGAATCTACACCAATGTTGCATCCGGACTCGTTGTTTATCCCAAGATGATCGAGAAGCATGTTCTTGATGAACTCCCGTTCATGATGACAGAGAACATCATGATGGAAGTTACCAAGAAGGGCGGTAACCGTCAGGAGCTCCACGAAGAGATCCGTCAGCTCTCGATGCAGGCCGGTTCTGTAGTCAAGAACGAGGGCAAGCCCAATGATCTTCTTGAGAGGATCGCTGCTGATCCCAAGTTCGGCATTACAATGGACGAGCTCATCTCTTTGAGAGATCCCAAGCTCTACACAGGCAGATGCCCGGAGCAGGTCGATGCATTCCTCGAAGAGTGTGTAAAGCCGATTCTCGCTTCTCACGCTGATGACCTGAATGTCGGCGAGACCGAGATCAAAGTCTGATATCCGGTCCGGCCATCAGAAATGATATATTTTGACAACAGTGCCACTACTTTTCCTACTGAACGTGTAAGAGCAGTCTGTTCAGATACCCTGGCTGACGAGCTGTCGGGTAATCCCGGCTCTCTTCACAAGCTTGGCGTTGCTGCCGATACCGCATACGGAAAGTGCATATCCGGCACTGCCGTTCTGCTTGGTGCAAAGCCTTCGGAGATCATCTTTACTTCCTGTGCCACGGAGAGTGCCAATACCGCCATCCGCGGCTTTATGAGCAGGAACAGGCGTGCCGGCAATACCGTCATATCCACAAGAACGGAACATAAGGCTACGCTTGAATGTCTCGCATACCTGGAAAAGAACGGTTATAACGTTGTCTATATTCCGGTCTTATCTGACGGCAAGCCTGATCTCAAGGTCCTTGAAGATACACTTGCTGCAGGTGACTGCGCACTTATGTGCTTCACTCTGGTCAACAATGAGACAGGTGCAGTACTTCCTTCTGATGAGATACTGAAGATCAGGAACAGGGTCAGCCCTTCGACTGTGTATTATCTGGATGCCGTTCAGGCGCTTGGTAAGATCAGGATGGATCTTCATAAGACCGGCTGTGACATGTGCTCGTTCTCAGGTCATAAGATCCACGGACTTAAGGGGGTCGGCGTGCTCTATGTCAGAGACGGCATAAGGATAGATCCGCTCATTCTCGGTGGCGGCCAGCAGCGTGGAATGAGGTCAGGTACGCAGAGCCTTGTTCTGGCAAAGTCTTTCGAGACAGCCCTTGAAGAAGCGTCTGAAGGAATTGAAGCTGCATTCGATGACGTCTCTGCGATCAATGGTTATCTGAGAAGAGAACTTGCTGCAAGGAAAGCCATGATACTGTCGCCTGACGATGCTCTGCCTTATGTTCTGAATGTCTCATTTGAAGGTTTTGAATCCGAGACAATGCTACACTGTCTTGAGATATATGATATATTTGTTTCTACTGTTTCGGCATGTTCATCCAAGTCAAAGAAGGTGTCTTATGTCCTTCTTGAGTCCGGAGTTCCGCAGAAGATCGCTGCAAATGCAGTAAGGATAAGCTTCTCAAGGTATAATACGATGCGCGAGGCAGAAGAGTTCATCAGATGTGTTGATGAGATCTACGACAAATTCGCAGTCCGCAGGTGACAGGAGACAGATATGAACGTAATTCTTGCAAGAATGGGTGAGATCACCCTTAAGGGTCTTAACAGAGGCTCATTCGAGATACAGCTCAAGAGCAACCTCAAGTACAGGCTCAAGAGATTCGGCAAGCTTAAGATATTCCAAAGCCAGAGCAGGATCTGGATCGAGCCTCTCGAAGAAGACAATCCGTACTTTGCAGACCTGCAGTCTGCCCAGGAAATCATGAAGGCCATAACACAGGTCTTCGGTATAGTATCCGTAAGCCTTGCAAGGAAGTTCGAAGGTGATTTTGACAGCATCTGTGAGAATACTAAGGCCTATGTCGAAGAACTTCTTGCAGACCATCCTGACTACAAGTCTTTCAAGGTCGAGAGCAAGCGCGGCAATAAGGCTTTCCCGATGGATTCTCCGCATATCTGCGAAGAACTCGGTGCTTATATGCTCGATAATTTCGACTGCCTTACCGTAAAGATGAAGAATCCTGATTTTATAGTGAACGTTGAGATCAGGGAGAGCAATTACGTATACTGCGGCAAGATGATGGCTCACAGAGGTCTTCCCGTAGGAACGGCAGGCAGGGGAATGCTCCTGCTCTCGGGCGGTATCGACAGCCCGGTTGCCGGTTTTATGATGGCTTCCAGAGGAATGCCGCTTGATGCAGTGTATTTCCACTCATATCCGTATACCAGCGATCAGGCCAAGCAGAAGGTTATCGATCTGGCGAAGATCGTATCAGGCTTCTCAGGACGCATGACTCTTCATGTCGTCAACTTCACTCAGATCCAGCTCGATATGTATAAGAACTCGCCTCAGGACATGCTCACTATCACCATGAGAAGAGTAATGCTCCAGATAGCTGAGCAGATCGCGCTTCAGAATAACTGCAAGTGTCTCATTACAGGCGAGAGCCTTGGACAGGTCGCATCGCAGACACTCGAGGCGATCGCAGCAACAAACGAAGTTGTTAAGATGCCGATCCTGAGACCTCTTATAGGTCTTGATAAGCAGGCTACCTGCGATATCTCCCGTGAGATCGGAGCCTTCGAGACATCGATCCTTCCTTATGAGGATTGCTGCACGATCTTCGTAGCAAAGCATCCTAAGACTCATCCTCATCCCGAAGATGTGGTCAAGGCAGAAGAGAATCTTGATATTGCAGAGATGGTAAGAGACGGCGTTCTCGGAACAGAGAAGATCGAGATCAATCCTTTCTGATATAATCCACAGTATGAAGATAGGCAAGCTTACAGATGAACAGCTCGAATCCCTTGTATTGTCAAGGCTTCCGGCTCTGTCACAGACAACCCTCTCGGGCGCCGGCATTGGTGCCGACTGTGCATGGATAAGGGTAGGGGAAGACCTTATGGTCACATCTTCGGATCCTATCACCGCAGGAGGCAAATCATCCGGAACGCTTGCCATACATGTATCCTGTAATGACATAGCTGCCTGCGGAGTCAAACCTTCAGGGATACTTATAGTCATAATCGCTCCGCCGTCAGCCACTGAGACTGATATCAGCGATATAGTCGATCAGGCAAGCCGCGAGGCATCTGCTCTCGGCGTTGACATCGTCGGCGGTCATACCGAAGTGTCTGATGCAGTCAACAGTTTTATCGTCATCTCCACAGCCTTCGGAATCGTTGAGAAGGGCAGTTCGGTCCCATTGGGTAAAGCAATGCCCGGTGACAGTCTCATCATTACAAAGAATGCAGCGATAGAAGGAAGCTTCATCGCGGCAAGTGAGCACAGAGAACTGCTTGACGGCAAGGTGAGCGAAGAATTCATCAATGAGGCATTGTCATATGACAGGCTGGTATCGGTCGTAAAAGAGGGAAGTGCCTGCGGAAGCATTGCTTCATGCTCAGGCAGGGTCAGAGAAGACGGATTCCCGCTGAGCGCTGCCGATCTAATGCACGATGTTACAGAAGGCGGCGTGTTCGGCGCTGCTTTCGAGATGGCTGACTTCTCCAAGTGCGGAGTAAAGGTTGATATGAATCTCGTGCCTTTCTCCGATGCTTCCCGAGCGATCTGTGATGTGCTTGGACTCGATCCCTTCAGGCTTATATCTTCCGGAGCTCTCATGATCGCAACTTCCGAGCCTGATGCTGTCCTTGCAAAGCTCGAACAGGAAGGCGTAAAGGCAACGGTCATCGGAACATTCACTGAAGATATGGCCAGAAAGTATATCGATTTTGACGGCAATGAGTGCGAACTTCCGCCTCCCGGAGCCGACGAGATATACAAGATAAGTTGATCTTTTATTCGGTTTACTAATCACACGAATTTATATATAATACTTCAAGCAAATCAGTACCTTTGTAAGGAGGGTTTATTTCCATGTACGAACACATTAAGGCTGAAGACCCTGAGGTCTATTCCGCAATAATGCAGGAGATCGGCCGTCAGCGCGACAAGATCGAGCTGATCGCATCCGAGAATACTGTATCCGAGGCTGTGCTTGAGGCAGCAGGTTCTCCGCTCACCAACAAGTATGCAGAAGGTTATCCGGGAAAGCGTTATTACGGCGGATGCGAGTATGTTGACATCGTAGAGCAGCTCGCTATCGACAGAGCTAAGCAGCTTTTCGGCGCTGAGCATGTTAATGTACAGCCTCATTCAGGCGCTCAGGCAAATACTGCCGTTTACTATGCGATCCTCGAACCGGGCGATAAGATCCTCGGTCTCGACCTCTCACACGGCGGACACCTTACTCACGGTATGAAGCTCAATGTATCCGGAAGAACATATCAGTCCGAGTTCTATCAGGTAGATCCTGAGACTCAGACTCTTAACTATGAGACTATCCGTCAGAGAGCTCTCGAAGTAAAGCCTAAGGTTATCGTTGCAGGCGCATCTGCATACCCCAGGATCATCGACTTCAAGAAGTTCAGAGAGATCGCTGATGAGGTAGGAGCTTATCTCTTCGTAGATATGGCTCACATTGCAGGTCTTGTTGCTGCAGGACTTCACCCCAATCCGGTACCTTATGCAGACTTCGTAACAACAACAACACATAAGACACTCCGCGGACCCCGTGGCGGTATCATCATGTGCAAGGAGGAATATGCGAAGAAGATCAATTCCGCAGTATTCCCCGGACAGCAGGGCGGACCTCTCATGCATATCATCGCTGCTAAGGCTGTTGCATTCAAGGAAGCTCTGTCTCCCGAATTCAGAGAGTATGCTGCCCAGATCATTGCAAATGCACAGGCTATGAGCGAGGTTCTCCTCAGCAGAGGCGTCAATCTTGTCTCAGGCGGTACTGATAACCACCTCATGCTCATCGATCTCAGAGGCACAGGTGTTACAGGTAAGGATCTCCAGGAGAGACTTGATGACTGCAATATCACGGCTAACAAGAACACTATCCCGTTCGATCCCGAGAAGCCCATGGTTACATCCGGCGTACGTATCGGTACACCTGCAGTAACTGCAAGAGGATTCAAGGAAGAAGACTGTAAGATCGTTGCAGACTGCATTGCTGACTGCATCTTCGATTATGAGAATAAGAAGGCTGATGTTGTCGCCAGAGTTAAGACTCTCACAGATAAGTATCCTATCTATCCTGATATCAAGTAAGGAGTTCTCTTGTCCGGTATAGGCGAAGACAAAAACGAGCCGTTGGCTTACAGGATGTCACCGCAGACCCTGGATGAATATGCAGGGCAGGAACATATCCTGGGCGAAGGTAAAATGCTTAGAAGAATGATTGAGGCAGACCGTCTGTCCTCAATCATTCTTTTTGGTCCGCCCGGAGTAGGCAAGACTGCTCTGGCGCGTGTCATAGCCAACACGACATCTTCAAGATTCGTTAAGCTCAACGCCGTAACTTCGGGTGTTGCAGACATCAAGAGAGTCACTGAAGATGCTCAGAACCCGATCATCTCCGAGGGCAGGAAGACTGTCCTGTTCATCGATGAGATCCACAGGTTCAATAAGCTTCAGCAGGATGCCCTCCTTCCGTTTGTAGAGGACGGCACCGTTGTTCTGATAGGAGCTACTACGGAGAATCCTTATTTTGAAGTAAACAAGGCTCTGGTATCCCGCTCTACCGTTCTTCAGCTCAAGCCGCTGGAGACTCCGGATATCGTCAAGATCCTTCGTAATGCCCTGGAGAACAAGGAACGCGGATACGGCGACATGGACATTAAGTGCGAAGATGCCGTTCTCGCCAAGATCGCCGAGACCTGCAACGGTGATGCCAGGGCGGCACTGACCGCTTTGGAGCTTGCCTGTATTACAACACCTCCCGGAGGTGACGGTACTGTTGTCATAGACGACGATGTCATGAAGGAATGCATGCAGAACAGGACCGTGCTTTTCGATAAGGACGGAGAGTATCACTATGACAATATCAGTGCGATGATAAAGTCCATGCGCGGATCTGATCCGGATGCCGCGATACTGTATCTCGCCCGTGCTCTCAAGGCCGGTGAGGATATAGAGTTCCTTGCGAGAAGGATAATGATCTGTGCGGCTGAAGACGTAGGTCTTGCCAATCCGAATGCACTGCTTATAGCTGTAGCGGCTTATGACTGTGCCAAAGCTGTAGGCATGCCCGAAGCCAGGATACCCCTTGCAGAAGCCTGCATTACAGTGGCGACTTCTCCCAAATCCAATGCTTCATATCTTGCTATCGACAAGGCTCTGTCTGATGTGGAGAACACTGATACCGGCGTTGTGCCGATGCATCTTCGTAATGCGCCTGCCAGCGGCATGGAAGACCTTGGTTACAGTGTCGGTTACAAGTACCCGCACGACTTCCCGGGACATATTACAAAGCAGCAATATATGACTGACAAGACTCTTGGCCGTAAGTACTATGACCCTACCGATATCGGATATGAGAAGCGGATTGCAGAATATCTGGATTATGTTCGCAAGATGACTGAACAGGAGGGATAAGCTTGAGATTTGTGATCCAGAATGTTACGGAAGCCAGCGTAAGCATCGACGGCAGGGTGAACGGCAGTATCGGCCGCGGGTTTGCCGTGCTTATCGGAATTGCCCAGACAGATACTGAGCAGATCGCCGATAAGATGATGGACAAGATGTTCAAGCTCAGGGTATTCGAAGATGAGAACGGCAAGACCAATCTCAATCTGGATCAGGTGGGCGGTGGTCTCCTGCTCGTATCACAGTTCACCCTCTATGCTGATGTTAAGTCCGGCAACAGGCCCGGTTTCTCCCGTGCATGCAAGCCTGACAGGGCAGAAGAGCTCTACGATTACATTGTCTCTGAGTGCCGTAAGAGGAATGATAAGGTGGGTACCGGTGAGTTCGGAGCCGATATGAAGGTTGCACTCGTGAACGACGGCCCTTTTACGATAATCCTCGATTCGGATGAATTATCTTTGTAATTTCACCTACTTGTAATCCAAATTATATATATTATATTAGATTTGCGCGTTTTAATGCTACAATGTAGTATCTGCACTTTTGCGGATCAATTTGAATCATAAGGATGGGAAAGATGTCTAATTCGAAGAACGGCAATTATGGCGGCGGAGATTCAAGAGAGATCTTAAGCTGCTCTTTCTGCGGTAAGTCCGAGTATGAAGTTCCGAGACTTTTCTCGGGCGTTAATTGCTACATCTGCATCGACTGCATTCGTACTGCATACGGTATCGTTGCGGAAGAAGAGAAGGTTAGCAAGAAGCGCAAGATGAGAACCATCAAGCCCAAGAAGCTTGTTACGCCTCATCAGATCAAGGAGACACTCGACCAGTATGTAATCGGTCAGAACGAAGCAAAGATCGCTCTTTCCGTTGCAGTCTATAATCACTACAAGAGAGTCTTCTCTGATGTGCCCACTGATGATACCGAGATCCAGAAGAGCAATATCCTTCTTCTCGGACCTACGGGTTCAGGTAAGACATTACTTGCCCAGACTCTTGCAAGAACGCTTAATGTTCCTTTTACGGTTGCTGATGCCACAAGCCTTACCCAGGCAGGTTATGTCGGTGAGGACGTTGAGAATATCCTTCTCAAGCTCATCATTGCAGCTGATTACGATGTTGAGCGTGCACAGCTCGGTATCGTCTATATCGACGAGATCGATAAGATCGCCAAGAAGACCGAGAATGTCTCGATAACAAGAGACGTCAGCGGCGAGGGCGTTCAGCAGGCACTGCTCAAGATCCTCGAGAGTACGGTTGCAAATGTTCCTCCCAAGGGCGGAAGGAAGCATCCTAACGAAGAGTGCATCAAGATCGATACAACGAACATCCTGTTTATCTGCGGCGGCGCATTCGACGGACTGGATGATATCATCGCCAGCAGAATAGATAAGAAGCAGTTCGGCTTCGGAGCTGATGTTGCTCCCAAGACTGAGATCTTCAGCGGCAAGTATTATCACGACGTTAAGCCTGATGACCTCATGAAGTTCGGTATGATCCCCGAGTTCATCGGAAGAGTTCCGGTTACGGTGGCTCTCGATAAGCTTGATGCCGAAGCTCTTGTCAGGGTCCTCACAGAACCTAAGAATGCCATCATCAAGCAGTACAAGAAGATGCTCAAGATGGATGATGTAGAGCTTACTTTCGAGGACGAGGCAGTAAAGGCCATTGCAGAGAAGGCTATCGAGCAGAATACCGGTGCAAGAGGTCTGCGTGCGATCATCGAAGAGACGATGCGTAACGTTATGTTCGACGTTCCTTCCGAGAAGGACGTTAAGGAATGCATCATCAAGAAGGAATGCATTACGGAAGGCAAGCAGCCTGTGATCATCTATAAGAAGGGTGCGGGAGAGACCGGCACGGAACAGAGTTCTTCTGAGTTCAATCCCAATCTCGGTGCCACAGCAGGCTGATGATCATTAGAAGGCAATATCTGATCAAGAAGGAGGAATAACAATGGCTGAATCTTATAACATCTGTCTCGATATCGGCGGTACAAAGATCCTTGGTGTCATCTTCAACAGCAAGCGCGAGATCGTATACAGACTTAAGAAGAAGACAAAGGCAGGCGGAGATTCATCTCAGAATGTCGAGGAAGTCATCATCAGCGTGGTCGAAGAGCTCATCAGCGAATCAGGAATCAAGAAGTCCCAGATCAACGCTATCGCTGCCGGCGCTCCCGGTGTTATCAATCAGGATACCGGCGTTGTTCTCTTCTCGCCCAACCTCCCTTGGAGGAACTATGACATCAGGAAGCCTATCGAAGATAAGTTCGGTGCCAAGTTCTATATCGGCAATGACGTTAATGTCGGTGTGCTCGGCGAATACAAGTTCGGCGCTGCAAAGGGCTATAAGAATGTAGTCGGTCTGTTTGTAGGTACAGGAATGGGCGGAGGCCTTATCCTCGACGGCAAGCTGTTTACCGGCAACCAGTTCAAGGCTGCAGAGTACGGACACATGATACTTGATCCCGAAGGTCCTCTTTGTAACTGCGGCCAGCGCGGATGCCTTGAAGCTTTCTCCAGCAAGCAGGGTATGAGCGCATATATCAGACAGCAGGTATCTAGAGGCAGAGAGAGCATGATGGCTGAGGCCGTTCAGGGCGGAGTGTTCAAGTCCAAGGCCCTGAAGAAGGCTCTCGAGAGCGGTGATGCAGTTGCGACTGAAGCGGTTGACAGAGCATGCCATTACCTGGCTATAGCAACAGGTAACCTGGTCAATACATTCAGCCCCGACATCGTTGTATACGGCGGCGGAGTTATCGAAGCAGTCGGCGATACATTCCTTGAGAAGATCACGGCTGAAGTAGACAGATACTGCATGCCCTCGATCAGAGAGACAGTTGAATTCAAGAAGGCTGCCCTGGGAGATGATTCCATTCTCTACGGTGCCCTCTCGATGATAAAGAAGTAAGAACGAAAGAAGGACAACCCTTAACATGGCAAGAATCGACAACATCTCCAAGACCTTTAATCCCAACGAGGCCGAACCGAGATTATATAATGAATGGCTTGATAAAGGATATTTCAAGCCTTCTGATGACAAGACAAAGACACCTTTCTCCATTGTAATGCCCCCGCCGAACATTACGGGACAGCTTCATATGGGTCACGCTCTCGATAATACCCTTCAGGATATCCTCACAAGATTCAAGAGAATGTCCGGTTATGCTGCTCTCTGGGTTCCCGGTACTGACCATGCTTCTATTGCTACTGAGGCAAGGATCGTGGCACAGATGCGTGAGGAAGGCATCTTCAAGGAAGACCTCGGCCGTGACAAGTTCCTCGAGAGAGCCTGGGACTGGAAGGCTAAGTACGGCGGAAGGATCGTAGAACAGCTCAAGAAGATGGGTTCTTCATGCGATTGGTCCAGAGAGCGTTTCACTATGGATGAAGGCTGCTCTGAAGCAGTTAAGGAAGTCTTCGTAAAGTACTATAACCAGGGACTCATCTACAGAGGCGAGCGTATCATCAACTGGTGCCCTCACTGCCTTACATCGATCTCCAATGCAGAGGTTGAATATGAGGATCAGGCAGGTCACTTCTGGCATCTGAGATATCCCCTTGAAGATGGCAGCGGATATGTTGAGCTTGCCACGACAAGACCAGAGACACTTCTCGGTGATACTGCTGTTGCAGTCAATCCCAAGGATGAGAGATATAAGGACATCATCGGCAAGATGCTTATCCTGCCTCTTGTAGGAAGGAAGATCCCCGTTGTTGCGGATGATTACGTTGATATCGAGTTCGGTACCGGTGTCGTTAAGATCACGCCTGCTCATGACCCGAATGACTTTGAAGTCGGACTGCGTCACGGCCTTGAAGTGATCACGGTCCTTACTGAGGATGCCAAGATCACAGATGATTATCCCAAGTATGCCGGCATGGACAGATGCGAGGCAAGGGAAGCCATCATCAAGGATCTTGAAGAGGGCGGATTCCTTATTAAGACTGAGGATTACAACCATAATGTCGGTACATGCTACCGCTGCGGCACGACGATCGAACCCCGTGTATCACTGCAGTGGTTCGTTAAGATGGAAGAGCTTGCAAAGCCTGCCATTGAGGCCGTTAAGGACGGCAGGATCAGATTTGTTCCTGAGAGATTCAATAAGAATTACTTCAACTGGATGGAAGATATCCGTGACTGGTGCATCTCCAGACAGCTCTGGTGGGGTCACAGGATCCCTGCGTTCTATTGTGATGACTGCGGTGAGATCGTAGTTACCAAGGATGAGACAGCTGTCTGCCCTAAGTGCGGCAAGCCCATGCGTCAGGATCCCGATACTCTTGATACCTGGTTCTCTTCAGCGCTCTGGCCGTTCTCAACTCTCGGCTGGCCTGAGGATACAGAGGATCTCAAGCGTTTCTATCCTACTGATACTCTCGTTACGGGTTATGACATTATTACTTTCTGGGTATCAAGAATGATCGTTGCCGGAATGGCACATATGGATGAAGAACCGTTCAGAGATGTTCTTATCCATGGTCTTGTAAGAGATTCTCAGGGCAGGAAGATGAGTAAGTCTCTCGGCAACGGTATCGATCCTCTTGAGATCATCGACCAGAGCGGTGCTGACTCGCTCAGATTTGCTCTCGTTACGGGTAATGCTCCCGGTAATGACCAGAGATTCCAGGAAGATAAGATCACGATGGGCAGGAACCTGTCCAACAAGATCTGGAATGCCATGAGATTCGTTATCATGAACCTCGAAGACGATGTCGATTTCTCCGGAGTTGATTCTGATAAGTTCACGCTTGAAGACAAATGGATCCTTACCAGACTCCATGATGTTACCGCAGAGGCTACACAGAATATAGATAATTATGACTTCGGTGTTGCTCTGTCCAAGATCGTAGACTTCATCTGGGATAACTTCTGTGACTGGTACATCGAGACATCCAAGAGCAGACTCTTTGATAAGGAGTGCGAGACAAGACTCGAAGCTCAGTATCTGCTCAATTATGTCCTCGGAGTATCCATGCAGCTCCTGCATCCGTTCATGCCGTTCATTACCGAAGAGGTATATCAGAACCTTGAGATCGGCGGTAAGGCTGAATCCATCATGATCTCTGACTGGCCTTGTGCGGACGATATTCCTGCTTATGCTGAGGAAGCTGAGATGATGGAGACTCTTATGGATGCCATAAGAGGTATCAGAGCCGTACGTAAGGAGATGGACGTTGCTCCTTCCAGGAAGGCTCATATCATCGTTGTCACTCCTGAAGACAGGACAGCGGAGATGTTCATCAACGGTGAAGGATTCCTTGCCCGTCTCGCATCGGTTGAAGGAGTTGAGACACAGAAGGACAAGGAAGGAATTCCTGCTACAGCAGTTGCTGCAATGTTCAAGGGCGGTGAGATCTATCTTCCTCTCGAAGATCTTATCGATATCGACAAGGAGCTCGAACGTCTCGATAAGGAGAAGGAGCGTCTGTCAGGTGAGATCGACAGGGTAAAGGCAAAGCTCGCAAATCAGGACTTTGTCTCAAGAGCACCCGAGAAGGTAGTTAATGCCGAAAAAGACAAGCAGAAGAACTACGAAGAAATGTATAATAACATCGTATCAAGAATAGCGATGCTTAAGAAATAACGGAGGATTGATTATGGAACTTGAATTTGGCGATGCTGAGAAGATCGCAAAGCTGCCTCAGGAAGGCGTTCACTGCTACCCCGGAAGTGCTAAGAAGATCAACAGGAACAGGATCTTATCCGCTGTCTTTTGTGTAGCTCTTGCTGCCGGAACAGCAGCTTGCTTCCTTCTTGCCAACGGTAACTACACACTTATGCTCCTCGGCGGTGTATGCGCTATCGGCGTGATCGTATCGATCCTCGTTTTCTGCCAGACTTTCCTTGTAGCTAAGTATCGTGTTGCTGTCGACTACAACGAGAAGGCTGTTGTTCTTCGTTACCGTTACAGCACGATCAGCATTCCCTTTGAGAACTTTGACGGAAGAGAAGGTAAGCCGGACGAGGCACAGGCTCTTATCGACAAGAACTTCAATAAGGGCGGAAATGAATATCTCATCTTGGATGATGTTTTCCAGGATGCTTGCTATCAGACTTCGATGACCGATCTTGAGTCTGCTGAAGATTTCAAGAAGCTCAGAGATGACTGCTTTGCCATTGCTGATGCTTATGGTGCAAGGAACAGCAAGGACAAGGTCAAGTTCTATTATGAGAAGGACGAAGACGATCGTGAAGACGTCGACGAGGATGAGATCGAGAAGCTTATCGAAGAGGCAAAGGCTGAAGGCAAGGCAGATTCTGCAAAGCCTGCAGCACCTGCAGAAGATAAAGCTGAAGAAGCTCCGGCAGAGGATGCCGATAAGTCTGAAGAGTAATTCAGTAATCAGATTAATAATAATAAAGCGCTGTATCCATCAGGATGCGGCGCTTTTTAATTCGTTTACTTCTTTTGCAGTAAGATATCGCCACTGGCCTGTGCCGAGCGTGCCAAGGTTGATGTTCATGAACCGGATCCTTCTGAGCTTTACGACCTTATATCCTTCGTATTCGCACATCCTTCTGATCTGACGGTTAAGTCCCTGATGGAGTATTATCCTGAACACTCTGGCAGAGACTCTGTTGATCTTGCAGGGAAGGGTAATCTGTCCCAATACGGGAACTCCGGACTGCATCTCCTTGATGAACTTATCGTCATAAGGCCTGTCCACAGTAACCTGATACTCTTTCTCGTGATTATTCTCGGCTCGGAGAAGAGTATTGACTATCGAACCGTCGTTGGTGAGAAGTATCAGTCCCGATGAGTTCTTATCAAGTCTGCCGATTGGGAATATCCTTTCCGGATACCCTATGTAATCGATTATGTTGGAAGGATCTCTGCTGTCTGTGGTACAAGTAACGCCGAGAGGCTTATTGAAGGCTATATATACGTCATTGGCCTCAGGGATGATATTCTTACCGTCAACTAGGACAACGTCATCACTGCAGACCTGCATGCCGGATTCAGCTACGATGCCGTTAACCGTCACGCGGCCTTCCTCGATTAGTCTGTCTGCTTCTCGCCTGGAGCACAGACCTGATGAAGCTATATATTTGTTGATCCTGGATGTATCAGTCCCAGACATCTGCGGCCTCTGCCTTGGTCAGAGTGAAGGTGAAGGTAGAGCCTTCCTCATACTTACTGCTGACCTTGATAGTCTCGCCCATATAGGTGAGAAGTTCTTTGGCAATGGACAGACCCAGACCGGAGCCCTTCTTACCTCTGGCTCTGTCAGCCTTGAAGAATCTGTCGAAGATGTGGTCGATATCGTATTCGTGGATGCCCTGTCCGGTATCTGCAACTGATATGTACACTTTCTTCTCGGATTCGATGTAATCTGAACTGATTGTGATCGATTTGCCGGAAGGAGTGTATTTCTTAGCATTATCGAGAAGTATTACAAGGATCTGCTCGACTCGGTCAGGATTACCCGTAACAGTAGGGAGCTTGCCCGAATTAAACTGAACGGAGAAATCTATCCCCGCTTCCTTCATGATCGGCTTGAACCTGACCTCAACGCTGCTGAGAAGCTTGTTGAGATCGAACGGGTATGTCTTAAAAGCGAGAGTCCTTGACTGGAGCTTGGACAGCTCAAGCATGTCGTCGATAAGTCGGGACAGTCTCATCGTCTCGTCGAGGATGATACCGTAGTATCTCTGTCTGTCTTCGTTTGTCTTGACCATGCCGTCCTGGAGAGGCTCGATAAGACCTCTTAAGGTCTGCAGCGGTGTGCGGAGCTCGTGAGAGATGTTGGCAACATAATCCTGACGGAAACGCTCGTTCTTCTGTTCTTCGAAAATATCTCTGAAGAATCCCGTAGCACCGATGATCTTGGTCTTGTCATCAGAGCTGTACTTGGGGATGATCGTCGTCTGATACGCATAATCGCGGGCCTCGAGCGTTCTGGCCTTCTTCTCGCCGGTAGCGATACAGTCTTCAAAGTCCTGCCAGACTTCATCGAACGGGATGAGCTGCAGACGCTCGGTAAACATGTTATTCTTATCCGCTCTCTCGAAAAGGTTGGCAATGGCCTTGTTCGTTGTTACCGGTACAGCCTTCTCATCCACAACGACGATACCGTCGGATATCGCATCGAAGATCTCCTGAAGCTGATTCTTCTCGGCAGTGAGGTCGCTGATGGACTTGGAGAGCTTATCCGCAAGGAAATTGAACGATGTACCGAGTTCGCCGACTTCACCTTTGTGTGATTCATCTGCTCTGATATTGAAGTTGCCTTTACCGTATTCCATGGCGACTTCATTGATCTTCTGGATAGGCAGCACCATTCGCCTTACGAGTATGAATGCAGGTATCATCATTACAAATGCAGCTATCAGGGTGGACAGGAGCAGTATGTTGAGATATTCGACAACAAGACCGTTATATGAATCAAGGTCACTCAATGACACAAGGTAGCAAAGGCTTCCGTCATAGATGACAGGCTGCTTTATGATAAGGATCTGGTCTGATAGCTTGTATTCATTAACTATGAAATATGACAGACCGTTCTCAACCTGATTGAACTTACCGGTCAGAATATATGAGAATGCCTCCATGGTCTCCGAATCATTGAGATTGCGGTTCTCTTCAGGCGTATAGTCATATATCGTCGACATGTCTTCAGACATAAGGTAGTAGTCATGCTCTGAAGCATATGTTGTCTTGAAGAAGAACATCCTGTATTCATCGTTATCGAAGAAGTTGGAAGTCTGTGAGAACAGGTTGAGATAGACCTCATCCTGACTGATGGCATTCTTGACTTCCATATTGATAGTGGCACGTCTGCCTGCAACGATGAATGCTATGGTAGCAAGTAAAGCGGACGCCAGGAGCGCCCACAATACAAGAGACATCGTTCGCTTAAGCAGTGTGCTCTGGAACATCAGTTGACCTCGAACTTATATCCGACACCGTAAATGGTCTGGATGCTCCAAGGTGCGTTGTCGTCAGCAACTTTCTGTCTGATCCTCTTAATGTGCGTGTCGACAGTGCGGTAATCACCGCTGTATTCATTGCCCCAGACTGATTCCAGGATCTGCTCTCTCTCAAAGACCTGTCCGGGGTGAGATGCGAGAAGATACAGGATCTCAACTTCCTTGGGAGTGCAGGGGATGGATTCGTTATTGACCTTAACTGAATAATTATTGAGATTGATCTCGAGTCCGCTGTATTTGAGAACGGAAGAAGCAGTTGTGGGTGTATCAGAGAATCTTCGCAATACTGCTTTGATCCTTGCGATAACCTCTCTGGGAGAGAAAGGCTTTACGATATAGTCATCAGCGCCAAGCTCAAGCCCCAGGATCTTGTCGATCTCCTCACCCTTTGCGGTAAGAAGGATAATGGGCGTAGACAGAGTCTTGCGAAGCTCACGGCAAACGTCAAGACCGCTCATCTCAGGCATCATTACATCCAGAAGTATAAGATCAGGGTTGGTCTGTGCGACCATCTCGAGTGCTTCTTTTCCGTCATATGCGTCGGCATGCGCAAAATTGTCATTGTCGAGATAAAGTGCAAGTGATTCGTGTACGACCGGATCGTCGTCACAGATAAGGATATTGGGTGAAGCCATTTCACACCTCCGCATATTTTTTACGATATATATAATATAAACCTAAATTTTGGCAATTTGTGATAAAATTCTTAAATCATAAACGGAGGCAGTCTAAATGCTTGAACATAAACGTACTACGGCACTGCTCCTGAGTCTTGCGGTATTAACAGGTTCTTCGGCCTGCACCGCCCGGCCTGCTCAGGAGACAGAACCCGGAATAACATATGTAACTGAGGTCGAGGCATCAGAGTCAGTCTTTGCTCTTTCCGACTTTGTTATGGATTCTTATTGGCTCGGGTCTGAGACAGGGGAGTTTGAGAATATCTCCTTTCTCTCTATGGTTGTTAATATCGATGATTCCGTATTCAATTCGGGTGAGACACCCTCTTATTATTATTCAGTCTCCAAAGACGGTGAACAGATATTCCTGAGCGATACTGTTGTCATGGAAGAAGCTGTTATCAACTGCACTTTCGGTACAGAGACGGGAGAACTGCTCCCGAACGGTACTTATTCTGTTACCTGTTTTGATGCAGACGGAGCCATAATCGCAGGCCTTACGGCCAATGTGGTCGAGACTCCCATTGTAGCTCCTCAGATGACTGAAGACTGGACTCCCTACGATGATGACGAATACCTTAATTCTAATACGTATTCCATTGATGAAGAGTACGCGGAGCTCGTAAACACAGAGCTTACAAACTGGTGGGATTACAGTGACACCTCAGTCGGTCTCAGCGCATATGCTTCTGATACTGAAGTGCTCGGATTCTCACTTGTAATGAACGAGTGGAACAGTGAAGATCTGTATTATGCCTTCTACTTTACTGATGATGGTAATTTCAGCGAGGAAGACGAGAATCTCGATCCGATCTTTGTTAACCGCGTAGGCTTATCTCAGTATAATGATTTTGCAAGCTACGACATTGATGTCAAGCCCGCCAAGGTATTGCCCGGATATTACTATTTTATAGTCTCAGATGACAGCGAGTTCAGTAATATCGTTATGGAAGGCAGCTGCCTGGTCGTTCAAGAGACAATGGCAGAACTTGCAGAGGAAGACTGATACGTCGTAAATAAAGCATTTTATCTGCGAATGGATTATAATAGCGACTGTTATGAGTTCTAATAGAATCAAGATCGAGAGTATTTCAAAGAAGGCAGCGGCTGTTGCCTTATGTTTCGGCATGCTTGTCGCTCAGACAGGATGCCTCTCAGCTTTGGTTGAGATCATGGAGGAAAGTGATGCGGAAGAACTTGTCACTGACTTTATTGACGCTTTCCTCAAGGATCCCGGCAAATGCAAGTATTCCAAGTTCTGTGAAGAAGATCCTGAGTTTGAGCTTACTGATGAGCAGTCAGAGATATTCTTTGAACTTACATCTGATGTAGATTCCGAGATCAAGAAGACGACAGTTAACAGTTCCGGCACCAAGGCTGATGTATATGTTAAGCTCTCCGGTGTCATAGACATCAACGAACTTGAGATATCCTCCGGTACGGAAGATGCTTTGCTCGAGGCTGCTGATGAGATCGATCCTGATACTTATGAAGTTAAGTTCAGCCTCAAGAAGAATAAGAAGGATAATTGGGTCATAGCTGATATGGAAGACTTTGAAGACCTTCTCATGCAGCCGTATGCAAGTCTGAACATCAATGACGGAACAGAGCCTGATCCCACGGATCCCATCGGTGTAACACCCAATATCGGAAGCGATGTTGCAAGTGATGCCAATCTTGTGCTGAATGCCTATATCTATTCAGTCTGGTACGATGTCGAGATGGATTTCCCTCTGACTACGGAATCCATTCCCAACGAGAAGGCTTATGCCATTACGAATGTTTTCTATTTCAGCACTCCGATCAACGGCACATTCAATGCCGTGCTCATCGGCAGTGACGGTAAAGCCGTAATGTCGGGTGATTTCCATGTTAATAACGAAGTGACAGTCTCGTGCGATTTCTCTGCCGGTATGGCCGGCTGGGTCAAGTTCAACCCCGGCGATTATTATGTTGAACTCTATTATGACGGCAATCTTGTCGCTACTTCCGAGGAAATTACTATCGAATGATGTTTGTTGCGGATAAATGGTCAGATTATGAGATCATGTACGCCGGAGCCGGTGAGAAATACGAGCGTTGGGGCGATGTTGTGCTCAGACGTCCTGATCCTCAGGCTGTATGGCCGGTGTTTGCAGAAGGCAGACCGGCATCCATGGATGATCTTCCGGCTCCTGATGCCATATATCACAGAAGTGATAAGGGCGGCGGTTCATGGACAAGGAACAAGTCAATTCCCCAGTCTTGGAAGATCAATTATGACTGTCTTGGCAAGAAACTGACTTTTGGCGTTGAACCCACCTCTTTCAAGCACACCGGTCTGTTCCCCGAGCAGGCTGCTAACTGGGACTTTTGCGGTGGACTTATCTCCGATGCTGTTGCAGGGGGCAGAGATGACATTAAGATCTTAAGCCTGTTTGCATACACAGGTGCCTCAACCGTTGCATGCGCTTCTCACGGGGCATCTGAAGTCGTTCATGTTGATGCATCCAAGGGAATGATCGCCAAAGCAAAAGAGAATGCTTCCTTATCCGGTCTTTCCGATTCTTATATCAGATTCATTGCTGACGATTGCCGCAAGTTCTGTGAGCGTGAGCTCAGGCGCGGCAGAAGATATGACGGTATCATCATGGATCCGCCTTCATACGGCCGCGGACCTTCCGGTGAACTCTGGAAGCTCGAAGACAATTTCTACGACCTTGCATCCCTGGCATTTGAACTCATGTCTGATGATCCGCTATTTTTCATCGCCAGTTCCTATGCCACTGCCATTACAGCCGATGCTTCGGGTCAGATCATCAAGCTGGCATCTGGCGGCTCAGGCAGAGTCGTCTCGGGAGAACTCGGCCTTCCCGTATCAAAAATGGGCATTTGCCTGCCTTGCGGTTCAGTAGCAAGATGGACGGCGAACTGATCATCTCCAACGGAGTAAAGATCCTCTACGAAGACAATCATCTGATTGTTGCCGTAAAACCTGCGGGAGTGCTGTCTCAAAGCGACGGCAGTGATGCGCCCGATATGCTCACGATCCTCAAAGCCTATATCAAAGACAAATACAGCAAACCGGGCGAAGTCTATCTCGGGCTTGTGCACAGGCTCGACAGACCTGTTTCCGGCGTGATGGTTTTCGCGAGGACGTCGAAAGCGGCATCCCGCCTGTCAGAACAGATCCGCACGCGCAGGGTAGAGAAGCTCTACCGCGCTGTCGTGCAGGGCAGACTTGAAGGGACCGGAAGCCTCGAGAACTATATCCTCAAAGATCCTTCTGCGAATAAAGTCACCGTATATGACAGGGAAGTCCCAGGGGCCAAACATGCGGTCCTTGAATACAGATCGGTCAGGGCTTCTGATGACAGGTCTTTGATAGAGATACGTCTCGGGACTGGAAGGGCGCATCAGATACGTGCGCAGTTTGCCAATGCGGGTTATCCGCTTCTCGGAGACAGGCGTTACGGCAATACCGTTCTTTGGGACGGTGATATCTGTCTCCAGTCCTTCAAACTGGCATTTGATCACCCGACAAAAGGGGAGAGAATGTCTTTTGAGATACCTTCTCCCGAATGTGAACCCTGGGTGTCTGTCGCTCCTTGACTTGAACCTTGCGCTTTTATTATAATAAATAGTCGCAAAATTCTAATATCAAGGAAGCACACCATGTACAAGAAAGTTTCAAAAGAACTGAATTTCGTCAGCCGCGAGAAGGATATTCTCGATTTCTGGAAGCAGAATGATGTCTACAAGAAGAGCTTAAAGCCGTTCAAGGACGGTGCGCCCACATTTACGCTTTATGACGGTCCGCCGACAGCTAACGGCAAACCGCATATCGGTCATATTAAGACCAGAGTCGTTAAGGACGTTATCCCCAGATATCACTCCATGAAGGGTGAAGAGATCGTATTCAAGGCAGGCTGGGATACACACGGCCTTCCTGTTGAACTCGAGGTCGAGAAAGCTCTCGGTATCAACGGTAAACCTCAGATCGAAGGTTATGGTGTTGAGCCTTTCATCAAGAAGTGTAAGGAATCCGTATGGACATATAAGGACCAGTGGGAGCACATGAGCGACCGCGTCGGCTTCTGGGCTGATATGGAACATCCTTACGTTACATATGACAACAATTATATCGAGTCCGAGTGGTGGGCTCTCAAGCAGATGTGGGACAAGGGCCTTATCTATAAGGGCCATAAGATCGTTCCTTACTGCCCGAGATGCGGTACTGCTCTTTCCAGCCACGAGGTTGCACAGGGCTATAAGACGGTCAAGGAGAGATCTGCGATCGTAAGGTTCAAGTGCGTTGATGAGGATGCTTACTTCCTCGCATGGACGACAACACCCTGGACACTTCCTTCCAACGTTGCACTCTGTCTTAATCCTGATGATGAGTATGCAAAGGTAAAGGCTGCTGACGGTTATACATATTACATGGCAACGGCACTCCTTGATTCCGTTCTCGGCAAGCTTGCCCAGGATGGACAGCCGGCTTATGAGATCCTCGAGAAGTACAAGGGTACAGATCTTGCAGGCAGATCATATGAGCCGCTTTACGAAGGTGCTGCCAAGGAAGCTGCAAATCAGAAGAAGAAGGGTCACTACACAGTATGCGATTCTTACGTAACGATGGAAGACGGTACAGGTATCGTTCACATCGCACCCGCATTCGGTGAAGATGACGCCAGAGTCGGCAGAGACAATGATCTCCCGATGGTTCAGTTTGTTGATACAAGGGGTAACCTGACTGAAGAGACACCTTTTGCAGGTCTCTTCGTAAAGGACGCAGATCCCGAGGTCCTTAAGGATCTCGATGCAAGACAGCTTCTCTTTGCTGCTCCCAAGTTCGAGCATGATTATCCTTTCTGCTGGAGATGTGACACACCGCTTATCTACTTCGCAAGAAGCACATGGTTCATTGCCATGAGCAAGAAGAGAGATGAGCTCCTTAAGTCAAATTCAATGGTCAACTGGCTTCCTGAGTCGATCAGAGACGGACGTATGGGCGACTTCCTTAGGAACGTAATCGACTGGGGTATCTCCCGTGAGCGTTATTGGGGAACACCGCTTCCGGTATGGGAGTGCGAGTGCGGTGAGCGCCACTGCATCGGTTCCATCGAAGAACTCAAGTCCATGAGTGACGATTGTCCGGATGACATCGAGCTTCATAAGCCTTATGTGGACAACGTACACATCAAGTGCCCGAAGTGCGGTAAGCCGATGACAAGAGTTACTGAGGTAATCGACTGCTGGTTCGACTCCGGATCCATGCCGTTTGCCCAGTATCACTATCCTTTTGAGAACAAGGAGTTCTTCGATTCTCACTATCCCTGCAACTTCATCTCTGAAGGTATCGATCAGACAAGAGGCTGGTTCTATTCACTTATTGCTATCAGCACTGTTCTCTTCGGCAGAGCACCTTTTGAGAACTGTATCGTTATGGGTATCGTTCAGGATAAGGACGGTATTAAGATGAGTAAGCACCTCGGCAATGTCGTTGATCCTTGGGATGTACTGGATGCCCAGGGTGCAGATGCTGCAAGATGGTACTTCTATACGGCTAATCAGCCCTGGCTTCCTTCCAGATTCTCCATGGAAGCCGTTAACGACGGTATCAAGAAGTTCATCGGAACATATTGGAATACATATGCATTCTATGTAATGTATGCCGATATCGACAACTTCGATCCTACAAAGCACACGCTCTCCAAGGAAGGACTCTGTGCGATGGACAGATGGATACTCTCCAGACTTAATTCGCTCATCAAGGACGTCCGTGCAAGAATGGATGCTTATGATATCTCCATGTCTGCAAGACAGATCCAGGACTTCACTGAGGAGCTTTCCAACTGGTACGTAAGACGCTGCCGTGACAGATATTGGGGCGCAGAAGAGACTCAGGATAAGATCGATGCTTACATGACTCTCTATACGGTTCTTGAGCAGCTTACAAAGCTCAGTGCACCGTTCGTTCCTTTCATTACCGAAGAGGTATATCAGAATATCGTAAGATCAGTAGACAGCGATGCTCCGGTATCCGTACATCTCTGCCTGTATCCCGAGTGTGATGAATCACGCATCGATAAGGATCTTGAAGCTTCCATGGAACTTGTTCAGAAGATCGTATTCCTCGGAAGATCCTGCCGTGAACAGGCTAACATCAAGAACCGTCAGCCTCTGTCCGATATCTTCGTAGTATCAGATGAGAAGCTTGATGACGAGTATTCCGATATCATCCTCGACGAGCTCAACATCAGGAATATCAAGGTCCTCGAGGACAGTTCCTCGCTTGTTGATTACAGCTTCAAGCCTCAGCTCAGGACATGCGGAAGGAAGTTCGGTAAGAACCTCAATGCTGCAAAGGAAGTCATCGCGGCTCTTCCCGGCAAGGAGACATATGAGGCCATCAAGGCAGGATCGGTCAAGATCACTGTTGAAGGCGAAGAGTACGAGATGACGGAAGAAGACTTCCTCATTGAGACTAAGCAGCCCGAAGGATTCTCAACACAGACTGATAAGGGTCTTACGGTATCCATCTCAACAGTTCTTACTGAAGAACTCATCGAGGCAGGCTTCGTAAGAGAGCTCATCTCCAAGATCCAGACCCAGCGTAAGGAGACAGGTCTTGAAGTTACAGACAGGATCATCCTCGGCTATGACGGCAATGACAAGCTCGCTGCCATCATCGCCAAGAACAGTGAATTCCTTGCTTCCGAAGTCCTTGCTTCAGAAGTAAAGGCCGGACTTGGCGCTAACACAAAGGAGTGGAGCGTTAACGGTGAGAAGATCACGCTCTCAGTTGAGAAGGTATAAAGTCTAATGCTGATAGAGTTAATTCGTAACGCAGGCAATATGACACCTCAGCAGATGGTATTCTCCGCTCTGCTAATGTTCTTTGCGCTGGCATTATCATTCTCCGTGCATGAGTTCATGCATGCTTTTGTTGCAAATGCTCTTGGAGATGATATTCCGAGGCTGCAGGGAAGACTTACACTTAATCCCGTCGCACATCTTGATCCGATGGGAACCGTTCTTATCATACTGGTAGGATTCGGATGGGGTAAGCCTGTCATGTACAACCCCAATAACCTCTATAAGCTCAAGAGCAAGAGGCTCATGAACATAATGGTTCACCTGGCCGGAGTTACGGGTAATTTTATTCTGGCGCTGCTTTCCATGATCATCGCTGTGGTGATCATGCGTATTACGGGCAGCTATGCCAGGGTTCCTGAACTTGACGTCAGCTATTATGTTGCTGCAGGTCTGAACGGTGCCGGAGTACCGATGCCTGCCGTAATACTTGTATTTATCTGCTATTACGTCTATCTGTTCTCCATAATGCTCATGGCATTTAATCTCATACCGTTGCCGCCGCTTGACGGATCACACGTTCTTCTTGAACTGCTGCCGTATAAGGTCAGATATTCAGACGGATTCCAGAAGTTCGAGCGTTTGGCACCTATGGTGCTCATGGCATTGATAGTCATCGGCTCATTCTCTAATGTTGATATACTTTCTAATATTGTCGGCTTTATATCTTTTCCGGCTAAGCTTTTGATAAATCTGATCTGCGGACTGATCGGGTCGATAGGTTGATATGCTGAACGAGACACCTAAGCCGGCAGTAAGATTCAGACACTTTGAGGGGCCGCTCGACCTGCTCTTCCATCTTATCGAGAAGAATGACATAGATATCTATGATATTCCCATCGCTGAGATAACCGAGCAGTATATGGATTACCTTGAAGGAATGAAGACTCTGGATATGGAGATTGCTTCCGACTTCCTGGTTATGGGCGCCACTCTGGTACACATCAAGTCCAAGATGATGCTGCCCGGTTCCAAGCTGTCTGGCGACGGCAGTGAAGGTGAGGACCCCAGAGAAGAACTTGTTATCTCTCTTATGAGGTACAAGAGATGCCGTGTTTTCGCGGGCGAACTTAAGGAGCGCCGTGAGAAGTATGACGGTATGCGTTGCCGTACGGCCATGACTGCCAAGGATCTCGGCATCGAGATAGACCTCCCCATGCAGGTTTTCTCCAAGGATGAGTATGAAGATGCGGTAGAAGCAGTCTGTGCCCGTAATGACGTCAGATTTGCCGATATCTCCAATAAGATCACCCATATATTGAGAAGAGACAAGCTCTCCATCAAAGACAGGATCAAGTCTTTGTGGGCGACGGTCGTTAAGAAGGGAAAGTTCATGTTCTCTGAACTGTTCAAGGACAAGAAGACTGAGAAGATCGACAGGATCGTCAGCTTCCTTGCGATACTTGAACTTGTCAGGGATAACAAGGTAGTTGCTACGCAGAAGGACAGTTTTGAGGATATCCTCATAGAAGAGAAGAAGGATTGATATGGCAGAAGATTTTAAGATCACATTGCAGGAACTCCCAGGTGCTATAGAAGCAATACTGTTTGTGTCAGGCGATCCGGTCAATGCCGAGAAGATCGCAGATATCCTGGATTGCTCCAAAGCCGATGTCGTTAAGACATTGAATGATCTTATGAACCGTTATGAACAGAATCCCTGGAGTGGTCTTACCATCGTCCGCGCAGAAGATTCTTATGCAATGATGACCAAGCCTTCCGAGAAGAAGGTACTTGAGAGACTCTTCGGACCCAGGACTCAGGCACCTCTGTCTCAGGCATCCTATGAGACTCTTGCAGTTATTGCTTATAACCAGCCGTGCACCAGAGCTCAGGTAGAGCAGGTAAGAGGCGTATCTTCAGATTCGATCATCTCGAGGCTTCTTGACAGAGGCTGGATAGAGGAGGCTGGTAATCTTGACGCTCCCGGACGTCCAGCTCTGTTCAAGACAAGCAAGCAGTTCCTGACGGAATTCGGCATCGAATCGGTCAAGGATCTGCCTCCCATGGAGCTTATGAGCTACAAGACCATACGTGATCTTGAAGATTCGCTCAGGAAGGCTGCCGGCGGCGAAGACAAGCAGATGACTATCGACAGTCTGCTGGAGAATAAGGAAGAGAACTCTGACGAGGCGGAAGAGACAACAGATGGAGATAACTGAACTTATCGAGAATTCCCTGCCTTCAATGAGCAAGGGACATAAGGCCATAGCAAATTATATCCTTGAGAGCTACGACAAGGCTGCATATATGACGGCTGCCAGGCTGGGCGAGGTCGTCGGTGTGTCCGAGTCCACGGTCGTAAGGTTCACGACCGAACTGGGCTACGAAGGCTATCCCGAATTCCAGAGAGCACTTAAAGAGGAACTCAAGTCTAAGCTGACATCCGTTCAGAGACTTGATTTTGCCGAACAGTTCTCCGATGAGGGCGATGCGGTCAGCGGCATAATGAGCCAGGATATCCAGAATCTCAAGGATACACTCGCTTCGATAGATGAAGCCGAATTCAAGAAGGCTGTCAATTCCATCCTCAACGCCGGCAAGATTTATATCATGGGCATCAGGGCGTCAGCACCCCTGTCGGAGTTCATGCATTTCTACCTTACGGTGCTTTTCGATGATGTCGTGCTTGTCAGGAGTACCTGCACGAATGAGCTTTTCGAGCAGATACTGCCGATAGGTAAGGGTGATGTCATGATCGGCATATCCTATCCGAGGTACTCCGCCCGCACCATCAACTGCATGAAATACGCCAGACAGAACGGTGCCACGACGATCGCGATAACAGACCGTGACGGCACCGCGATGACCGAGCATTCTGACATCAAGCTTCTGGCGAAGTCTTCCATGGCTTCGTTCGTTGATTCCCTGACTGCTCCGCTGTCGCTTATCAACGCTCTGCTGGTCACGCTCGGAATGCACAGGAAAGAACACATCAAGAGATCCTTTGAGTCCCTCGAGACTCTCTGGGATCAGTACAGGGTATACGAGACCGGAAGAGACAGGAATTCCGGCGAAGAAATATTATAAGGAGATAATTATGGGTATTTATCAGATTGCGGTAGACGGTCCTTCCGGAAGCGGTAAGAGCACACTCGCCAAGGGTGTTGCAAAGGCGCTCGGCATTATGTATCTCGATACGGGAGCAATGTACAGAACTTGCGGTCTTGCTGCCATCAGACGCGGCATCTCTCCCAAGGACAACGCGAAAGTAACCGAGATGATGTCCGACATGAAGCTCGAAGTGAAGTTCGAAGACGGCGTACAGCACATGATCCTCGACGGCGATGACGTTACAGGTCTCATCCGCACACCTGAAGTATCCGTAGCGGCTTCAGACATCAGCGCACTTCCCATCGTAAGACAGAGCATGGTATCCATGCAGCGCGAAATAGCCAAGTCCCAGAGCTTCGTTCTGGACGGCAGGGACATCGCATCCAATGTTCTGCCTAATGCCAAGTATAAGTTCTACGTAACGGCAAAAGCTGAGACAAGGGCAGAGAGAAGACTTAAGGAACTCAACGAGAGAGGGGACTTCTCCCAGAACTACGAAGAGGTCTTAAGAGACATTCAGTACCGTGACGAGCAGGATACCCACAGAGAGTTCGCTCCTCTGACACAGGTACCGGAAGCGATCGTCATCAATACGGAAGATTACACCATAGAAGGCACCAGGGATTTCCTGCTCAGCCACATTAAAGAGGACTAATGAAAGTAACAGTTGCCAGATCATCAGGATTTTGTTTCGGCGTAAAGAATGCCGTTGATACTGCAGACACAATTGCTGCAGATAAGGGCGAGAAGCGTAAGAAGGTCCTCTTAGGTGAGATTGTTCATAACGAACTGGTCATTAAGAATCTCACCGGTGCAGGATTTGAGATCTACGATAAGGCTGCTGACATTCCCGAAGGATCGCTGGTCATTATCAGAGCTCACGGTGTTACACCTGAAGAGAAGAGGATTCTTCAGGAGAAGAACTGTGAGGTCCGTGACTGTACATGTCCTTTTGTCGATAAGATCCACAAGATAGTCAGGAATGCAGCCGAGAACGGCAAGAACATCATCGTGACGGGAGGCAAGGGTCACCCTGAAGTTGTCGGCATATGCGCCGAAGCTGACGGAACAGGTGTGTCGGTCGCGGTCATCAGCACTCCTGAAGAGCTCGAGACGCTTGATTTTCCTATATCCTCAGCTATTCTCGTCTCCCAGACTACTTTTTCCGGAGCAGTATTCAATAAAATTTGCGATAAAGTAGAAAATAAAATTGAAAAAAATAATGTTTTTGATACAATATGTATTACGACTGAAAGTAGGCAAAAGGAAGCTGCTTCTCTGTCCGAGGCTTCCGATTCCGTTCTGGTAATCGGCTCGTCTCACAGTTCGAACACCAATAAGCTTTTTGAAATCTGCAAAGGTCGCTGTGTCAGAACGTTTCTGATAAATTCCGCATCTGAAGTGCGGGAGCTTATTGCCGAAGGCAGTATCCTTCCGGATGACAGCGTAGGAGTTATCGCCGGAGCGTCGACACCGGAAGCTATTATATTGGAGGTTGTTCAAGAAATGAACGAAGACGAGAAGATGACAAATCAGGAGCAGCTGGACTCTGAATTTGCGAATGCTGTTGAGGCACTGTCGCAGGTAAGGAGGGGCGCCGTTGTAAAAGGTAACATCACTTCAGCTGATGCCGATTTCGTTTATGTAGACGTCCATGACAAATCCGAAGGCAAGATTTCTCGCAAGGAGTTTGAGTCCGATCCGGATTTCGACCTCGAAGCGGCAATTGCAGATCATGCTGAAGTAACAGTCAAGGTAAGAAGCATCAAGAATTCCGATCAGGGCAAAGAGATCATCCTTTCCAAGAATGATGTTGAGGCCGAGAAGGGCAGAGCTGAGATCGAGGAAGCTTTTAATAATAAGACACCTATTGATGTTGTTATCACACGTACAGTTAAGGACGGTCTTATCGGTACTTACAAGGGTGTTGATATCTATATCCACAGAACACAGATCAAGCGCGGCGAGGTTAAGGATCTTGCTCCTTATGTAGGCCAGACACTGACTGTTGTTGTTACAAAGTTCGATACAGAGAAGGGCAGACTCAGGATCTCCGGTTCTCACCGTACATTCGTTGCTGACGAGAACAAGAAGAAGTCTGATGAGATCTGGTCTGAGATCGAAGAGGGCAAGCGTTACACAGGTGTTGTAAGAAGCCTCGTTGATTTCGGTGCTTTCGTTGACATCGGCGGCGTAGACGGACTCGTTCACGTTACAGAGCTCTCCTGGAGCCGCAATGCTAAGCCTTCTGATATCCTGAAGGTTGGCGACGAGATCGAGGTTTATGTTAAGTCTTTCGATAAGGAGACAAAGAAGATCTCCCTCGGATACAAGAAGCTCGAGGATGATCCTTACTACAACATCGAAGAGAGGATTCCGATCGGTGCATATGTAAAGGGTACAGTTGTACGTCTCACCAAGTTCGGTGCATTCGTTCAGCTTGAACCTGATCTCGATGCTCTCTGCCATGTATCCCAGATCTCTTCACAGAGACTTGAGAAGCCTGAAGATGTTCTTTCGATCGGTCAGGAAGTTACTGCTCAGGTTACTGAGATCGATACAGAGAAGAGAAGGATCTCCATCTCCATCAAGGCTGTTGCACCTATCGATCCCGTAGATGCAGCTGTTGAGGAAGCTCCTGCTGAGGAAGCACCTGCAGAGGAAGCTGCTCCTGTTGAGGAAGCTCCCGCTGCTGAGGAGAAGACAGAAGAGTAATTCCTGCTCAAAATTCAGATTATTCATCCCCGGTCAAAAAAAGGCCGGGGATTTGTTTTGAATTTGTATATATTGCACAAAACTCGTTTTACAATCTCAAAATGTGGTGGTACTATTTATAGTATCATATTATTTTTATAAATATGTAGAGGTGGATTTATGCAGCATTCGTTTAAGGATAGGTTTATTTCTGGCGTACTCAGCTTTGTGATTGCAGTTGTCTTTGTTTGTGCATCTGCAGTACCTGGTCTTTTGAATGGTCTGACAGTCCTAGCTGATGCCCCGCAATTGTATGATTCAGCAAGCCAGATCAACTATGCCTCTGTTTTGGGTGGTGCGGTCGATTATGGTATTGTTGCTCCTGCAATTAATCAAAAAAATCATATGGAGACGAATTTTGCTACTAAGCTGTTTTCAAATTATGATGATCAAGGAAACAGTAACAATAATGATGTCGACTATATAGCGTCTACCGCTTTGTTCATTGTTGGAGCATTGGAGGGTGATAGCAAGCTCAGATGGGGTAACAACCAAGTCGAATCTATCTATCTTGAAGCTCCGGAA
>JAEEGF010335727.1_pt1 | contig 38668 bp, 32 predicted proteins | sample 9134171 | NCBI WGS metagenome assembly JAEEGF01 (sample SAMN16246542, study PRJNA631951) | gut metagenome | biome: gut microbiome; feature: rumen; material: AP-attached | host: Bos | place: Iran: Karaj | collected 2018-10 | reverse complement strand
GCTTTTTTCTTGCTCGTATTGAAAAAATACCTACTTTTGCACCCCGAAACGAGGCGGGATAGCTCAGCAGGTTAGAGCGTCGGATTCATAACCCGGAGGTCTCGAGTTCAATTCTCGATCCCGCTACTCAGAAGCAAGGCTTAGGTCTTGCTTTTTTCGTTTATTGGGACAAAAACGTCTTTTTTCTTGCCGAATGCCTTTTTCTTCGTACTTTTGTCGGACATTTCGTCATAAAACCTACAGTATATGAAAAGATTTTGGTATGCCACAGCGCTCGCAATTGCCTTAGGGACAATGTGCTATTCATGTGGAGGGAAAGACAGCAAGACCCCTACCCTGACCGAGACAGAACTGACGGACGAAAACACCGAAATGGAAGCCGACACCATCGCAGACGTTGATGATGGTGACCCTAACATCAAGGCTGCTTCTGTTGACCACATGAAAATGGTCATCGACAGCCGTGGCAATGTTGTAGGCAAATATGTCCGCACCAACCAAACCTCATATACTGTTACCGCACAAGACGATGTAGAAGTGCCAAAACTCGGGCATAAAATTGTGGAATACAGCGCAAGAAACGGACAAGGCGTCGTTTACACCCTTAGGACGAATGTCAATGTGCGCACACAACCAGACCTGAAATCACCCATCATTTGCCAGATCACTACCAAAGCAGGTGAGGTGCCTCAGACCTACCCTTGCCTCGGAAAGGCCCAAGGCTGGTACAAAATCAGAATCAGAGGCACTGAAGGCTACGTGCGCCACGACTTGGTGATTTGGGACGGTATGGACACCTTCTGACCTAAGCCCAGAGCAACAGTCCGCAGCAGATAATCAGACCCGTAACGAACAAATCGATGATGCAAAAGCCCATGATGTCTTTTGCATTGAGCTTGGCTATAGCCAAGGCAGGCAGAGCCCAGAACGGCTGAATCAGGTTGGTCCAGGCATCACCCCATGAGATGGCCATACCCGTCAGGCCAGGAGCCACACCCAAGGCGGCACCAGCCGTAAACATAATCGGTGCCTGGATGGCCCAATGGCCACCACCCGAAGGCACGAACATGTTTAAAATGGCCGCACAGAAGAAGGTAAACAAAGGATACGTCTTTGGCGTCGAGATGGCCACACAAGCATTGCTCACCACCTCACCCAAGCAGATACCCGAAGCACCCACATCCGTGATGATGCCCATGATGCCCGCATAGAAAGGGAACTGCAACAAGATGCCTGCCGCACCGCCCACCGACTTGCCAAAAGCTTTGACATACGCCAATGGCGTGCCGTGCAGGATGACACCCAAAAACAGGAACAGCATAATCACCGCGCCGAGGTCGAAACTGCCGCCTTTGACGAAGAGCTTGATGACAAGATAGGTCAAGCCCAACAAAGAGATGATCCACGAGAGCACACGGCTGTTTTCCAGCTTCTCGGCGGGTGTCGTCACTTTCGGCGCAGACTGGGGTTCTTCTTCAAAGAGCAACGACGGCTCAATAGTCACCACATGCTCGCCTTTGGGATGCATCAGCGCATTGACCACCACAATGGCCACGATGACCACCGCCACCATGATGAGGTTTTGATAGGTTAAGATCGTCTCGCTAACAGGTACGGGTTGGGTGAGTGTGCCATTGGTAACCTTCTCAAGATTAGATTCTATCGATGCCATGGTGAGCGGGATGGAGCCAGAGAGACCGGCATGCCAGACCACGAAGCCGCTATAGGCCGAGGCGATGAGCAAACGGTAATCCACGCCACGCAGTTTCTTGGCAATTTCCTTAGCAAAGATGACGCCTACGATGAGGCCGAAGCCCCAATTGAGCCAGCAAGCCAAGGCCGAGATGCCCGTCACCAAGGCGATGGCACCGGCAGGCGTCTTAGGCAAGCCCGCCAAGGCACTGATGCCTCTCTTGATGGAAGGGGCAGCAGCCAAGGCAGAACCTGTCACCAACACCAAAGCCATCTGCATGGCAAAAGCCAACAATGACCACACGCCGTTGCCCCAGTGCTCGACCACCTCAAGAGGCGTCTGATGGCATACCGGCATGGCGATGATGAAGGCCAACAGGGTCAGTACTACGGCAAAAATGAAAGGCTCAGGCAAGTATTTTTGAACTAACTTAACGCAAAAACGGATGATTCTCTGAAACATATTTGGGATTTAAGATTTAAAGATTCAATATTTAATGAGATTCCCCTGCGGGGAATGGAGGTCTGTGTTTTTGTTGACCAGCGGCGGTTGAAGAGCTTACAGGTTGGAAACAGTCTTTTCCGCCGCATTTATTGTTTACTGTTTCTCCATTCCCCGCAGGGGAATCTACTTGACTGTACTCCACTTCTTCTAAAAACAACGCATGGGCAGGCACCGAAGTCCCGGCTTCGCAGCGGTCCTTACGCTCGATGACGGCACGGAACTCCTCCAAGGTCATGCGCCCCTTCCCTATCTCCAACAAGGTGCCGACGATAGCCCGTACCATGTTGCGCAAGAAGCGATCTGCCTTGATGCGGAACACCAACAATCCGTCCTGCTCAAACCAACGCGCTTCCATAATCTTGCAGTTGTTGGTCTTCACCTGAGTATGCACTTTGGAGAAACTCGTAAAGTCCTCATACTCAAAGAGCAAATTGGCAGCTTCCTGCATTTTTTCAATATACAAATCACCATAAAGAAAATAGGCATCGTTGGTATGGAACGGATTCTTCGTGCGCGTGATATAATAATGATAGGTGCGCGACACGGCATCGAAACGGGCATGCATCTCGGGCGCGACTTGCCAAATCCTATAAATCACAATGTCCTCTGGCAGGAAGGCATTCATCTGATGGGCAAGGGCTTCCGTGTCTTTCAGCTCTTGTTCCATGTCGAAATGGGCATAATAGTTCCGCGCATGGACACCCGTGTCTGTGCGCCCGCAGCCCGTGATGGAGACCGTTTGTCCCAACTTGAGGCTCAGGCACTGCTCCACCATGGCCTGCACACTATTGGAGTGCGGTTGTATCTGGTAGCCATGATAGCGACTGCCGTTGTAGGCCATGTGGATGAAATAACGCGGCATCTTTTAATAACAATGCGCAAAAATAGGGAAATTTTATGTACGGCTGCCATAATATGACAGCCCTACAAAGCAAAATTTCCTACTTTTGCATTTTGATTTCATCGCTATGAATATTCTGTACCAACTCAACGACGACGACTGTTTCTTTCCGCCCGCCGACCATGCCAATAGCGAAGGCTTGTTGGCTTTTGGTGGCGACCTCTCGCCCCAACGCCTCGTGGTGGCCTACGCCAACGGCATCTTCCCTTGGTACAGCGAAAACGAGCCTCTGTTATGGTGGTCGCTCGACCCACGCCTCATCATCCGCCCTGGCGAAATGCGGGTGAGCAAATCACTGAGACGCACGATAAGATCGGGGAAGTTTGAGGTGAGGATTGACACCAACTTCCGTGAGGTGATGCTGCATTGTGCCGAGACGCCGCGCAAGGACCAAGACGGCACCTGGATTCAGGACGAGATGGTGGATGCCTATTGCGAGCTGCACAACTTGGGCATCGCCCATTCCTTCGAGAGCTATCAAGATGGAGAACTGGTTGGAGGCCTGTATGGCATCTCCATCGGCAAGGTGTTTTTCGGTGAGTCGATGTTCCACACCGTGACCGATGCCTCGAAAGTAGCTTTCTATCATCTGCATCAGTTCTTGCACGCGCATGATTTCAAACTCATTGATTGTCAACAAGAAACGGAGCACCTGATGAGTTTGGGCGCCTATGCCATCCCTCGCAAAGACTTCATCGACGAGCTCAAGGTCTTGACGCAAGAGGCCACCTTGGTCGGTCGATGGGGTACGGAAAACTGCGAAGAGCTATATCTCAACATCCATCAACCCGAGAAGCTGCATTTCAGAGCCTACAACATGGACGAAGATGTCTCTCTATCCAATGATTGACAGTATCTTAGAGAGATACTAAAGGATTATCCTTCGTTTTTCAACTTTTTTCTTTAGGATTTCGGGGATTTTCGTATTTTTGCAACCTATTCGGAGCATGGATGAAGTCTGCGCTCTTATTGTTTCACCAAATCACCTTTTATGGATTCACAAGAAGGAATCAAAGTCAGTGTCAACTCTGAAATTGGAAAACTCCAACACGTTTTAGTACATACTCCAGGTCCGGAGCTGGAAAAAGTGACCCCGGAAAACGCGCACACGTTTTTGTTCAGCGACATCCTGAACATGCAAGTGGCGCAAAAAGAATACAGCTATTTCAAGAGGGTGCTGCAAAAAGCGGCTGAAGTTCACGAGATCGGCGACCTGCTGACCGACATCCTGCAGATGGAAAACGTCAAGAACGCCATGGTCGACCGTGTGTGTAAGAACGAGGACAAAGGCTTCCTTGCTCCTTACCTGAAGTCGCTGTCTGCCGAGGAACTCTCACGCCAACTCATCGAGGGTGTCCGTCTCGAGGATGTCACCTACATCAACAAAGACCCGTATGCCCTGCTGCCGATTCCCAACCTCTTCTTCATGCGCGATGCGTCGTTCACCATGTTCGACAACATCATGATTAGCAACATGGCCACGACCGTACGTTCACGCGAGTGCTTGATTCTGAACAGCATCTACAACCTGCATCCCTTGTTCGAGACCAAAGTCATCAACCCCGTGTTGAATTATGACACCCGTGGCGAAGGCACAGTGGAAGGCGGTGACGTGCAAATAATCCGCGACGATGTGGTGATTTGCGGCTTAGGTTCGCGCACCAACATGCACGGTGTTGAGGCATTGGTCGAGCATCTAAAGACCAAGCCTGGCGTGAAGCACCTCATCTTCCAAGAGCTGCCTTTGGAGCCCGAGTCATTCATCCACCTCGACATGGTGTTCACCATGCTCGACGTCGACAGATGCATGATCTACGAGCCCGTCATCATGAACAGCAAATACAAGACCTTCCATATCACCGTCGACGGACCGAAGGCCGTTGGCAAAGAGGTCTCCGACCTGCTTGCCGGACTGAAAGAGCTCGGCATCGACTTGGAGCCTATCTACTGTGGCAACAGGAACAACGACTGGGCGGCACGCGAGCAATGGCACAGCGGCTGCAACTTCTTCTGCCTCGAGCCTGGCAAGTTCATCGGCTATGGTCGCAACCAGCACACTTTGGAGGCGTTGAACAAAGCCGGTTTCAACATCGTCACGGCTGCCGATGTGGCCAACAACAAGGTCAACCTGAACAACGTGAGGAAGTGCATCGTCGCCTTCGAGGGCAACGAGCTCTCGCGCGGCGGCGGCGGCGCACGGTGCATGACCATGCCGGTACAGCGAATGGCTGTGGAGTGGTAAGAGAAACATCATCTTACAAGAAGAAAAATGTCGAGAATACTATAAAAACAAAGGAGTTACGATGGTTCGCAACTCCTTTTTTATCAATTTAGCTTATAATAATATGAAGAATCAGACTACACACTGGATGTTCGTCGCTATGCTTATCTTCTGCGGTGTTATGACATCATGCAAAAAGGAGACGACCAACCCCGAGAATGAGACAATAAAGCTACAATGTGAGAAGCCTAACTACTTAGTGGAAGTCGACACAGTGGCACTTATATCACCATCGTATTTTACCCCGATGGAAAATGTGGAGCGCACTGCCGAAGTGCTACGCGGTTGGGGACTGACACCCATAATTGGTCCCAATGTGGGCAAGATATACCAAGGCAAATATGCCGGCACCGTCGAGGAGCGCGTCAGCGACCTGCGATGGGCTCTCAACCGAAAAGGCGTCAAAGCCATCATCTGCAATCGTGGCGGATATGGCACTATCCAACTCATCAACCGGCTGTCGTACTCCGATTTCAAGGCAAATCCAAAATGGTTTGTAGGCTTCAGCGACATCACTACGCTGCACGGTTTAGAAAGCCGCGCCGGTGTAATGAGCATACATGGAACGATGAGTTCGTTTCTTGCTGCCGGTGGGACGGATGCTACCAGCACCTTGATGCGCGACCTGCTGAAAGGCCAGGTGCCACGTTATGAGCTACCGGCACACCCACAAAACATCACGGGACAGGCTCAAGGCGTGTTAGTTGGTGGCAACCTCTGCACCTTCGCTCCTAATCTCGGCACGCAAGCTGACGCCACCCAAGCTGAAGACATCATCCTTTTCATCGAGGAGGTGGGAGAATCGATGCACAATATCGACCGTCAGTTCAACATTCTTGTCATAAACGGCGTACTCGACCATTGCAAAGGGGTCATCCTTGGTTCGTTTGTCAGCTGCGGCAACGAGTTCGACTACGAAAGCGTGGAAGCAATGCTCCATTCTTATCTTACGGCTTATAACATTCCCGTCATGTGCGGTTTTCCCGCTGGACATGACGACGTCAACCTGCCTCTCGTGATGGGTGCACCAGTTACTATGGATGTACGCGCCGATGGTGCCACGCTCCAATTCGACATCGAGGGCCAACAAACCGAGGTTCACACCGCAGACCTTTCTGCGGCGAAGACTCCGCTTGAGACCCGCCTTCAACGTTCAGGAAAGTTAGAATAAGTTGATAGTAAGCACCTTTTTTCTTATTGTCAGAGACTATTCCCATATTTATCCAACCATGTCTGCGCCTGTTCGCAATCGGGACAATGCGAGCGCAACATGGTTTGGAAACGTATGGTATGTTTCATGATAACCGTATGACACAACTCGTGAATGATGATGTAATCAATAACAAACTCAGGTGCCTTGATGACACGCCAGTTGATGGAGATGTTTTTCTCTTTGGAACAATTCCCCCATTTTCGTTTCTGGCTGCGGATGTAGAGCTTGTTGTAAGGCAGAAGCAATGCCTCAGAAAGCGTCTCAGCTCGTGACAAAATATGTTTTCGTGCCACCGATTTCAGCCATTTTTCCTGTACCACCGCATCCAGCAAGTCTCGTTTTGCCTGGATGGTCTTGCTTTCATGATTGACTACCACCTTATTTTGGTATTTTGACGAATAGAAATAGGCATAACGGTTACCAAACAGCAATATCTCGTTGCGTCGTAATTGAATCTTGGCTTTTTGTTCGAAGAATTGTCGTTTTGATGCTATCCATTTTGCCTTTTTCTCCAAAAGCTTTTCGATATCCTCATCTGTGAACGCCATAGGTACAAACAACTGCACAGTGCCATCTTCGCGAACACGAAGACGGGCATTCTTGACCTCTCGACGAGTGACTGAGCAATTATCGGGCAGCATATCAATTCAAGCTGAAATTTCTTACAATAGAATCCATTATGGTCTCTTGCAAGACATCTTTACCGTAAATATCCAAAGCATCATACTTTTCGTTGGCCGCCAATAACGCCACCTCACCTAACAAACGGTTGTATTCTGGCGTGACTTCCTGCCAACCGATGTATATTCTCGACTGGATTTTCGCTGCCAATTCATTGGCGAACTCTCTTGCCAACGTTTCGTTAAAGGTCGGCAGCTCGTTCTTTAGAATCTGGTAAATCTCGAAAGTGCCTTTGTCGTCAAATCCCATCTTCTTGGGGATTTCCACAGCCTCATCCACTTCGGTATAAAGTTCGCTCAACTTTTTCAGCAAGCCCTCAATTTCTACGGTATTGGCGTTTTTCATCTGAATCAATGCATCCAAACGCTCCTGGAACTCGATGTAAATGGCACTGCTGTTCTGGTTGGTGCGAATCATCGTCTCAATGTCACGGATAATTTTCTCGGCCTTGTCAGAAGGTGACAGTTTGGTTTCTTGCAATTTGGTGAGATAATCCGCATCGATGGCGATTTCGGGCAAATGGCCTCGGAAATCCAGCAGGGTGGCACTCTCTTCCAACAACTTGCGCGTCTGTGCAGCATAGAATTCGGCATCGAAATCCGCGCGGCGAAATTCCTCCATGTAGAGTTCGTAAATAGTCACTAACCACAAGTATTTGTTTCGGAACGGCCGCAAACCCGGATTGGGGCTGATGGCTTCCCAAAGCTGCACCACGCGGTGGAAACGGTTCTCAAACTGGCCTTGGTCAATTTCGCTCAACTTGCGGATGATGGCCATCTCACACTCATAACTGTCTTCCAAATTGATTTCGGCAAAAGGCTCAAAAGCAACATCCAATTCCGTCGGGAAGACCCCCAACAACGCATCCACATCTTCAAACTCACCAATGTCCTCGGGATCATAGTTCAAGGCTTCCTTGTAGTTCTGGAACACGCCCACATAGTCCACGATACGGCCAAACTCCTTGGAGAGTTTGTTTTCGCCCTCGCCATAGTCATACGGGCGGTTGGTGCGGGCCACGGCCTGCAACAGGTTATGGTCGCGCAAAGGGCTGTCCAAGTACATGGTTTGCTCAATAGGCGCATCAAAGCCAGTCAGCAACATATTGCAGACGATGAAGATTTTCAGGTTGTTGCCTTTGGCGATTTCTTCATTGGTGATGCGCTTTCTGAAATTGTCAATCAGGCGTTTGCGCTCCTTGTCATCAATGTAGAATGGCGAATAGAGGTCATAACGTTCCTTTGTTTCGTATTGTCCTTTGGAAAAGATGATGCGGATTTCCGATGGGTCAAAACAGTTGAGCAATTCGTTGTAATACAACACACATGCCTCCTTGTCGATGGCCACCACCTGTGCTTTGAAACCTTGTGGCTCCAGACGCTCGCGGAAATCTTTGGCGATGTCGGCGGCGATAGTCTTAATTCTTTCCGACTTCTTCATCAGGGTTTTCCAGGGCTGCACGCGCTGCTCCACCAAGCGTTTCTGGTCTTCTTCTAAATCGGCGGTGATTTCCTCGTAGCCTTTTTTAAGTTTTTCCTTGTCCAAAAACCACTGCGAAGGGCCCAAAGTATAGCGGATGGGCTTGGTGGCCCCGTCGTTGATGGCATCGATGACGCTGTATTTGTCCAAATAATACTCTATCTTGCCGTTTTCATCCTTGATGCCAAACTCCCGATGCGTCTTGGGAATCGGCGTACCCGTGAAGGCGAAACGCTTGGCGTTGGGCAACACGGCACGCAGTTCCATCTGATAGTCACCGTATTCCGTACGATGGGCCTCATCGATGAGCACGATGACATTGTCGCGCTCGTCCTTGATCTCGCCCAGCTCTCTGAATTTATGAATGGTGGTGATGAACACGCCAGCAGGCTTTTTCTTGATAATAGAAATCAGATCGCCAATACTCAAAACAACCCGAGCGTTAGGAAACACACAATTGATAAAGTTGTCATCCATATCATCTTTCAAATCCTTGCGGTCCACCACGATGAAAATGGTCGGGTCGTTCAAGGTTTCGGTCTTGCGGAGTTTGTAGGCAGTGTAAAGCATGGTGAGTGACTTGCCCGAACCTTGGGTGTGCCATATCACGCCTTGCGCCTTGTCGGACTGCACTACCCTATCCACAATCTTGTTGGCCGCACGCAGTTGCTGGTAACGCGCCACTTTCTTGATGATCTTATTGTCGTCACGCTCAAACACGATGAAATGTTGCAGGATGTCGAGCACACGCTCAGGCTGCAACAAACCAATGATGCCAAACTTCATCTGCTCCAATAGCTGTCCGTTGGGCAGCCGTTCTACATCGAAGTGCATCAGGCCATCGTTTTCATCCTTATAGACACGGCACAACTCGTTTTCGGGGTGCAACAACGGATTGTCGTATTTGTCGGCGATGACCGAATCCTTCCACTCGTTGAAATAGGACGACGATGCGCCCGGAATGCCATATTTGCTCAATCTTCCGTTGCAGGCCACGCCAAAGAGGTGACACACAAACAGTTTCTCGCTTCGGCGGTCGTAGGTCTGGAACTGGCGCACGCCTTCAAGCCAGTTGGTGCCGCGCCTTGCGCACTGCTTAGCCTCGATGGGCACTAACGGTATGCCATTAACCAACAGGCAGATGTCTGCACGAACCTGTTGCACCGCATATTGGTTGGTGACGATAAGGCTGTTTTGCCAAATATCCTCAAAGTTGATGAAGCGTATGGTGCGGTCTTTATGGTCGATCGTGATGTTGACGCCGTCGCAGAGCTGGTTGAGGAACTTCTCGTTGCCCTCGATGGGGATGGGGTTGCGCAGGTTGTTGAGCAAAGTCTCCACCGCCATTTTGGCCGCCTGTTGGCCGATGCCGTTCAACGCCATCACTTGCTCCACCAGTAACGGCTCCACCACCGCATTCATCTGCAAGCGGTTAAAGGGTTTCAAATCCTCCGCCGAGCGGAAGGTCCAGCCTAATTTCGAGAGCCATTCGGTGACTTTTGCCTCAACGGGTTTGTTTTCGTGAAGTGTCGACATGTCAATTCTCCTCTTTATTAACTAATCTAATTGCACTAACGCACATTAATGAGTGAAAAACTCTATCAGCAGTCATAGGATTAAAAAAAGTATACGGAGATAATCCATGAGAAGTACTATTTCTCAAGTTCCAACCTCTTTGATCTGTAAACAAAACTCTAAAATAATATGATAAGTCCTCCTCAAATACAAAATCCGAATCCCTTAGCAATTCATCAAGTGTTTTCAATTGATAACCTCGATTGCTTTTTTGGGGTTTGATTGTGCTTACGCCAGAAGCTTCAATAATATTCCTAATTGCATTTTCAATTTGTGGAATCAATAAATGAACAGATACAACAAAATCTTGATTAAAAAATGCAGCTATTCCTTGCTCGATAATTTGTAATCTATCTTTTTCAAAAAAAGGAGAATTGGCAACAAATTCCATAATTGTTTGGACTGTAAAAACCTTGTCCTTTATTAGTTTTTCTATTACACTATGCAGAAAGATATGACTAATAGACAATCCTTGTGCAACTTGACGCACTAAATTTCCTTCTAAATCGTTCTCAAAACTTCCAATCACAGATAACGGTCTTCCCTTGTAATCAAAAATACTTGTTGGGAATGCTGAAAACAACGGAGCGTTTTTCCTAATCTCTAATAATTGAGCTTTATACTCAATCTTATTTGGTATGTACTGGAAAATGAACCGTCCCATTACATCATCAAAAGAGCCAAAAGTCATACCTTTAACATATGTTTCAAGTTGTTTCTTAGGGATATCGTACGGAATCTCGATTTTAGACATTTCTTCAGAAACGCCTTTACTGACTTCTTGCAATTCCTTCAATACGATTTCCGCTTCAGTAAACAAATGATAATTACGATAGGTCCGATATAATCTATCTAAGATACCGTATTTCTGCAGACCAGATAATTTTGGAAATTCTTTATGAAATGCAGCATCCATGGTTTTCAATATCCTATTAAGGTTTTCATTGTCTTGCTGCTTATGATAGAATTTTGCCAACATTTCAACGCCTTCGCTAATCGCAAAAGCGTTAAATCTGTTATCTCCATCACCATCTATTGGCTTTTCATACAATCTTGAAATCCTTTGCTCTATCCGATTCACGTATGAATTCTGTTCTTCTAATGAAAAACAGTTTGCGTTTTCAAACACTATCAAGAAGCACCTACCCCAAACACCAACATCGTTATCTTTTGCGTAATTAACGTCAAAGGCTTGTATGCAATTTTTTACGGCAATAATACTATCGCTATCCTTCGAGGTTGTTGCGATTTGTAGTGCTCGTCTAAGCTTATTCACCGCATTGATTGCATGTTTTGGATAATGTCCATTTACAACTTCTAACAAAGATTGCAAATGCATATTCCTAACAGCTCCATTACTTAATGGTGAAAAATCTATCAACAACCCACTATAACGAGCCTTAAGAATTGGATTAATTGATTCGCTAAGACGGGTTCCCCAGTATTTCAATATTTCTTCATCAACTTCTTCCTTTGAAGGCACGCATATTCCATCATTTCTAATAAAAAGTGGACCGTAATAAGTATTCCATTCTTCGTGTCTACCTTCAGAAAAAGCAAAAGCCATCCATTCTGCCTTATTTTCAAAAATCTGTCTTTCAGCTTCTGGTATTTCAGCTAATGCAATTGAAATATCGGATTCGTCAAATCCAACTATTTCAGGTTTATCATATCGAAGTACTATTTCCTTTGCTCTCATATTTCAGCGATTATCAATCCAAGCCTTCCCCATAATCATTCATTGTTTCAGTTGTGTAGTAGCACTAACTGATTTATTATTTTCTACATTTGAAATGAACTGCACCTCATGGTTGTTACAGAAGCGGATGGAAGTTTTCATTTTAATTTATTACAATCACTTTATTTAGTCGTTGTTAGCTTTGTTTTTTGATACAACTCTATCACTTCTGAATGAAGTTTCTTAATTTCAACACTCATGGATTCTATATCTTTCATTTCATTGATTAAATTCATAGCAGGTTCTATATAATCCGATTTTGCAATGATCTCCTCCCTTGTGTAATTCAGAATAGCTTTGTAGTTAAGTTCTTTATTCCTCATTGAGTTAGTACTATCTATTGCTTGAAGATAAAAATCACGACCGCTTTCAAAATCTTTTTCACGGAATTTTATTAGCCCTTTAGTTGCGGTTATGCATATTCCATCTATCTCTCCAACAAGTTTGTTATCAATTCTTTCTATGTATTTATTTGCTTCGTCAAGATTGTTTTCCAAAGCATAGTAGTATGCAATATTGTTCAATAATTGACAATCATTGGAATTGGACATTAGGCCTTTTTTTAAAAAAGTTATTGCAAGATTTTTATTGTTTAGTAAATCAGCAACACAACTTCCCATCATAACCGGCCTTTTTGAAAACGGCATGTCACAAAACCATTGGCATGCATTATTCAAAGCATCTATTAGATTATTATTATAGAAATTATATATTGCCATTGCTTCATAACTATACTGCGTTTTGATGTTAATTGCGCCTTTATCAAACAAACTCTTGTCTTTGCTATTCAAGACCCATTCAACTTGGGCAATTGAATTATCATTAGGGGAAACAAGTGATTGGGTAAACAATTTTCTGCTTTTCTTTCTATCTCCTGCCAACAAATGAACAGTACCAATAGATGCAGCTAATTCGGTTGTTGAAAATGGAGAATAGTTGTTTGAATCGATGATTTCAATTCCTCGTTTGAGTAAATTTGAAACTTTCCCTTTCAGTGTATTTACAGATATTTCTGCAGAAAGCAACCATGGATCTTTTCGTAACATTCCGCTATGACGCAAAACATATTGTGCTAAATCAAGTTCGTCATAATGAGTAAATAATCGCGTGGCACTTCTAATTACGAATCTATTATCAGGAGACAATTGCACGGCATATTTCATGGTCTGCATAGCTTTTCCCTCTTGTCCAAGAATAGAATAACACCGAGACAGCTCAACCCATGCAATTGGATTATATGGGAACTCGATAAGATGCTGTTTTAACACTCTAATTCTTTTTATAAAGTCTTGATTAGTTATACAATCGTTTAATTGTTTAATTGTAATACCCTCAATTACATCCTGTGAACCACTTGGACCATTAAGTATTCTATATGCCAATTCCTCTTGCGAAGTAGTTATTTCTTGTTTATTGTTTAACAAGAATTGTGCTGCAACTCCAACATTTTCATTGTCGGTATATCCATTGACTAAGGCAGCGCTTAACAAATCTGCTGCAAAAGGCACACTAGGATTGTCCTTAAAATCTCGAATATATGAATCAACAGATAAAACAGGAAGATCATTGCTATTTAATGAATTTGCATTTAATTCTCCTAAGGATGCAGTAGTCCCAAATGAACGCCAATTGGGAATAACTCGGCGGTCTTTTTCCTCAATTATTGCTGCCATATTTTTAATTCTGCTTTTCTTCTTAATAATTCAAATTTTGTAATAAACCTCTCAAGACTATAACTATTTCCAACACTAGTTATATTCTTGGGATGTCCTCTCTTTTCTGGAAATGGGAAACAAAGATATTCTACTATTTGTTTTAGCTCATTTCGAAAATACTCCAACTCAATACAATATGAGAATTCAGTCACAGCATCACCGAAGGCGGTGATCAAATATGGTTTAACTTCATCAAAAGATCCTCTAAATTTTTCCCATCTTAATTCGTCTGGAATATGTTTTAGCAATAATGCAGACATGCTGATTCCTGCAAAATAAAAAACAACCATACTCCCCAGTAGATAGCAATCTGTGGCATAAACTCTTTTTTCCCAGTCATTCTCATAGTAACGATACATTAATTCTGGCGGTGCATAGTTCCAATCCCCGGAATAGATTTGATTATTGTATTGGCTTTCAATATCTTTACACATAGACCGTCCAAGATCTCCGATCTTTGATTCCTTGTCAAAAAGCAAAATATTTGAAGGTTTCAAATCTTGATGAGAAATGTTAACATTATGTAATTGTTGAAGCCCTACAGCAACGTCGTGCAATGATTTTAATTTCCATGCAAAGTCTAGTTTTTTTGAATAATTAAGATTTTGCCTAACATCACCATCTGCAAGTTCAAAAATCAGATATGGTACCAAATTGATTGTAAAACCAGGCACAGTCTCTTCACCCGAATCTATAACAAATGCTACCTTAGTCACATGACCTGTTTTGCAGTGTTCGGAAAGATCTCTCTCATATTTATATGCATCAATCATATCACCCATAACATCTGTCATAGAACGGTTTTCTCCGTTTTGAGTCGACACCTGAAAAAAAGGTGTGAAATTGAATGCTTTAAGAAAGCAAATTATATTATCTCTTTCAACTTTATAACAAATTGAAAAAAATGAACCTGTTGCATTATCTGCCTTTGTGATTTTCTCAATCACCTTCCATCCGCCACTTAAAATCCTACCTTGTAGATTATTCGCTGCACTATCAATCATATTTTATGTGTTTTTAGAATTAATTACTTATTTTTACTCTAACCCTCCCCGTCAGCAAATTCTGCATCAATGACTTCTTCAGCCTTTCAAGGACGGCGATTTTGCTATTATTCTCTTTGATTTGCTTATCAAAAGCAAGTATTTTGTCTACAATTATCGTTTGTTCTACCTTATCTGGCATAGGAACAAAAATCCTATTTCGGAATATCTTCCATGGGATTCTTTGCCTTCCTGTTGTTCCTTCCATCAATGAAATTGCCAACCTATGAACATTTCCACTTGACAACAACAAATATACATACTTTCCATCAACATTTTCAGTCGGATGAAACACGATGAACTCTGTTGAAGCAAAGCCAACTTCAGAATCAATGTGATCAATGTACGCCACCTTGCCATTTTCACTGCATGGCGTTATCTTTGCGAACAAAATGTCACCTGCCTTAAACCTCGTATAACTACCATTGTCAATAACCTGTTTCTCCACATAATCAACCCCTTCAAAGTTTTCCTTGATGGCTTCCATTGGAATAAAATCATACACCTCTTTCTTCTTATACTTATACACAGGATTGATTTTGCACAAATCTTTATCCCCAATTGCTTTCACCTCCCACCCCTTCGGCACTCTCCCAAACTTCTCATCCACATAAAACTCATCCTCTTTGCGGAGTGTGCCATCGGGTTTCATGCGGCCAGTGAGGAGGTTCTGCATCAGGCTCTTTTTCAGACGCTCGGCGGCGGCTATGCTGTCCTGCACCGCCGCTATCGCCTCGTCAACCTTTGAAAGGATGGCGGCTATGGCGGATTGCTCATCGGGAGAAGGTTTGGGAATCGCCACCTTTATATATTGCTTCCAATCCAAATTCCTAATTCCTGTTGTCTGCGATTGCATTCCTGCCGTAATACCCATTTCGTACATCTGTTGAAGACAATAATAGACGAACTTGGCGTTTACTTCATCATTCAAACTTATTCTTTGGATAAAATTGGCGAAAGCGTAATCGGTTTTCGCCATCTCATCTGTAATAAACCCGACTCGCCCAACAGGTTGTGTCTCACTACCACCACTTCGTTCTATCAAAATATCAGAAGCATATAACTTCTTTTCCTCAAACTTCCGCTTTGACAAAGTACGGTAAGCGATGTCCGACAAATCCAACTTCCCGTCATTATTGAAATTAGTGCTTCGGATAACGCCAATGGCATCTTTGTCAGGCTCGCTTCCCCAATCGCCAGCATCGTTTTTCACAAGCACGGATTTCAACTGAAATGTATCGAAATCGCTGCAAACAGTTCCTATTTTAGTCTGTTTTTCCATCATTGTTCCTAGTCAATTGTTCCTTGTTCATCAAACCCGATTTCTCCATCTTCTATCGCACACAATATCCTTATCTTCAATTCCTCATCGAAGTCTTCCTCGCCTTCAAGGATGGAATGTACAATATCCCGCAACAAATCTTTGTCTATGCGTCCGGCGGCAAGGTGATAGCTGATGTTCTCCATATCTCGCAAAAAACGCTTGATGCAATACAGATATCCATTCATGGAGAGAAACTGTACACCCAATGTTACCGACAAGCGTTTATTGCCGTCCGAGAAACTATGGTTCCTGTTAACCGACCAAACCAGATGAACCAACTTGTCTTCAAAGGTCGGATAATAGTCATCGTTCTGGATATGCTCCAACACACTGTAAAGATACCCTATATTCAAATGCGAGGTATCTCCGCCACCGCTGTATTCCACAGTCATTCGGTGCGTCTCCAAAGCCTGTTCGGGCGTGATATAGATGACTCTCATACGCTACTCTCTTTCTTTCAGACGTTTCAACGCATCACGGTATTCTTCAAGCCGTTGCTCAAGCTCCATGCTTTTCTCGCCCAAGAACCGGTCGAAATCAGACTCGGGCACGGCACTGATGTATTCTTCCAAATTCTTGTGCAACGCATCACGAAAACAGAGGTCACGGCTGGCCATTTTGGTCCTTGCCTTCTCACGCAAAGGTTCCCATAAACGTTGCTTTTCAAAGCGCGAGAAAAGTTCGTCGGCCTCAATGGAGGTAAGCGGACGGCCTTTCATCTCAGAACTCACACGCAACTCCTCGGCAAATCCAGCTTCGTAACTCGCAATGATGTCCAACACCTCACTATACATGGTATCACGTACTTTTTCGGTCTTTTCCAAACGCAGTATTTTTCTGTATTCCGCAGCGTCCTCTTTAAAGATACTATTGTAAACCTTGTCGGTATAAATCATGTATTTGATGTTGCCCATCGCCACGCAATCACGCAAGGCATCGGTGAACTCACGTCTGTAATCTTCGCCGCGCAACATATTGACAATGAAATCCTCATCGCGCTGGTTGATATACTTGGTACCTCCACCGGTACGTTTATTGATAGTGTCAATGGCAATATCCAAAATGGCGCTACGCAATACACGGGCTTTTTCACTATCCGTCAGCAACATAGCGATATTGAGGAAGGCTCTGAAATTAAAGATGCCCAGCACTGTGGTTTTGGTTGTGAAGTCAACTTCACAACCAGGGACTTTCGTTGCAGCTAACCTAAAGTCAATCAATCGTTTACCTTTCAGCACCTCGTAACCGTTTCGCTCCAACTCTTTTTCATTCTTTGCAATGCACTCGCGAATGGTCCTGTCAGTAACTTCAAAGAAATCTGTTATCTGCTTGAAAATGAACTTATACTCATTCTCGAACAAGATGCCTGTCAGGCCAATTTCCTTTTGGATAGCATCCACGGCAAGCTTGTTGTTCAGTACATTTTGGCGTACAACGGCTGAATCAATAAAATCTTTCTTCATCATATCCTGTTAGGCTTTTTCTATCATTTTCAATAATTCCTCCAGTTCCTTCTCCGTATCCGATTCCGTTTGCATCGCCTTTTGAAAATCGGCAATGGCTTCCTTCAGGTCTATCTGTTCCTCAGGCTCAAAAGTATCGACATAACGCGGGATGTTGAGGTTGAACTCGTTTCCCTCAATCTCGTCCATGTCCACGATGGAGAAATAACGCTTGCGCAGTTCGGGATCGCCAAACATTTGCATCAACTCCGCTTCCACCTCGGCGATAGCTTGGCATTGCTTCTCGGCTTTCTCATGGGCGGCTTTTTCACGGGCAGCCCTGTCGGCGGTCAGCTTGTCCAAAGCCTTTTGCGCCGTTTCCACCGCTTTCTTTTCACCCGCCGTCGGCTTCTTGTTTGTAGTCAACTTGTCATTGACGGTTTTCTCGGCTTTAGCCAAACGGTGTCTTGCTTGGGCCAACTCCTCTGCCGTGTCGTTGTCGATTTCAGACATCTGAAAATCAAGATCTTCGTCAATCAGGTTATTGAGCCTGTTCTTCTGTAATGCAATCCACGCCTTAGCTTTGTCGATATCGCCCCAACTTTCCAGCATGGTGGAAATACGAAGCACATCTTGAGGCTCCAGCACGCTCATATTGGCATCTTCGCGGTACCAGCCTTTCTTGGCGGCATACACCATCAGCACCTTGTTTTTATGCTCCTCGGGCTTGTTCTTGTCGAAGAAAATGATGGCACCTGGAATGGTGGTGCCATAAAACAGATTGCCAGGCAGCACCACAATAGCATCAATGATATTGATATGCTGCTTGAAATCGACGCCTTGCAAAAAACCACGACGAATCATATACTCCACATCGGCCTTGCGATTCTGTCCATCTTCCTCTTCGGTCTTCTCCGGCTGGCCACGGAACAGCACGCCTTGCGGACACACCACGCCTGCCTTCCCTTTGTCATCCAAAGAAGCGATGATGTGCTGTAAAAAAGCAAAATCGCCGTTGCTGTAAGGTGGAACACCATAAACGAGGCGGTTGTATGGGTCGGTAAACTCCTTTTTGTATTCAATCTGCGGTGTGCCATCCTTCTTGTTGACGGTGTTGCCTTTCTTGTCTTTCTTCGGTTCGCCGTTTTGTGCCCAGTTCTCCAAAGAAAACGGGAAATTGGCCATCACCTTGTCGAAAGTGCGGAGTTCAAGTTCGTTGTCTTCATCCTTGAATTTCGGGTCACGGATGGTGTCGCCTTGCTCAATGCGGGCATCCAAACCATGAAGGATCATGTTGATGTTGCAGATAGCCCATGTGTTCCACACGAGTTCCTGCCCGAAGAGACGGACACCTTTTTGCGTGTCGTAACTGGCACGCGCATATTTGGCCGCATTCAGCAAAAAACCGCCAGAACCGCAGGTGGGGTCATATATGGTTTCGCCTTTTTGCGGTTTCAGATAACGGACAATAATATCCACCACTTCCTGTGGCGTGTAGAACTGTCCAGCCATGGTTCCGCCTTTATTTTCATCGGCAAAACGCTTAATCAGGTATTCGTATGCATCGCCCAGCACATCCACAGTCACATTCTTGTTGCTTAAATCCACAGCACTCAAATAGTTGATAAGATTTGTGAGCACTTCGGGGTCAAGCTTCTTTCCGCCAGAGCCATCAGGTGCAGGCTCATTCCATCGCACCGTATTGATGATACCTTTGAGGATGTATTTCCCATTCTTGTCAACATTCTGTTCCGCTATATCCGTGACAGCCTTATCCAGTTTTTCGTTCTTCTTGTCGATGGAAGCCAAGCGGACATCCTCCCAAAAGCAACCTTGGGGGATGGTGAAATCGTGTTTTTTCTTGGTAATCACCTCCAGCTCCCTTGGCGTAGGCTCACGCATATAATCCGCCACAAACTGTTCTCTTCCGTTTTCGATTTCCCATTGGTAATTGTCGGAAAGCCGTTTGAAGAACAACAAAGAAAGGATGTATGACTTGTAATCCTCCACTTTGTCGCGAAGGATGTCGGCCATGCCAAAAAGAAGATTTCCTAAGGCTTGCTTCGTAATCATAACTACTTGTATTATTCCGCAAAGATAGTTTTTTATTCAACACTCACCTCATCCACCATAATCCAGGCCTTCTGGCCTTTATAGGGATGCCAGTCAGGCAAGACGACTTGGTTCTCCACTTTCACGCGGACAAACTTCCATTGCTTGCCGTCGGTGCGAAGACGGGCCTCGATGCGGCCAAAGCCTTTCATCTTGTCGGGACGGTCGAAGACAGGCAACTCGGCCATCTGCCAATCGGTGAACTCCTTGCCGTCTTTCGAAAAGCTGACCCACACGCCCTTGGGCCACATCACCCAGGATTGCGGCTCATGGCACAAGCCCACCTTCACTATATTGATGTTGGTCGGGACAGCCAGCTCGATGGTGGCCTCCATGTCGACACCCTCAAAGCCTAACCAATCGTTATAATAGTCGCCAGGCGCACCTTTCTTGCCGTCCATCAGGGCGATGTCGGCATCTTTGCCATAACGCTCCGCAGGTGGATTGACGAAGGTCGTGTTCTTGATGTTCAAGCGGTCGAACTGCCGCAAGGTGGCAAACGACGAAACCATTCCTTTCTTGAAAGCCTTGGCTTTCACCGTACACGATTGGTTGATAATAAAAGATTTATCGTATTTCTTTGATTTTGCCGTCGGCTCTGAGCCATCCAAAGTGTAACGAATCTCTGCCTCTTCATCTACGCAAGTCATAGAGATGGAGATCGGACGGTTGTAGATGCGGTAATTCTCGTCACCCAACATCGAGGAATGGATTTCGGGAGCTGGAACCATCAAAGCGGTGGCATCAGGCACTTGGAAACGGGTCAACTCAATCGGGTCTTGCGACTTGTCGAAGGCACGGAGCAGCACCGTGTATTCATATACTTGGTTGCCTAGCACATACTTCTCATCCACGCCAGGACCACAGGTGGCTGTTCCGATGGGAGCCTGCTTGTAGTCCACATTGACGGTCAAGAAATCTTTGGGTTCCAGTTGGTTGATGCGACGGGCAGCAGTAAGGTTGTCGTCAGTGTACTTGTACATGCTGAAATTGAAGGGCTCCTGCATGGTCACGAACAATCCAACGTTGCTCTTGTCGCTCGTCAAGGCCATCCAACGCGCATCGGCATGGTTGCCATTGTCCTGTGGCACAACATGATGTTCAAACAAATCCATGGCATTCACATTGTACAAGCCCATCTTGCCCGAGGCGTTTCTGTCCGGATAGTTTTCCGTGTCCTTACCGAAATAAGTCAAATTTTTGTAATCCAAAGGCATAAGGAACTGCGTCCCAACTTTTGGCAATGATGTCACCGTTTCCATCGGCTCAATGCGGTTGGTAATGATGATGTTGCCTTCACCATCAACGAGATACACCTTGTTGGCCACAATTTGGAGCTTATCGGAACTATCATAATACTCAATGGATGCAGTAACCGCAATCGTATTATCGTCTTGACGTTCGAAATGCAAACTTGTGTTTTTAGCGGTCAGGTGTTGCAAACCTGCTTTTTTCCAACGAGGCAAAGCCCAACTGTCCACTTCATCGTTCAAGGTGGGCGCACGCCAGAAGTTGTCACGCAAATGACCTTTCAACAACTCTTCGCCTTTCACAATAAAGGAAGTGATTTCACCTGTCGCCTTGTCGAAAGTCACAGTGAAATCATCATTGTAAACTGTTCCAGTACTGGCATTAAATTGCACTTGTTTCTCCTTAACTATGGGCTCCAACGGTGCCGAAGGCCACTCCAACTTGAACTCATCGTAAGCGATTTCTGTTCCGGCGGGCATAAAGGGCTGGTCTTCTCTCAGTTTCACCGAGAAACGCACAAAGAACTCCTCGCCAGGATGGCCGTAAATGCGCAGGCGTTCAATATTAATCTCCTGTGTGCCAAATGGTTTAATATCCAAATCTATTCTACCCTTTTGCAAGGATTTTTCTGCCGAGAAGATCTCAAAATCGCAATCGAAGACGGAGGCGTTGGTGAACGAAAGCCAGTTCTTGACCTCAAACTTTCCCCAAGTCAAGTCTTTGGCTGTGAACTTGATAGGCTGATACACTTTCTTCACTTCGGCGGCGTGATGATGCGGCCTTCTATCTGAACTCACAACCCCATTGGCGCAGAAAGCGTCGTCGTCGCCTACGCCGTAGGCATGGCCAAAGTCGCCACCCACGGCAAGCCAATCCACATCCTTGTCCTTGTCGTGGACAATGAAACTCTGGTCCACCCAGTCCCAAATGCAGCCGCCTTGCAGTTGCTCGTTGGCTTCAATCACGTCCCAATAGTCCTTTAAGCCGCCCATGCTGTTACCCATGGCGTGGCAGTATTCCACCATAATGAAAGGCCTGCCTTCCTTATCAAGTCCTTCATCCACAAACTTTTGCAGATACTTCGGGCTGGCATACATCAGGCCAATGACATCGGTGTTACGGTCGTAGATAGCTCTTTCGTAGGTCACAGGACGCGTTTTGTCGCGGTCTTTCATCCAGTCGTAAGTGTATTCAAAATTCACGCCGTTGCCGCACTCGTTGCCCATCGACCACATAATCACCGAAGGATGGTTCTTGTCGCGTTCGAGCATGTTGCGGTTGCGCTGCCACACCATTTCCTTGTACTGCGGGTCTTTTGCAAGGCTTTTTTCGCCGTAGCCTTGGGCATGGGATTCGCAGTTGGCCTCGTCCCAAACGTAAAGGCCGTATTTGTCGCATAGTTCGTACCAATACGGGTCATCGGGATAATGGCAGGTGCGCACCGTATTGATATTCATCTGTTTCATCAAGGCAATGTCGCGTTCCATCGACTCACGCGAAATCACATGGCCCGTGTATGGGTCGTGCTCGTGGCGATTCACACCTTTTATCAATACATACTGCCCGTTAATGAGTAGTTTGCCGTCCTTGATCTCAGAAGTGCGGAAACCGAAAGAAGAAGTCAGCTTTTCTATGGATTTGCCCTTTTTGTCTGCTAATGACATCCTCATCTGGTACAAAGTGGGGGTTTCCGCTGACCAAGGCTTCACTTTCCCAATCTCCTTATTGTCGACCGACAATTCCGCCTCGGCATAATAATAGCCGTCGTCTGCCTGCGTAAAGGTCAATTCATTGATAGGCTTGGTGAGCGTGAACAGGATATTCTCGGGGAAGCCATCAACTTCTTTTCCTTCGTATCCGCCGACAATTAAGCTACTGTTTTTCTGTATCTTATTGGTTTTGCTTTGCAGTTTGACCTTAATGGAGAAAGTGCCGTTTTGGTAGCTTTTGTCCAACCCTGCATGGATTTCATAGTCGTAGATGTTCAGCGTAGGTTTGGAATACAACACCACATCCCGCTCAATGCCGCTCAAGCGCCAAAAATCCTGACACTCGAAATAAGAACCATTGGAGAAACGATAGACCTTCACTGCCAATGTGTTCTTCCCCACCTTGACGTATTGTGTAAGGTCAAACTCTGCATTGGTTTTGGCATCTTCCGTAAAACCCACAAACTGGCCGTTCACCCAGACGTAATAGGCTGATTTCACCGCCCCGAAGTTGATGAAAGTCAGGCGGTCTTTCCAAGTTTCGGGAATCTCAAACTCGGTCAGATAGCAGCCCACGGGATTGTCGACCGTCGGGGCAAAAGGCGGCTCGTTGGGACGGAACTCGTTGTCCACATTGACATAGATGGGCGTTCCGTAGCCGTTCAACTCCCAGTTGGCAGGCACCTTGATAGTCTTCCAGCCCGAGGCATTGTAGCTTTCCTTATAGAAGTCAGCAGGTGCTTTTGAGGGCGAGTCGGCCCATTGGAACTTCCAGTCGCCATTGAGGCATTGCGACCATTGTTCTCCCTTAGGGACGACATTCGTCCGAGGATACAAGCGGTTGATTTCGTACACGTTGACATCGTTCCAAGCATTCAGCTCGGCTTCGGTTTGGGCGTGGAGGCTGGTCATCATCATGCACAGTGCCAGCGCCATCATCATTCTTTTTGTATTCATATTCTGTTCGTTTTGTTGCTGGCCCTACACTGCGCTGCGCTTGTGTAGGGTAAATAAAGTATCGTGCCTTCGGCACGCGTTAGTCTGCGTTCATCATACGTTCCCTGTCTCCTTCGGGGATGGGTTCCGCCTTGTTCAACTCGCGGTCGTAATATACCACCACGGCATGGCACAAGGTCTTGACTTCGCCCGTCTTGGTATCGCGCAAAAGCTGCTCCATCTTGAAGCTGGAGTTACCTATCTCGATGACGCGACTCTCGCAGACAATCGGGTCGTGGAACTGCACGGGTTTGCGGAAGTCCAAGTCCACGTGGACAAGGACATATTTGAAGGTCAGCCAGTCGATTTCAGTCTGAAAGACATGCTCGAAATAGCGGCTTCGACCCATGTCGAAGTAGTTGCATTGCGACCCGTTATTCACATGATTATAAGGGTCAAGGTCGCTCATTCGGATTTGTATGGGACAGGAAAACATATCTATTGATCAATTATTGTTTCGTTGTTATCGTAAAAAGCACATATCCACGGTCACCATGGCAGCCAAGGCTTCGACAAGCACCAAGGCACGCGGCAAGGCACACACGTCATGCCTTCCTTCGATGCTGATTTCACAAGGCTCCCCTGCCCGATTCACGGTCTGCTGGGGTTGGGCAAGGCTAGGTATCGGCTTGAAGGCCACTCGGAAAACGACGTCATTCCCATTGGTGATGCCGCCTTGGATGCCACCAGAATGGTTGGTCAAAGTGGTGATTCTACCCTCTTTATTAATAAAAGCGTCGTTGGCTTCGGAGCCTTTCATGTTGGCCAAGGCAAAGCCATCGCCGATTTCAAAGCCTTTCACTGCCGGGAGACTGAACATGGCATGGGCCAACTCTGCCGAAAACTTGTTGAACATCGGTTCGCCCAAGCCTGATGGCGCACGATAGATACGACATTCCACAATCCCCCCGACCGTATCGCCATTTTTTCGGGCCTGTTCCGCATCGCCCATCGAAATCACTTCGGCAACGATTTGGATGCCTTCGCCCTTCAAAATCTGTTTGGCAATGGCACCTGCCACCACGATAGGCAAAGTGGTCCGAGCCGAGGCCCTACCACCACCTCTCCAGTCGCGGATGCCGTACTTTTTTTCATAAGTGAAATCAGCATGCGAAGGACGATAGACGTCTTTCAAGGCCTCATAATCCTTTGGATTGGCGTCTTCGTTGCGCACCATAAAAGCAATGGGCGTGCCCAAAGTGACGCCATCGAGCAAACCTGAGAGCCATTCGATTTTGTCAGTCTCTTTGCGTCGGGAACTCGTTGGGGATTGTCCCGTCTTGCGTCTAAGCAATTCTGATTCAATGAAATCAAAATCCAGTTTCCAGTTCGGAGGACAGCCGTCGATGACGCCACCGATTGCAGCGCCATGCGATTCACCGAAGGTGGTGAGCCTAAAGTTGTGACCTATGGTATTCATAGCGACAAAAGTACGCTTTTTTGGTCAGTTTCGGCAAGTTTTTTGTAGTTTTGCAGCCGCAATGGAAAAAAAGAACACCAATAACATCAAGATAAAGAACAAACGCGCCACTTTTGAGTACTTCCTCGTGGAGACGCTGACGGCAGGCATCGTGCTGACGGGAACGGAAATCAAGTCCATCAGAGGCGGTAAGGCGAGTTTGGCGGATTCGTATTGCAGTTTCAAGGGTAACGAGTTGTTTGTCATTGGGATGCACATTGCCGAATACGCTCAAGGCACCTACAACAACCACGACCCCAAGCGCGACCGCAAACTCCTCCTCAACGCCCGCGAACTGCGCAAACTAAAGAACAAAGTGCAGGAAAAAGGCTTCACCATTGTGCCTGTCATGTTGTTTATCAACGAGAACGGCTTGGCCAAATTGGACATCGCCTTGGCACGAGGCAAACACTATTACGACAAGCGCGAATCATTGAAAACCAAGGATTCGAAGCGCGAGTTGGAAAGAATGGATCGGTATTAGAAGCAGTAACCCACACGAAGTGAAATAGGCGAAGTATAGGGTGTATCCCATGTGGTCGTGTGCAGAACACCCCAGCTGAGGTTGTAAAGCACCATGAGATAGACGTAACTGCCATTATAGGAATAATTCCGATAACCTCCGCCCACAAAGACACTATTATACCAATTTCGGGACACGGTCTCATGTTTCCATCTGACAATACCGTACATCACTTCATCCTCGACATGAATGAATATGCCCTTGTAAACCTGAAAGTTGGTATAAGGTGCCACACCAAAATAATGGCCATTAGTGTTGCCGTATGTCCGATTGAAATTGCAGTCTAAATTATAAATGACTCGCGTGCCCACTTCCCAAGGATTGAAAATGCGGTAGCCCACTTGAGGCGCGATGGACAGACTGAGATAATTCCCCGACATGCCGAAACCGAAGTTGCCGCCATAAATCACCTTCCCTTTCAAATCGGGCACATCGGGAAGAAACTGCGCCGAAACTTTGCCGGCAAAGCCGAAAAGCATAAAACAAAGCGATGCGATGATAGCCAATCGTTTCATATTGAATGATATTTTCCGCAAAAATACAATAAAATCCATTTCCGCTCGTATCCAATAAAAGTTTATTTTTGCCACTCAAAACTCTGTTATGAAAACACGGCATATCTTATTCATATTGACCCTGTTCCTGCTGGCTGGCTATTCGTGCAAGAAAAGTAACCAAATCAATCCCGATTCCAACTTGAAACTGGCCTTTTCGGCAGATACGGTTTTGTTTGACACGGTTTTCACCTCTTTGGGCTCAGCCACGCACGAACTGAGAATCTACAACCAACATGGTGACGACTTGAAAATCAGTTCCATTCGACTCGTCGGAGGCGAAAATTCACCTTATCGCCTCAACCTTGACGGTGAGAGTGCCACGGAGTTTTACAACAAAATCATCCCCGCCAACGACAGCCTTTTCTCCTTCCTGCGCGTCACCATCAACCCAAACGACTTGAACACGCCTTTCGTAGTGGAAGACGAATTGGAGTTTATCACTAATGGCAACACTCAGATTGTAAAGCTTTTGGCTTGGGGACAGAATGCCAACTACATCGTTGCCGACAAGGTGGTGAACATGGGCGGGACGCCCTATCCTTACCACATCGTCGCCGATAGCCTTGAGACCACGGTTTGGACTTCGGAACGGCCATACGTCATCTACGGCTATGCGCTCATCAACAGTTACGGCACATTGAAAATCGAGGAAGGCACACAAATTTATTGTCACCAAGGCGGTGGCATCCTTTCGTGGAGCGACGGCCAGCTCATCATCGACGGAACCGCCGAAAGACCTGTCATCGTCCAAGGCGACCGCTTGGAAGCCTATTACAACGACACCCCAGGACAATGGGAGCAAATCCTGATGATGGACGGTCGCGCCGGTGCCGACCACCGCATCAGCCACGCCATCATCCGCAACGGCACCATCGGCATCAACTGCCAATCGGTACTGAAAGCCACAGAATGCGCCTTGCGTATTGACAACACCATAGTTGAAAACCAAAGTGGTTACGGTCTGTTCTCCATCCTTTATGCGGTTGAGGCCAAAAACTTTGTCATCGCCAACTGCGGCAAGGCCAACTTCTGGGCTTTTGGCGGCGACTACCGATTTGTACACGGCACCATCGCCAACTATTGGAATGCAAACGAGCACAACAACAACGAAAACGCCGTTTTGGTGGCCAACTACGCCCTAGACGGCAACAACCAGCCTTTCTATTACCCATTCCACATGGAAATGGACAATTGCATCATCTACGGCAAGCAAAAGGATGAATTTAAAGGCGTGTTTGGTCCCGATGCCGACTCCATCTACACCTTTGACCACTGTCTCATCAAATCGGAGAAATACAACGGCACGATGCCAGGCTTCAGCCACTGCCTTTTCAACCTTGAGCCCTTCTTCACTGACCCGATAAAGCCCGACTGCCACATCGACAGCATCGCCTCACCCGTCATCGGCATGGGCAATCCGCTGTTTGGCAATGAAGTGCCTTATGATTTGGATGGTGTTTCACGCATAGGAGCCCCCGACCTGGGCGCATATCAGTTTGTAGGGTATTAATACACCACTTTCATTTTCAAGGTTTTCTTATTCCCCACCCCATCAGTCACCACGACCTTCACGTTGTTCGTGCCTTTCTTCATCTTCTCGTCGAATTCGTAATAGAGCAAGGCATTTTTGGCATCGTATTGGCCCAATACCCAAACGTCATCCAAATAGATGTCATAGGTCTCGATGCCCGTCATGTCATCGGAAATCTTGAAGCGCAATGACTTCAAGGTACTCACCGCCTGCCCATCCTTGAAATTGGAGGCTTTGACCGTCGGGGCCACCGAATCGACCTTGATGACGTACTCGCCTATGGTGAAGGTCTGCACTTCCATACAGCCATTCTTCATCTTGCCACCCAAGGAAGACACTTTGCCGTCTTTGTCGATGTTGGCAATATACAATCTCGAATCCGAGGCCCATTCCTCGTTGGGACGGATACGCACGGTGAACTTCTTGAAAGTGGTCATCTCTTCATCGCCAAAACGGTAAATACGTGAGCAACAGCCTTTTTCGTCACGTTGCCCGGTCTGTATCCACTCGTCACGGAAGAGCGTGCCCTTTTCCATCGAGACATTGAAGTCCTCAATCGTGATATCATTGTTTAGCGAACCGTCCGCTTTCACGAAATACTCACTGCGGCGATGCATCGGTCGCTCCACCTCGACAGGTGCCGTTCCCACCAGCTTGAACCTCACTATTGAGCTATTGCCAGCATAATCGCTGATTTTAAAGCGGACATTCACCGTGTCGCCTTCCTCAACCGTGACCGTACCATTTTTGACTTCAATCATGTGCAACTTGTTGAACGGGTCGGTCTCAGTGCGCACATAGCTGGTCTTTTTCTGCTTGTAATGACGGTAATCCAAAAGGCTGTTCACATAACGCGGCTCGCTGTAGGAGAAGCTATCGGCCTCCACCTGGAAAGCCAGCACATCATCGAGGAAAAGCTCATAGAGATAAGGGCCATTCTTGTTGGTCGACGTACCCACCTGGTCATAGGTGCGGATGCCAAAGGCGATCTCACCATTGCCATGCACATACGAACCATCATTGAGGGTGTATCTGCCTTTTTCATCACCCGTCACAGAATAATACTGAGGTTTGATGCCGCCTTCCAAAGTGGCCTCTTCACCCAAAGGATAGACCGCCACACCCTGAATGAGCGGCCGCACATCGTCTTCAATCTTATAGCCGAAATACATCGGATTGACAGGCTTTTCGCTTTCCGTATGACGAATCTCAAAATGCAGATGGGGCCCACCCGAGCCACCTGAATTGCCAGAATAGGCAATCAGGTCGCCTTTTTTAATCGGGAATTTGTCCTTTTCGGGGTAGATTTGAGAGGTGAATTTCTTGTGCTTGTATTGGTACTGCTTCACGTATTTGGCAATCGGTCCCGAGAAACGCTGCAAGTGGGCATACACCGAAGTATAGCCATCATAATGCGTGATATACAGCACATTACCATATCCGTAAGGCGACACGCCGATGCGGCTGATATAGCCATCCGCCACGGCATAGATCTTCTTGCCTTCCACACCTTGTGTCTTGATGTCGAGACCGGCATGGAGGTGGTTGGGACGGAGTTCGCCAAACGTGGCGGAAAGGTAAATCGGGATGTCAACGGGCTTGCCGTATTTCGGAAACTCCTGGGCAACCGCCCCCATGGCGACCGATAACGTAAGCAAAACCAATAAAGAGCGCATTTTTGTCATCATAGAAATCTAGTTAATCGAAAAGTTGGGCAAAGATACACCTTTTTTCCTATTTTTGCAACGGTTTTAGCAACAAAACAATGCGCCGTCAAACGAGAAAAGAGAAAATCCAGACTTGGCTCTCATCGCCTTATATGCTGCTGGTTTACCGCCTGATAGCCACTTTGATGGCCCTCAGCATCAGCCGCTGGATGCTCTATTTGTTCAACATCCAGTTTTTCCACCAGCTGAATCTGCGACAAGCCTTGGCGCTCTATTTCTATGGGATGCGGTTCGACTTGCCCATCGTTTTCGGCATCAACCTGTTGAACATCCTTTACTATTGTTTCCCTTCGCAAATCATCTATAACAAGGGGCTTCAGCGCTTCGTCGACATCGTTTACATCGTTGCCAACGCCGTTGCCATCTTCCTGAATTTCTTGGACATTGTCTGTTTCCATTTCTTCGGGAAACACCTCACCACCGATTTCATCAAACTACTGAGCCACTCTGACGAGGTGTCGTTCGGCGTGGTCAAACAGGTCTTTTTCGACTATTGGTATTTGTTGGTAATCTTCATCCTCTTTGCGCTGGTTATCAGCGTAGTGGCACGAAACACCCAGCTCCAAGCCCCTGAAAAGGAAGAAAAGCCCCGTTGGCAGCTCCGTCAGGCTATCAGTCTGGTTGTCATGCTCATCCTTACGATTATTGCCTGTCGAGGTGGCATCCAAGCCAAGCCCATCAATTCGAAGACGGCCATGCACTACACCGACCCGCAAAACGCGCCTATTTTGCTCAACACGCCGTTTTGCCTCCTCACCACACACGAGACCGATTTGAAAGAATGGGACGGAACGTATCAAAGCGACTTCTCTCCCATTCATAAAAACCTGATGGCCAACCGTTTCATCGAAAGCGACACTTTGGGCGTCGACACCATTCCAAGCAATGTGGTCGTCATCATCATGAAAAACCTTGGGCAGGAAATGATTGGGTACTACAGCCACGACCGTCGTTCCCAACTCACCCCCTTCTTGGATTCTCTCCTCACCCAGAGCCTTACTTTCAACGGCATGTCGAACAGTCGGAGGAGCCTCGAAGTGTTGCCTTCCATCTTGGCCAGCATTCCCGCGATGATGGAGAACGACTTTTTGAGATCACCCTATGCGGAGAACGACTTTGACGCTTTCTGTCAACACTTGCAAAAGCACGACTACAATACCATCTTCATGCATGGCGGCAATAATGGTGTGCAAGGCTTCGACGAATTCTCGCGCCGCGCCGGTTTCAGCAAATACTTCGGGCGCATCGAATATGGCGACGACAGCGACTACGACGGCCAATGGGGTATCTACGACGGGCCTTTCCTGCAATATGCCGCCCAGACCCTGAACCGTGTGAATGAGCCGTTTGCCACCACCATCTACACCCTCTCGTCTCGCTATCCCTACAAAGTGCCCAAGGATTTCGTGCTCCCCGAAGAGAGTTATTTCTGGACAGGCTTCGAGAAAACCGTGTATTATGTGGATTGTGCCCTAAGGGATTTCTTCAACACTGCCTCACAGATGTCATGGTACGACCACACGCTGTTCGTCTTCACCGCTGATTATTCCAATAGCGAGCACTTCCAACCCGAATACAGCAATGTCTGGGGTATGTATTCCATCCCCATCGCCTTCTATTATCCCAAGAAAATCAAGCCTTTGCGCTGCGATGAGATTGCCCAGCAAATCGACCTTGGGCCTTCCATCCTCTCCGCGCTTGAAGTTAACGACACGCTGTTTTCTTTTGGACGCAACCTCTTCGACACAATCAGCGAGCAGGCTTTTGCCAGCTATTACAACCTCACCTATCAATATTGCGACGGTACCTATTTAGTGCAGTCCGACGGCGAGATACCTTTTGGCATTTTCAAGCCTCTCAACGACTCACTTCTGAATGACAATCTCGTTGACCGGCTGCAGTGTCCCGACGTGTACGATAAGCTGTACCGCTTCCTTCAAGTGTACAACAACAGAATGATTAACAACGCATTATACATCACCCCAACCGATACTATCTTTAAGAACGACACCATTTATGAAACACAAGAGTGACAACAACGGAACCGTTTATTCCACCAACCCTAACTTCGTCTTCGACTACGGTGAAGAAGAGACGGTCACTTTGGAACCCGCCAAGCAGAACCTCCGTGTGATGCTAGACAAAAAACAACGTGCTGGCAAGAAAGTCACCCTCATCACGGGCTTCCAAGGCTCCGACTTCGACCTTGCCGTGTTGGGCAAGGAGCTGAAGTCGGCCTGTGGCGTGGGCGGCAGCGTCAAAGATGGAGAGATCTTACTACAAGGCGACTTCCGTGAAAAAGTGCTGGCCCTACTCTTACAAAAAGGATACACGAAAACCAAAATCAGCGGAATATGATCGAAAAATACATAGAAATACTCAACGGCATTGGCGAGAGTATGCATTTTGGTGCGACGACCTCGCTGGCCATCGCCGAGGGCATCGCCGTCGTCTCATTGCTTGTCATTGGCGTATTGCTCTATTTCCTCGCCCGCCTTATCATCAGCAAAACCGTCCATGTGCTCATCAAAAAGACGCCATCCAAATATGACGACCTGCTGATTAAAAACAAGGTGTTTGTGCGCATCTGCCTGCTCATCCCGGCCATCCTCGTCAAGTATTACATCAATGATGCCATGCCCGACTTCCCAGATGCCGCAGCTATCATCGTCAAGATTGCGAAGATATACGAAATCACCGTATACGCCTCTATTATGATGGCCTTAGTGAACACCGCGCACGAGCTTTACAACTCATTCGAGACCTCGAAGCTTAAGCCTATCGAAGGGTTGGTGCAAGTCATCAAAGGCATCATCATCGCCGTCAGCGTATTGCTCATCACCACCTTCCTTTTGGGCAAGAGCCTCAGTAGCATCATTATCGGTTTGGGAACCCTCTCCGCCGTGCTTATGCTCATCTTCCAAGACTCCATCAAAGGCTTCGTTGGCAGCATTCAATTGTCAATCAACGACATGCTTCGTATCGGCGACTGGATTGTGACGGGACAAGCCGACGGCACCGTACAGGAAATCAACCTTACTACCGTGAAGGTACAAAACTGGGACAATACCATCACCACCATTCCTACCTACACACTGGTTTCGGCTCCTTTCACTAACTGGCGCGGCATGTCAGAATCAGGAGGACGACGCATTGCCCGCAGCATCAACATCGACGTGAACACCATCCGTTACTGCACGCCTGAGATGTTGGAGAAATACAAGCATTACGCCTTGGTGAAAGACTACATCACCCAAAAAGAAGAGGACATCGCCGAATACAACAAGGCCAACAACATTGATACAAGCGAAATCATGAACGGTCGACAGCAGACCAATTTGGGCATCTTCCGCGCTTACATCAAGGCTTACCTCAACAACAACCCGAAGCTAAACCACAGCCTCACCATGATGGTGCGACAACTGCAGCCCACCGAATTTGGTGTGCCGCTGCAAATCTATGCCTTCAGCAGTGACAAGCAATGGGTCAATTACGAGGAAATCCAAAGCGACATCTTCGACCATATCATTTCGGCTGCGCCAATGTTTGACCTAAAGGTTTACCAGAAGCACTAAGACGCGCTTCGCGTCATTGCGAGGAGACACGACGAAGCAATCCAGAGTAAAAGCTGATTCTCTAGACTGCTTCGTTCCTCGCAGTGACGCAAAGCGGCAGAAAACAAGAAATCATGAACCCTGGTGTTGTTTTTACAGAAAAGTACCTGAAACTGATGTTCAAGCAGTTGCGCGATGCCACACCCGAAGAGGTGCAGGAGGAATTGGAGCATTGTCACCGCGAGAACCGTCGACCCGTACGTGTGCCGCGCTATTTCAGAGGCTTTTTCACGGAAGAGAAATTCAATGCATCGACAGGTTTTGAAATGCAGGTTTTCAATCACCTCGACAAGCACTCTTCGGCCCTTCGACAGGCTCAGGGACCCCAGAAGAGCAAACTCATCCTTTACCTTCACGGTGGCGCATACATCTATCCCCCCGTGTTCTTCCATTGGCGCTTCTTGCACGACCTTGCACTGCGTACGCATTGCGACACGCTGATGCCCGTCTATCCTAAGTCGCCCGAATACGATTGCGAGTATTCTGTAAAGACCGTCTTGGCGTTTTATCAAAGCCTCTCTGAATCGAGGAGATACGACGAGATTCATCTCGTAGGTGACTCGGCTGGTGCCTGCCTTTGTTTGGTTGTCGCCCAAGAAGCCCACAAAAACGGCTGGCAGAAACCCGCTACCACCACCTTGCTCTCCCCTTGCGTAGACCTGAGCCACACCCAAGAGGCTGCAATGCGGGCCTTGCAAGAGAAAGACACCATGCTCCAACTCGACCGCGTTATCACGCTAAACGCCATCTGGCAAGGCAACTTGCCTGCACAGCATCCCTGGGTCAGCCCTGTCTTTGGTGACTTCAGCGGTGTCGACAATCTAAGCGTTTATTATGGCTCCGACGAAATCCTCCAGCCCGATGACCTTTTTCTAAAAGAAACCTACGAAAAAGCAGGAAAAACCGGTCATTTCCACGAATACGAAGGCATGTTCCACACCTTTGTGATGTTCCCTATTCCAGAAGGGTTTAAGGCCACAAAAGCCATCGCGGCAAACATCAAAGGGTTTGCATTTAATTGATTCTCTGTCCAGTTAAATTGTACCGCTGACCATCCTTGATGATGATAATCTGTCCGTTTTCGACCACTTTCTGGATTCCATCGGATTGGATTTCGGAATTAGGTTGTTCCATCTCTTCCATGGAAAGCGTACCGTCACACTGCACTTCCGAAGCCAACTCGTAGGTGAAATGGCCATACGAGCCACCGCCCTTCATGACAATCTGATTGTTGGCGTCCTTGAACTGGAAAAAGCCATTGCCCATGCCCTCGCCAGCAATATCACGCACACAGATACGATAGCAGCCTGCATTCATCAGTACGATTTCCTCGGTGTAGGCATGGTTAGCTTGATCAAAAGTAAATGAATTGACAACCTCACCACTTTCAATCTCGATGATTTCAACCCTGGTATTCTCTGGATGCGCACCCGTCTTCAGCTGCATCTTCAGATAGCCGTCTATTTCAGGCACATCCTCCATGGCAACATCAATGAAATTGTCGGGCATGTACTGGTCGGCATAGCCATTGGGCATCACGGCATAACAATACAAGACATCACAAGGTGCCGATACAAACTCATCCATGGTCACCGTCACAGACTGGCCTTTCGGCAACGTGCCGTGCCACGACTGGCGATGGTCTTCATGCATGTCATAGGCACACAAATCGAAAAACGTAATGGTTTGGTTGCCAAGGTTCTTCACAGTCATCGTGGGTTTTTGTATGCCAGAGCAGTTTTGAGTAACCACATTTTCAACCGCCTTTAAGGCAATATCATAGTCTACATCCAAGGCCATCGACATACGTACGGCTTGATACACCTCTTTGGTACCGCCTGAGTAATTCTGCACCCAAGCCGTCAAGTAGCAGTCCTCCTTGGGCCAGTGCATCTCAAAAGTCTCGCTGATCGTCATCGTCGGACCGGTAAACGGCGTTCCCGTCTGGGAGGGAATCATGTCACGGCACACATGGTGCAAGCCATGCATACCTTGCCACGACACATCCAGGTTGCATTGGGTCAAGGCGATGAACACCCGCACATCGGAACCGTTGCAGTCGCCCACCTGGTTCACCGTGCAGTTCACCCGACACGAAGTGCCGTCAACGGGCTCATAGCTTAAGTTGATGGTGAACGGGCTCGGCACATTGATGCGCTGGTTGTAGTAGTTCAGATAATAAGAGTACATGTTTTCGTTGGCATTGCCACCGCCCGACATGCCCGTGATGCCATCGACTTTCAAGGTCGGATAGCTGTTGATGCCGTAATAGTTGGCGCGGGCATTGGTCTCATTGGTGTAATACTCTTCCGTTGAAAAAGCAGTAGTGTGATAGCCCACAGGGGCGATGGCCAGACCTTCTTCCATCATCTGGGCGATGCCATTGGCGGCAGCTGGACAATAAGGGCAACGCACGCCGGTAAAAATCTCAAACAGCACGCATTCACGCGCCACATTGTCCTTGGTTTGTGCAAAAAGAGCCACAGGCAACCATACAAGTGCCACGGCCAACAAGAGTAATGATTTCTTCATATTATTAGATTTTACTTTGCTGCAAAAATAGTAAGATTTGGGGTGAAAATAGCGCAGATAAGCAAGTTTTCTTATTTTTGCCTATCAAACCCTATAGTATTTTCAATCATCATGCAGAAATTCAACGAATTAATTCACGAAGAGCTCTCCGGATGGAAGCCTTTCGACATCATCTGGCTAGTGACCGTTTGTGTCATCATCACCACCGTCACCTTGCTTACCTCTAACACTGAAGCCTTTGGGCTTTCGCATCCCACCTTGTCGGCGGGCGCGGTCAAAGCGTGTGTGGTCTGCTCCATCATCGCAGCCATCATCGGCGTTATCAATGTAGTGTTGGGCGGCAAAGGCAAGCTCTCCAACTATTTCTTCGGTGTCATCAGTGCCTGCCTGATGATTTATATCAACCTAACGGTGAAGAACTTCGGCATCATGCTGGTGAGCATCTACAACCTCATCATGCAGTTTGTAGGCTTCCGCGCCTGGTCGAAGAACATGAATAAAGACACGCACGAGGTCAAGAAGATACACATGAAGAAAGGTGAACGCTGGATGTATGCCGGTATCCTTGCTGTGGCCACGGTGGTCTTGGGGTTCATCATGAAGAAAATCGGCGACGCGCATCCTTTCATCGACGCCTTCATCACTTCCTCGCAAGTCATCGCCATGATTCTGATGGTCAGGATGTACGCCGAGCAATGGTGGCTCTGGATTGTCATCAACATCGCTAGCATCTACCTCTTCCTCACCTCGCGCGAAGTCACCCTCGCCCTCGCCCTGATGTACATGGTGTATTTCGTCAATTCCATCATCATGTGCGTGCGCTGGGAAAAGGAAGCCTCTGCCAATGACAAACTCATCAAACAAGAAAAGCCATGAGACGCCATACTATTCTCTTCATCCTTTGTCTTGCCTTGTCGTTTACACTGCAAGCGCAAACAGAGCCTTTGGCAAAACACGTCGTCTTGATCGGCCTTGACGGCTGGGCAGCCCATGACTTCGAAAACGCCCACGACATCCCCAACCTGACAAGTCTCATGCAGGGTGGCGCTTGCTCCATGCACAAACGGTCGGTCATGCCCTCCAGCTCGGCCATCAACTGGGCCTCCATGTTCATGGGCGTCGGGACGGAGATGCACGGCTACACCACATGGGGCTCGAAGGTGCCCGAAGTGCCCTCCATCGCCACCAACGAAAACGGCATCTTCCCGACCATCTTCTCGGTCATCCGTGAACATTGTCCCGAAGCCGAAACCGGATGCACCTTCGAATGGGACGGCATCAAATACCTCATCGACACCGCCGCCATCAGCCATGTCGAGTATTTTAAGGAAGGCGGCTCCCATGTGGAGGGGAACTGCGACAAGATTGTGCAATACATCCGTGAGAAAAAACCTGTCTTCTTTGCCCCTTGTTTCGATGGTCTAGATGCTGTCGGCCATGATAAAGGCTGGTACACAGAAGATTACTATAACTATCTCGTCCGACTTGACCAATGCATCGGGCGCATCATCCAAGCCTTAAAAGACGCTGGCATCTATGACGAAACCATCATCATCGTCACCGGCGACCATGGCGGTCATGACAAAGGTCACGGTACCATCGACATCAGGGACATGGAGACCCCTCTCGTCTATTTCGGGAAAAACGTCCGCTCAGGATACCTCATCAAAGAGCCTGTGGTTCAATATGATATTGCCGCCACCATCGCCTATATCCTAGGGTTGGAAACACCTTCTGCATGGCGCGGGAAACCGACCACTGAAGTCTTTATAAAACAGTAGAATCACCAAAAAGAAATACCATGGACAACGAAATCAAAAGAGTCTATTCAGGCTCAGTCATCAACGCAGAGTTTATCGGCAGCGTGCTGGCAAACAACGGCATCCAGTTCCTCATCCGTAACTTTCAAGAGGAAGGCCTACTTGCAGGCTGGGCTGCTGGCACCATCAAAGGCGACGCCTCGGTATATGTCTTTGAAAAGGACTACGACAAGGCTATGCTGCTCTTGGATGAGATCAATGCTGCGGAGATGGAGGAAGAGTAATCAGTTAAAGCTTCCGAAAGTATGTCATTCCCACGCTGACATGTGTAGGCTCTTGTAGTCATGTCATCCCTGCGCTGGACCGTGCGGCGGCATGGGATCTATGACTTCAAGAGCCGTCAATTAAGGTTGTTTTTAAAAACACGCATTTTTCATTAAAAGGTGTATTTTTATTTAATTTTCACACTTAAAAATAGATTTATTCAAAATCATTTCTTATCTTTGCAGCGCAAACACAATCATTCATGATTAAGACAAAACAAGAAGTCGAGGCATTTCTCAGTCAATTTGGCATCAAGTTCGATGTTTGGGGCATCTTCTATTTGGACAGGGACAAGAACGAAGAAGCCTTGAAGGCATTGGGCATCACCCCTAAAGCGAGGGATGAGATTGTACGCCAATTGCAACCTGACGATTACGTGGAGACCTTGCCCACCGATTTCTTCGATGAGATGTGGGTGTTCGGGAGAGACATGGACGGCACCGAACTTTACATCAAAATCGCCACGGGACAGCCAAACGACCGTACCATTTGCATTTCGTTCCATATTGCAGAACACCCCATTAATTATGCATTCATAAAGGAGGAATAACATGGAAAAGTATGTTAAGATAAAAAGCCCATTTACTGGTGGAAAAGTAAAGGAAATCAGCACCGTGGAAGAACATGAATTCCGAAAAGAGCGGTTTTCGGTTCATGTGCGCTATTATGTCTGCGAAGACACGGGCGAGCGGTTTACGACAACAGAACAAGATGAACTCCTGTTCAACGAACTCTATTCCCAGTATCGCGTGAACCACGGCATCCCCTTCCCAGAGGAAATCAAGGGCATCAGACTACATTATGGCTTGAATTACCAGCAAATCACCAAGATTCTTGGTTTCGGCGTCAATCAGTATGCGCAATACGAAAAGGGCCAGATGCCTTCGGAATCCAACGGCAAGTTGTTATCCGCTGCCATGAATCGCCAATTCATGCTTCATTTGTTGGAAGACAGCCGTGCTGAATTTGACGTAGCCGTATATA
>JAEEGF010916205.1_pt1 | contig 38710 bp, 20 predicted proteins | sample 9134171 | NCBI WGS metagenome assembly JAEEGF01 (sample SAMN16246542, study PRJNA631951) | gut metagenome | biome: gut microbiome; feature: rumen; material: AP-attached | host: Bos | place: Iran: Karaj | collected 2018-10 | reverse complement strand
TCTGCTTTTAGGATTATTCTGCAGGTAATAAGCCACCACGTCGGTACCACCGGCATAGTGTATGCGCTTCAGTCCCTCGGCAGATACCGGAATGAACTTCGACTTATCATTGGTAGTACCCGACGACTTGGCGTACCACCTCACCCTACCCGGCCACAGCACGTCTTTCTCGCCATGTCTCATGAGGTCGATATCGCCTTTCAGCTCCTCATAGGTATTTACGGGGATGTTCCTTCTGAAATCCTCATAGCTCTTTATAGCACCGAAGGAATGTTCACAGCCATACTTGGTGTCTGCGGCACGACCTGTAAGCCGTCCCATCACCTTATGCTGCAGCGCTTCAGGCTCTGTAAAATGTTTCTCCAGTTCCCTCTGTCTCTTTACAAATCCCAGTCTTGCTATAGATGTTATGCCCATCTCGTCTATGTTCTTTTTTGCTTAATTCTTGCAAAATTAAGAAAATAAAATGTACTTCACAAATTTGCGAAGTACATTTTCTGTTTTTTTCATGTATGCCGCCTGCCAGTTCTTCATTTATTCATGAAAGAACTCATCAGTGTCAAAGTCATAATGCCCGTTTTTCTTTCCGTCCTTCCATTTGCTCTTATCATGCTCCATGTTGAAATTTACGGGCAGGAAAACCTGCCGGGACACAGGTTGGCCATTTTCCATTCCCGGATTCCACTTTGGCATGGATTTTACCACACGCACCACTTCCTTGTCAAGAGTCGGGTGTACAGACTCTACAACCTCTATGTCAGAAATGCTACCATCCTCGCCAACAGTAAACCGCACCACGACACGACCGTGGATGGATTTCCTGTCTGCAACGTCAGGATATTCAAGGTTATTGTCTAAAAACTTCTTCAAGGCCTTGCCCCCGCCGGGAAATGACGGCATCATTTTCATTTCCTCACTGTTCACGGGATTTATCATTACATCTTTATTCCTGCTCCTTATCTTAACATATCTCAGTCCTGATTCCTTTTCTTCATTTGACAGCCTGAACGTCACCGGCATCAGGTATCTTACCGGCACTACCTGCCCCCTGTATATGCCAGGGGTCCATTTGGGCATTATACTTGCTATACGCATGGCCTCCGCGTTAAGATCTGGATCAGCAGGTTTGTGTATTCCTATATCAGATATACTGCCATCACAATTTACTACAAACTTAACCATGACATGACCATCAATACCTGCCTTCCTTGCTTTTTTGGGATATTTCATTTTTTTCCTTATGAAATCCGTCATAGCATTAAGGCCGCCGGGGAACGACGGCCATTTATCTGGTTTGGTTACGACATTCTGTATCCGTGGTTCAGCCGAGCCGGCCATCACGGTATCTGTCCTGAGAGCTGTCTCCCGTGCATTCACGCAAAGAGGCAGCAGCAGCACAGCCGATAACAAAAAAGCTTTCATTTCTTTTATTATTTCAACATTCTCAAGTCTGCAGTTTCTTGATATTTCCTACAAAATTAAGAAAATAAAATGTACCACACAAATTTGTGAAGTACATTTTCTGTTTTTTATAAGATATAAATATTAAGTAGAAGAACAGAAATGGTTTATATAATAATTTATGAAAATTCATGGAATATTCATGGAAATTCATGTCGAATATAAAACACGTTAACTGGTTTTTTTTAACATGAATTTCCATGAATTGGCCATGAATTAACCATGAATTTCTTATCAATGTGAAAAATAAATTATATGTACAATTAATTTTGAACAGATACTTACGTAAATATTACGTTTTCGGAGCACTGCAAAAATACCCCGATGACGATTTTGTCCTATCGGGAGGCTTTTTTTAACCCCGATTTTAGGGCGGTTTTTTGAAAAAACTTACAGCTGCTTTGCTCTACGCGAATTATCAGCGTTTGTAACCTGCTGATAATCAGCAGAGGGATTATGAATACCCCCATAAAGTGGTAGCTTTTAGCCCGTAAAAGCTATCACTTTACAGTGTAAAAGCTGCCCTTTTATGATGAGAAAGCTATGCTTTCATAGTGTAAAAGCTATGCTTTCACATAAAAAAACACCAGAAAAGCCCTTTTTGGAGCCTTTCTGGTGGTCTTTACATATATCATTTCTTTCTATTTTGAGTTTTTTAGTGATACTTTTTTTGAACCCCAAATCACTAAAATGTCCTATTTTCTTTGTAACTTTGCATTCGCAATACAGACACAAAAAGAAACTCAAAAAATCATGAAGAATCTTCTCAAGAAAGTAAAGTTGTGGCTGCAGTCACTGTCATTCCGCACTGGCGTCATAGTGCTGCTATGCTGCATACCGTTTTACATCCTGTCGTTCGCCCAGATGCTGCTGCCTATCAGCGCCGCCGCTAAGGGCGTGCTGTGGACGGTGCTCTTCGGTCTTGCCAAGACATGCCAGTATGGCGGCATCACCATCCTCGGCGTTGACGGCTACAACCGTGTGAAGAACTACTTCAGGGGGAGGAAGAAGTAAACCTATTTTGTCTTAGCGAAGTATATGTCAACGTAGTCGGTGACTCCGTCGCATGGATTCTCCATCTGCTGCAGTCGCCAGTACTTGCGTCCCTGCGTTGATGCGAACTCGAAGTATCCGTCGCGTATGCAGGGCTGTCCGCCGTTGATGTGGTATATCTTCGTTATGATGACACCTGTGAAGCCGAAGCGCAGTGCGTCGATCATCTCTATATAGCCGTCGATAATGACATAGTCATCGTTCTCCTTGCTGCGCTGTGAGCCTATGCAGTGCAGTCGGCCGTTCTCCTTCCTTACCTCCACGCTGCCGAAATAGTCCCATGATATCCACTGCAGCGACAACGGATGTCTTCCAAGAATCTTACTTTCAGGTGTAGCCACGGCAGCCTTTTTCTTAGTCTGCGCCATGACACCTGTGCTGAAGCCCAGTGTGAGCAGCAGCACCATGATTGCGGTTAGTCTTTTCATAATTCTTAATTGGTTTATTATTTAAGGGGGGGGCCCCTCCCCCTCCCCTTGTAAGGGTTGGGGTGGGACCTTCGTCTTCTATTTCACTTCTTCCCAGCGGAACACTGCTCCGTTGCGGCGCGCCGGGTCGCTGCCGGTGTAGTCCATGGAGTACGGGCTGCCCGTGGTGGGGCTCTTGCCTATATAGCGGTGGGTGCGCATTGACATGAGCATGAACTCCTGGTTCAGGTAGTCCTGCCAGAGGAACACCTCTGCCTTTGACTCATCAGTGGTGAGACGTACGTCACCTGCCAGTCCCATGCCCGATACCCACACATAACGGCCGTCCTCACACTGCAATGCTACCTGTCCGTTGCCCTTGTCAACAAGGCGGAAGTGAGTCTGTGCGGAGTTGTCCTTCTGTGCGGTGTCATACATCAGTCCGTGTGATGTGGCGTGCATAGGCTTGCCTGTGGCGAGGTTGATGATGCGAAAGCTCTTACCGTATGGTATGTTCTGTGAGCGATCGGCACATGGCTCGTCAACGGTGAAGTTGTCAAACTCGGCATAGCCGCCGTTGTGTCCGTCCTTATTGAATGCAAAGAGCGCATGGCGTGAGCCCTGGAAGGTGATGAGCTGATAGGTCAGTCGTAACGTCCTGCCCAGGCTGTGGTAGGTTACTCCGTCGGTAGAGTATTCATACTCTGCCTCATCCTTGTCATACTCTCCACAACAGCGCAGCCACAGCTTCTGCTTGGGCAGCGTGAGCGGCTGGTCAACGGTATCGTTCTTTGCCTGGTCAAACCAGCGCAAGGTCAGCTTGCCGTCTTGCTTCACCACTCCTATCCATGAGCATGGCACGTTGATGTTACCCAGTCCTGCCACGTCGCCGTCTTTCATTCCCTTGGTGTAAAGCTCCACCGTGGCGATGCTTGACGGACCGATGACACGCTGTGTAAGTGAGTTACGCGCCCACATCAGCTGATTGGCTGGCATGGTGTTGAGACGCAGACGACCACCTTTGAGCGCCCACATATTGTCGTCGGGGTTATGGTTCCACTGCCATACCCTGCCCAACTGCTTGCCGTTGAAGTCTTCATTGCGGTTATATGGTGCGTGAGGCTTCTCTGTAGCTGATGCCTCAATGTTCGGCTTCATCCATGTACGCGGAGCACGACCGAGGTTGCCCTCCAGTCCGAGCATAGGCCATCCGTCGTGCCATGTCATTGGGGCGAGCGTCACCGTGCGGCCCACAGAGTGGAAGTCCATCATGAGCAGTGCCCACCACTGTCCGCTCTGGTCCTGGACAATGCCCCCCTGGTGTATGTTGGTGCAGGCAGTGGCATCCTTATCGGGAGCAGGCTGTATGAAGCGTGTGCCGTCGGGCATGATGCGTCCGCGCACACCGGTCAGTCCGGCAGCGTGATAGCCGAAGGTCTCGTCGGCTGTTATGACACAGGTCTCGTATGGTCCCCAGATGCTCTTTGAGCGTGAGCAGAGCGTGCGGCCGTTAGGCTTATAGTCGGTGGATATGAGGTAATACATACCGTCAATCTTATACATGTGGTGTCCCTCACCCACAGCGCTGCCCTCAGGGATGATGACACGGTCGGTACTCTCGATGGGGCCGCTCATGTCGGGTTTCAACTCGGTGCAGTGCACCTCGCCGTAGCCGTGGATGGCGTATATCTTTCCGTCATCGTCAAACAGCACACTGAGGTCATATATCTTTCCCTTGAGGTTATGGTGGGTCCATGGTCCGTGTATATCCTTGGAGGTATAGCACTGCAGTCCCTTGCCGTTGACATTAGAGAATACATAGAACTGTCCGTTGGCATAGCGTATGCACGGCGCCCATATACCCTGACCGTATATCTCCTTGCCGTTACGCAGGGCGAACTGGTCGTCGGTGAAGTCGAAGCGGTCGAAGCAATAGGATATGTTCTCCCAGTTCACAAGGTCTTTAGAATGTAATATCACCAACCCAGGCACGGTGTGCATAGTGGTGCCTGCCAGATAGTAGTCGTCGCCCACGCGCAGTATGTCAGGGTCAGAAAACTCATCATAGAACAAAGGGTTAGTAAATGTACCATTGCCGTTATCTGCCGTCCATGATAATGGTTGCGCCGAGGCTGTCACAGCAACGGTGAGCAATGCGGCTGACAACATTACTTTTCTTATTCTTCTCATAATATCTTAGTATTTATTCTTCTTACCTCCTACAAAGTTACAATTTTTTTCTTTATCTGAGTATTTTTTTTTATCTTTGTGACAAATTTTTCACATCACGACAATGAGATTTCTTCTTAATATCATAATCACTACACTTGTCAGTCTGTCTGCCAATGCACAGATGTTTGACCCTGTACACTTTACTTCCGAGCTACGTATGCGCCAGCACAACGAGGGAGATATCATCTTCTCTGCCACCATTGACGGGGGATGGCATGTATATTCCAACAACATCCCTGAGGGCGGACCTACGCCTGCCTCTTTCCACAAGGTGACAATGAAGGGCATGGAGACTGCAGGTGCTCTGCGTACTGCCACCGCCCCGGTAAAGGTGTTTGACGAGATGTTCCAGATGGAGGTAAGGTACTTTGATCATAAGGTTACATTCATACAGCCTGTACGCTTTACCGCTGCCGACTACTCCGTTGACTGCTACCTGGAATACGGAGCATGTAACGACGAGATGTGTCTGCCTCCCTCGGAGGTGAGGCTGACCAAGAGCGGCAAGTATCCTTATGAGGAGGAGAAGACGGAAACCAAAGAAGAAGCAAAGAGTATAGGAACTATAGATAGTATAGATACTATAGTTACTATAGATACTATAGGCACTATAAGCACTATAGACACTATAAAAACCACTCCCCCTCCTCCGGCTACTCCCACCGCTCCACTCAAGATATTCCTGCTCGGCATACTCGGCGGACTGCTTGCCGTACTGATGCCCTGCATCTGGCCTGTCATACCGATGACGGTGTCATTCTTCATCAGACGCTCAGAGGGCGACGGTCACCGCGGACTGCGTGACGCCCTGATCTACGGTGCGAGCATCATAGTGATATATGTCTCCGCCGGTTTCATCATCACACTGCTGTTTGGCTCTGACGCGCTCAACGCGCTCTCCACAAGCGCAGCGTTTAACATAGCGCTGTTCCTGTTGCTCACGGTCTTCGCCCTGTCACTCTTCGGAGTGTTTGACATCAGCCTGCCGTCATCATGGAGCACCGCTCTTGACAAGAAGGCTACTGACGCGGATAAGACAACATCTGCCACCTCGCACCATGCATCAGTCATCCCCATCTTCCTGATGGCTCTCACCCTGGTGATAGTATCATTCTCATGCACGGCTCCCATCATAGGACTGCTGCTTGTGCAGACCGCCACCAGCAGTTACTACATGGCACCGCTCATCGGTATGACGGGCTTTGCACTGGCACTGGCCGCACCCTTCACCCTCTTTGCCCTCTTCCCTACATGGATGAAGCACATACCGCGCTCTGGCGGATGGATGGACACGCTGAAGGTGGCGCTGGCTTTCATAGAACTGGCTTTCGCTCTTAAATTCCTTGTCACTGCCGACCAGGCATACGGCTGGAACCTGATAAGCCGTCAGCTGTTCTTCCTGCTGTGGATTATATTGTTTGCAATGCTCGGTGTGTATCTGCTATACAGATGTCTCAAGGAGTCAAAGATATTATGGAGAACGGTGTTCATAGTATGCGGCGTAGCTTCTCTGGGACTCACCGCATATATGATACCGGGACTGTGGGGCGCACCGTGCACCCTCGTAAGTGCCTTTGCCCCGCCTATGGAGAGTATAAAGGCACAGTATAATGACTATGACGAGGCACTTGCCGCAGCACGCAGGGAGAAGAAGCCTCTGCTGATAGACTTCACCGGCTACGGCTGCGTGAACTGCCGCAAGATGGAGGCGGCGGTGTGGACTGACCCTGAGGTAGCACGGGTGATGCGTAATAACTTCATCATCGTATCGCTATACGTGGACGACAAGACCGCCCTGCCCTCACCTATCACCGTGACCGACGCCAAAGGGAATAAAAAAACACTCCGCACCGTGGGTGCGAAGTGGAGTTATCTTCAGAGCAATCGCTTCAACAGCAATGCCCAGCCTTATTATGTCATAGTGGATGCCGAGGGTAAGGCTATCTCCTCTCCTCGCGGATATGACGAGGATATAGAGGCTTATATCAACTGGCTTAACGCCGCCGCTACCCTCTACCGACAGCAGGAACAACCCTGACACTTGCCGTTACATCCCTGGCAGCAACTCTTTTTGCCGCCACCTGCACGCAGGTGTCTCATGGCAGCCAATGCCATGAGGATTACCACTGCGAGTAATATGTAGGATATCACATTCATCTAAAACAGGTTATATACGATGAAGGCTGCTGCGTATGCTATCAGACACTGGAATATCACCACAGTGACAGCATCACGTGCGCCCAACTCTCTCTTTATGCTGGCAATAGCAGCGGCACATGGTGTATAGAGCAGGCAGAACACCAGCAGCGACAATGCGGCTGCACCGCTGAGCACACTGTGCAGTGCATCAGTGCCCGAACCTATGAGTACGCTGAGTGTACTAACCACACTCTCCTTTGCCAGGAATCCTCCCACAAGTGACGTGGCCATACGCCAGGCGCCGAAACCTAGCGGCGAGAACACCGGTGCCACAACAGAGGCGATGGAACCAAGCATACTCTCTGCCTGGTCTTCTACAAGTTGCATGTGCCATGAGAAACTCTGCAGGAACCATATCACCAACGTAGCAAGGAAGATGACGGTGAAGGCACGTGACAGGAAGTCGCACGTTTTCTCCCACAGGAGCATCAGCGTAGTGCGCGCCGACGGCATACGATAGTTTGGCAGCTCCATGACGAAAGGCACTGCCTCGCCCTTGAACACGGTGCGCTTCAGCACCAGAGCCACTATTATGCCTATCACTATACCTAAGGCATACAATCCGCACATTACCCATGCAGCACTGTCAGGGAAGAACGCCGCACAGAAGAATGCATATATCGGCAGCTTAGCCGTACACGACATGAACGGTGTGAGCATCACCGTCAAGCGGCGGTCACGCTCTGAAGGCAGCGTACGCGTGGACATTACGGCTGGCACCGAACAACCAAAGCCCATCAAGAGCGGCACGATACTGCGGCCTGACAGTCCGAGACGTCTCAGCGGACCGTCCATGACGAATGCTATGCGTGCCATGTAGCCTGTGTCCTCAAGCATACTGAGGAAGAAGAACAGCACCACGATGATAGGCACAAACGTTGCCACCGTACCCACACCGGCATACACACCGTCAAGTATCAGCGACTGCACCACATCATTCACCTGCCACTGCTCCAACATACTGCGGGAATAGTCGGTAAACCACTCTATCACTTCCTCCAGCCACTCCTGGCCCGTTCCTCCTATAAGGTCAAACGTAAGGTAGAATATCACTGCCATGATGCAGACGAAAGCCGGCAGGGCTGTCCATCTGCCCGTCAGTATGCGGTCTATTCTCTGTGAGCGCTTTGCCTCACGGCTCTGCTTAGGATGCTTCACCGTAGCCTCACACAGTCTCTCTATGAACGAGTATCTCATGTCAGCCATGGCAGCGGCACGGTCGAGTCCGCGCTCCTGCTCCATCTGCTGCAGTATGTGCTCTATCGTCTCCTTCTCATTCTGCGTCAGTTGCAGCGCCTCCTCTATGAGTTTGTCGCCCTCTGCTATCTTTGATGCGGCGAAACGCAACGGTATGCCTACACGCTCGGCATGGTCTTCTATCAGGTGCATTATGGCATGCAGGCACCTGTGCACCGCACCGCCGTTATCCTCTGAGGAACAGAAGTCTTGTCTTGCTGGCGGCTCCTGATAACGTGCCACGTGGATGGCGTGATCTATCAACTCTTCCACACCCTGGTTCTTCGTTGCCGAGATAGGCACCACAGGTATTCCGAGCAGACGCTCCATGCTGTTGACATCCACCGAACCACCGTTTCCTTCCATCTCATCCATCATGTTAAGGGCAAGTACCATAGGTATGCCCAGCTCCATGAGTTGCATGGTGAGGTAGAGGTTACGCTCTATATTTGTGGAGTCCACCACATTGATTATGCCATAAGGCTTTATTCCTTTATTATCATCGCCGAGTATGAACCTGCGGCTCACTACCTCCTCACTGGTATATGGTGACAGACTGTATATGCCCGGCAGGTCTGTAATCTCTGTATTCTTATGTCCGCGTATCACACCGCTCTTACGGTCCACCGTGACACCGGGGAAGTTACCTACATGCTGGTTGGCACCAGTAAGCTGGTTAAACAATGTGGTCTTGCCGCAGTTCTGGTTACCGGCAAGCGCGAAGGTCAGCTTCGTACCCTCTGCCACAGGGTTCTCATGCTCTGCGTCATGATAACGTCCGCCCTCACCAAGACCAGGGTGAGACATATCTTCTCCCTCTCTTGTCACAGGATTGTAGGCAGATGTGTCGACATCAGACTTCTCCACCTCTATCTCGCCAGCCTCCGCTTTCCTCAGCGTCAGCGTATAACCACGCAGCTCTATCTGCATAGGGTCGCCGGTAGGTGCGAACTTCTTCACATTTACCACCACACCGGGAACTATTCCCATATCAAGGAAATGCTGTCGCAAAGCACCGTCACCGCCAATGCTTCGCACCACTGCGCCCTGACCTTTTTCTATATCATTAAGTGTCATCATATTATGTTTTTATCTTTTTCCGACGCAAAGTTATACATTAATTTTTGCAAACGTGTTGCAAACGGACTTTTTTTATCCACGCAAAAACAAAATACCTAAAAATGATGATAGGTGATGTTTTTATAACTTTTATAACACTATGCTACGGCAAAGAACCCTATAAAACAAAAGAAACGACACATTGCTGTGTCGTTCTTCTCTGCGCTCCCTCTTGGGCTTGAACCAAGGACCCCCTGATTAACAGTCAGATGCTCTAACCAACTGAGCTAAGGAAGCATTATTTAATCCTTTTGCTGGATTGCGTGTGCAAAATTACTACATTTTTTTTTATCCACCAAATTTTTGCGCGATTTTTTTTATTATTTACTAAAAAAAAGTCAAATAAAGGATTTTCAAAGATAAACAGATTGCTTTTCAAGCTTATTTATGTACTTTTGTATAAATATAGGACCCCGCCCTACCCCTCCCCAAGGGGGAGGGAAACGAAGACGAAAACGAAAACCAAGACGAAAACCAAGACGAAAACCAAGACGAAAACGAGACAAAACGAAAACCAAGACGGAGGGAGATAGAGAAAGATAGAGGGAGAAAAAGAAGATAGAAGATTTTACAGTAATACATAATAATGAGACACACAACACTTTTCACCCTATTACTACTCTCTATTCTGTCAACTGCGGTATCAGCTGACAATAAGAAAAAGAACGACGCTTTTGCCGTGGCACGTAACCTTGAAACGTTCTCTGCCATATACAAGCAACTCGACATGATGTATGTGGACACGCTCGACGCTGACGTTACCGTAGGGGCAGGCATACGTTCCATGCTGCGCTCTCTCGACCCTTACACTGAGTATTACGCTCCCGAGGAGATGAAAGACCTCAAGACTATGCTTACGGGTAAGTATGCCGGCATAGGAGCCCTGATAAAACAGAATATGAAACTGAACCGCGTCATCATTGACGAGCCATATGAGGGTATGCCGGCTGCGGAGGCGGGACTGCGCAAGGGCGACATAATACTGGCTGTCGATGACTCTTCCATGGTAGGCAAGACGGTGTCTTATGTGTCAAGCCATCTGCGCGGTGAGCCCGGTACCACCTTCCTGCTGAAAGTGCTCAGACCGTCGGCAGGCAACACCTCCGGCAAGGTAAAAGGCGAGAAGACCATTGACGGTATCACCGGACAGGTGATGAAGATAAAAATTACACGAAAAGCTATACAGATGCCCTCAGTACCATATTACGGCATCATACCACGTGCGGAGGGACAGACAGAAGTGGTGGGCTACCTGCTGCTGACACAGTTTACCGAGGACTGCTCACGCGATGTGCGCCGCGCCATTGTGGAGATGCGCAGCGAGGGTATGACAAGTCTGCTGCTCGACCTGCGTAACAACGGCGGCGGTTCGCTGGCAGAGGCTATCAAGATAGTCAATATGTTTGTGCCTAAGGATATGACGATAGTCACCACCAAGGGACGCATCAAGCGCTCTACAAACGAATATAAGACTACATCTGAGCCTATTGACACCGTGATGCCTGTAGTGGTGCTGGTTAACGGCAACACAGCATCGGCAAGCGAGATTACGAGCGGTTCGTTGCAAGACCTGGACCGCGCCGTGGTAATGGGCACACGCACCTTCGGCAAGGGACTGGTACAGCAGACCGTGGAACTGCCTCATGATGCTTCGCTCAAACTTACGGTATCCAAGTATTACATACCCAGCGGCAGGTGCATACAGGCCATAAACTACAAGCACACCGGAGGTGGATACAAGGAGCACATACCTGACTCGCTGACACATGAGTTCAAGACTCGCGGTGGACGCACCGTACGCGACGGCGGAGGCATAAAGCCTGACGTGGAGGTGAAGGCTGACTCTGTTCCTAACATAGCTGTATATCTGTGCCAGGGCGGACTGGACTCTACCGAGGTGGCACTGGGATATGTGCTTGACTATGTAGCGAGTCATCCTACGATAGCGCCAGCCACGGAGTTCCATCTCTCTGACGCTGACTATGCCGACTTCAAGCAGCGTGTGCTGCAGTCTGGTTTCAAGTATGACCGTGAAACGAGCAAGGTGTATGACGAGCTTGTTGAGGTGGCACGCTTTGAGGGTTACTACAATGACGCCAAGGAGGAGTTTGAGGCCCTGAAGAAGAAACTGAGCCACAACCTCTCACGCGAGCTTGACAACAACCGCGCCGTCATCAGCCACCTGCTGGAGCAGAGCATCATAACCACATACTACTACCAGCGGGGCAGCATAGCCTGCACCCTCGGCTATGACACTCAGGTGCAGGAAGCCATCAAACTGCTCAACGACAAGGAGAAGTATAAAAAGATATTAGAATAGAAACTCTCACTAACTATAGGAACTATAAATACTATAGGAACTATAAGAACTATAAGAACTATAGGCACTATAAATACCATAACCCACTAAAACCTTAACGACCATGGCAAAAAGCAAAGGAAAGAAAGGCGGAAAGCGAATGAACAAGATACAGCTGGAGGCTCAGCTGGAGAGCTATTTCCGCTCAAGACCGGGAGAGACTGTCTCCTTCAAAAACATATTCAAGGACCTGCGCCTTAACACTCACCCACTGAAGATGCTCGCCATAGACACCCTGGAGGATATGGCATGGGACGATTTCCTGGTAAAGGTGACCGACTCTTCATATAAACTCGCAGAGAACACACAGGTGATGGAGGGCGTATTCCAGGCTAAGACTAACGGCCGTAACTCCATAATGCCCGACGGCAGCGACAAGCCTATCTTCGTGGCTGAGCGCAACTCCATGTATGCCATGACAGGCGACCGTGTGCGCTTCTGTATGATGGCAAGACGCAAGAGCCACATACGCGAGGCACAGGTGACAGAGATTATATCAAGGAAGAAGGACCAGTTTGTGGGCCGCCTGCAGGTGGACGAGGACTACGCTACCCTCATACCTCAGGAGCCTATGCCTTGCAATATCTTCATACCAAAGGACAAGCTGCTTGGCGGCAAGACCGACGAGCGCGCCGTGGTACGCGTGAAGAAGTGGCCCGACGCTGAGCACCGCACCATCGTTGCAGAGGTGATTGACGTGCTGGGCGAGCGCGGCGACAACGACGTGGAGATGCACACCATACTGGCTCAGTATGGACTGCCATACAAATACCCGAAGGAGGTGGAGGATGCCGCCAACAAGATAAGCGACAAGATAACGCCTGAGGACATGGAGGGCAGGGAAGACTTCCGCGAGGTGTTTACCTGCACCATTGACCCGCGCGACGCCAAGGACTTTGACGATGCCTTGTCTATCAGGATTAAGGGTGAAGGACTGTATGAGGTGGGCGTTCACATAGCTGACGTTTCACACTATGTCACCGAGGGCTCCATCATCGACAAGGAGGCTGAGAAGCGCGCCACCAGCGTTTACCTCGTGGACCGCACCATACCTATGCTGCCTGAGAGACTGTGTAACTACATCTGCTCACTGAGGCCCGACGAGGAGAAGCTGGCATACAGCGTCATCTTCACTCTCAACGAGGAGGCTGAGGTGAAGGACTACCACATAGTGCACACCATAATACGCTCTGACCGCCGCTATGCCTACGAGGAGGTACAGAAGGTCATTGACGAGGCTAAGCGCATGGCAGGCGACACTGCCGCCGACAGCATAGTGGACTTCGGTAAGCTGGCTAAGAAGGACAAGGACTCACTCATACAGATGGACCCTAACGCCGAGAGGCTGCTTATACTTGACCGCCTGGCAAAGAAGCTGCGTGAGCGCAGGTTCAAGAACGGCTCGGTAAGGTTTGACCGTGAGGAAATGAAGTTTGAGATTGACGAGAAGGGCAAGCCCGTGAGGTGTTACTTCAAGCGCTCTCTCGACGCCAATAAACTGATAGAGGAGTTCATGCTGCTGGCTAACAAGACCGTGGCAGAGCACATAGGCAAGGTGCCTAAGGGCAAGAAGGCTAAGACGCTGCCTTACCGTGTGCATGACGACCCGGACCCAGTGAAGCTGGAGCAGCTGAGACAGTTCGTGGTTAAGTTCGGCCACAAGATGAAGTCAACAGGCACGAAGGGTGCCACGGCTCGCGCCATCAATGCCCTGATGGACGAGGTGACTGACAAGCCTGAGCAGAACGCCATACAGATGGTGGCGCTGAAGGCTATGATGAAGGCGAAGTACTCTACACATAACATAGGACACTTCGGACTGGCGTTTGACTACTACACTCACTTCACATCGCCTATACGCCGCTATCCCGACACCATGGTGCACCGTCTGCTTACACGCTACGCCGAGGGCGCACGCTCTGCCAACCAGGACCACTATGAGGAACTGTGTGAGCACTCCTCTGACATGGAGCAGGTGGCTGCCACCGCTGAGCGCGACTCCATAAAATACAAGATGGTGGAGTATATGAGTGAGTTCATAGGTCAGGAGTTTGACGCACATATCTCTGGCATCACCAGCTATGGCATATATGCCGAGATTGACGAAAACCACTGCGAGGGCATGATACTCATACGCGACCTTAAGGATGACTACTATGAGTTTGACGAGCGCAACTTCTGCCTCATAGGCCGCAGGCGTCACAACAAGTACCAGCTGGGCGATGCCATCAGGATAAAGGTGGCGAGGGCCAACCTCGACAAGAAGCAGCTGGACTTTGTCCCGGCTGAGTGAAATAAGATTACCTAGGAAAAACTAGAAAAACTAGAAAAACTAGAAGAACTAGGATAACCCAGAACACTTACCTCCATAAAACAGAAATGAAGAAAGCATTATTTTATTTCCTTGCATTCATGGCCGTGCAACTCATAGTGGGCGGCATAGCATCGGTAGTGTTGAATAAGTGGTTCCCCACGGTCAGCAGCACCGACAGCACCGCACTACTTATTACCGTCGGTGTCTCAAATGTGATACTCATAGCGTTGTTTCTGTTGCTGCGGTGGTACACCGTCAGTCGTACATACATACGCTCACGCCCATGGGTAACACTGACGTGGACAGCATTGCTCGCACTGGGCTCTGTCATTCCTTCTACATGGCTGGAGGAGCAACTGCCGAAGTCATGGCAGCTGAACATATTAGGCGAGCAGATGGCTAACATGCTACGCAGCACGGAGGGCTACTTTGTGATATGTATGCTGGCACCGCTGGCGGAGGAGATAATATTCAGGGGAGCCATCATTAGCGCCCTGATGAAATGGTTTGCCGGACGTAGCGGTAACGAGGCTACATGGGGTTCACTGACCAAAGGTGAGTGGATAGCCGTAGGATGCTCTGCAGTGCTCTTCGCCGTAGGACACGTGAACCCTGCACAGATACCCCACGCACTCATCTTCGGCATACTCTTAGGCTGGCTCTTCGTAAAGACAGGCAGCATAGTGCCGGGACTGCTGGTACACTGGATTAACAACACCGTGGCATACGTCATGGTCAACGTCTTCCCTACCCTGCCTATCGATGCTCCGCTCAAAGATTATGTAGGCGGCAGCGACGCTGCAGTGGCAAGAGCCGTGATATGCTCGTTGATGATTTTCTTACCTACTCTGTATCAGCTTATTAGAATACCCAGGGAGAAAGCATAGCTTTCACTCCCTGAAAGCTATCATATTACAACGTAAAAGCTATGCTTTCACACCCTGAAAGCATAGCTTTTATTTTGCCGTTCATTATACCCTGTTTTTTTCCTCTCTCTACCGTTCCCTAAACCACGGATATTAGTTCTTTTCTCCTTCCATCTCTTCTATCAACCTTGCAGCGTGTGCCCAGTGCTTAACGATGTAGAGCACATAGCGTATGTCAACCGCTATACAGCGTGCAAGGGTGGTGTCGAAGTATATGTCAGAGGATAACGAGTCCCATGTGCCGTCGAAGGCGAGACCTATGAGCCTGCCCTTGCCGTCAATGACAGGCGAACCGCTGTTGCCGCCCGTGATGTCGTTATTGGTGAGGAAGCACAGTCCGAAAGGCTTCTCCGTACCTTCTGCCTGGTCAGCGCCCTGCATAAGCGTCCTGACCTCCGGCTCGAGGAAATACTCCGCATAAGGGTTTGGAGCAGTGAAGTCAGTGCAAGAGGCCAGCCACTCATCGTGCATGGCAGCCTTGTTGAGCAACGACTGCGGAGTGGTCATGTAACCCGAGTCATAGTCTGGCAGACGGTAGCCTCCCACTTGTCCGTAACTGAGACGCATGGTGAAGTTGGCATCGCTGTAGTGAGGCTGGTCCTCCTCATATCTCAGTTTGCAATAACAGAGCTTGCGCTCAAGCAGTGCTATGGAGTCTTTCATCTCATCAAGCTGCAGGCGTATGTCGCCCAGCGTCTCCATGAGTGAGTAACTGAACTCCACACCGGGGTCACGGCGCAGACGACGTGGCAGGTGCAGTGGTATGCGCTCTGAGGTCATCAGTATTGAGTGGTCCCACAGGTATGTAACATAAGCCTTATAGTCGCCACCGTAGAGGCTGTCAACAACCTTATAGAAAGAAGGCAGGAAGTTGTCTGTGCCTATCTGCTCACGATAGTTGCTCATCAGTGCCGCCAGCACCTCTATGTCAAGGTCGCGGTCGTAGGTATTGCTGTTATCATCAAACTGCACATACTGTTTGCGCGGACGGTTCTCCTTGCCTTTCACCGGCATACCGTCGCAATAGCGGTAGGCACGTGTGGCAAGCTCATTGTTGGAGCGGCGCGTGAAGCTCTCCGTAAACAGTGTGTAGGCGCGCATTGCCGAGTGCTGACGGGCATAGAGGCTCTTCAGTTCAGACAATCCCGGTGTGACGTCAGCTGTGTCACCATGCTGCACATACCACTGGCTGAGCCTCTGCTCATACTCCTGTTTCTGGCGTATCAGTCCGATGCTGTCGATGCACTTGTTCATGCCGATGGCGTTCTTCCAGTAGTTGGATGACTGTGCGTATTTGGAGTCATACTTTATACGCACCGCCGCAGAGCGGTCCATGTGTCGGCGCATAATCTTCTGCTTCACGCCGCGCACCTGGCTCATAGGCTCATTGACGCAGTCGCGCATCTGCTGTATGCCGTAGCTGGAGAGGTAACGCTCCGTAGAACCAGGGTAACCCATCACCATGGCATAGTCGCCCTCCTTGTAGCCTTCTGTGCATACGGGCAGGTATGAGGGCGTATTGAGCGGCTTACCGTCGCTGTATATGCGGAAGACGGAGAAGTCACACGTCTGGCGCGGCCACATCCAGTTGTCGAGCTCGCCGCCGAACTTTCCCAGCGACTTTGGCGGAGCCATGACCAGTCGGATGTCATCATAGCGGCGGAAGGTGGTGGCATAATATGCGTTGCCCTCATAGAAGGCGTTTATCTCAACATAGCATGAGGAGTCACGCTGGCGTGCCGCCTTGGTCATCTGCTCCTCAAGGGAGTCTATTATCTCAGCACGTTCAAGGGCGTCAATGAGATAATCCATTGCACCGAGAGCGCGCAGCGTGTCGGTTACGTCCTGCTGTGAGAGCATAAACGCCACGAAGAGTCCCTCACATGGCAGCTCGTCAGTAAGAGAGTCAGCCACGAAGCCGTGGAGCAGGTAGTCGTGCTCAGTGGTGGAGTGTCGGCGCACCGCCTCAAAACCGCAGTGATGGTTAGTCATAAGCAGACCGTTGGGCGACACCACCTCGCCTGTGCAGAAGCCGGAGAAATTGACCACGGCAGACGGCAGCGTGGTGGTCAGCGCCTCGTCGGAGAGCTGACAGCCATAGAGCCTCATACGCTCACGGATGGCTTGAGGCAGGTTAAACAATGTCCACATACCCTCGTCGGCAGAGACCGCCAATGAGAGCAGGAGAGAGACTATAGTCAGTATTTTTCTCATAATCAAAGTTTATATAGGTACTATAGATACTATAGGTACTATAGGAACTATAATAACTATAATCCTTATTCAGCCTGCAAAGGTACTCTTTTTTCATGAGAAAACAAAAGGAAAGCATCTCGTTTTCCTCTGACGCGCACAAAAAAAGGGGTTCGCTTGTCTTAACTCAAGCGAACCCCTTGTATTAAATGCTTATATAGTAATCTCTATATAGTAAAGATTTACTTAACCTGTGCACCAGCAGCGGTGAACTTCTTACCGTCCTTGCTGATGATGATGCGACCGTTCTCAACAGCCTTAACAGTAGCAACTGCAGCCTTTGCATCGTCAGCCTCTGTAACGACTACGCCTGTAGCGCTGTCAGCAGTGATGAGGATATTGCCAATGTACTCGAATACATCGTTGTCAAATATCTTCTCAGGATCAAATGATGAAGTCTGAGGAGTGTAAACGATGTTATCAGCGTTGTCACCGTCGTTAATCTGACCCTGAATCTTGATGTAAACCTTCTCTGCATTGTTGCAAGCAGCAGGCAGTGTAGCAATGACATGGCTCCACACACCGTTAGCAAGCTCAACAGCAGCATCTGCTATCTCAGTGTAGTTTGCACCGTCAATAGAGTAGTACAGCTTCTGAACCTTAGAGGCGTTGTTGTCAGTTCCGATGTAGTAATCAATCTGGATGTTAGAGAGAGATGATGCAGGGAGCTCAATAAGAGCGTAGTTACGGTTGTAGTCACGTACGTTACGTGGGGTACGCATAGAGATGATAGCCATCTGTCTGTCAGCCTCGTCCTCACCGAACTTAGCGGCACGTGTCTCAAACTTACCTGCCTTATAACCTACAGCCTCTGTAGCGCGCTTAGAGTAAGCCACGCCGAGTATCTCATAGTTGCCAGTTTCTGGGTTATATACCTGAGAGAGCTTTGTGCCAGCTGCCTCAGCCTTGCCAGCCTCTACGTCCTCAGCTGTTGTGGTGTAGGTTGTAGCCACGCTGCCAAGACCTGTTGTGTCAGCTGCGAAAGCCTTGATAGCAACATCACCTGCGAAGTCACCATACTCAGCAAATACCGATTCCTTTGTAGAGTTAGAAGCAGGATTAGAAGAGAAGTCCCATGCTGCAACTACGTTATCCATAACAGTCTTGAAGTTTGCTGTGAGGTCAAGACCTTCAGCACCGAGAACGATAGTGCGAACCAAATCAGTGTTGCCGTCGCTCCAACCTGTGAAGTGGTTGTAAGTGCGGTAGTAAGAGTTACGATCGTTAAGAGTGATAGTAACCTCGTCACCCTTATAGTACTCAGCCTTCTCAGGTGCGATAGTATATGAAGCAGACTTAGAACCAGCAATGGTTACATTTACGTCAACCTTTACAGGGAACTCGTCAACATACATCATAGGAGCACCCACACATGTAGGAATAGCAAAAACCGGATTATTCTCCATATCAAGGACAGCATCCGCACCAGCGGTATAGAGACCTGCAGAGTTACTCTTCTCTACTGTGTAAAGAGACTGGTCTGCATCATAGAACATGTCAAATGAGAATGGATAATCTTCTATATTCAAATCCTCGCACACGTCAAAAGCTTCCATGCCCTTACGGACTGGAGACTGGTAGTAAGTGCTGTAATAGTTGTTATGTGTTGTCAGGATACCAGCGGGGTTTGTTACTGTTACACCTTCTTCTACGCTTGTGGTGTTGCAAACGAGAGTGATGGCACTGTCGGCAAGCTCTACAGGATCAGATTCCAAACCTCCTACCTGCAAACCCCTCTCCTCACCAAGGAAGAGGTTATTGTAGAAGTTGAAAATAGAGCTAGGATCAACATTAGTACCAGCATTGACAACAGTGAACTTGTTCTTCGTTCCTTTATTTATCCAACTTGACAGCAGGAAAGTATTGTTATAGATATTGAAGGTAGAAGCTAAGTTCTCTGACTTTGCCGTTGAGTGGAAAGCAATGAGCTGCTTTTCGTAAGGCATATCATAGAAGATGTTGTTGTGCATATACAGCTCATCAGGAATAGCAACGAAATAGAGACATGGCATAGGGTTTTTCACCAGACCATCTGTTGCATAATAAGCGCGGCAACCCTCAAAGATGAATTTCTTGATGTGGTGTGGGGTATAAACACCATCTAATCCCTGATTCTCCTCACGGTAGATAGCACGGCAGTTACGGATGTCACAGTTACGGAACACCACTGAGTCCATACCGTAAAAGTTATCTTTGTTCTTGTTTGATACAATATAAGAGCCGGTGGTCTTACGAGCAGTAAGCTTTATATTCTCAAACACAACTGAAGGGAAACCTACAGAAGCGTCAATGGCATTGGCACCCATCTCCAGTGCAAGCTCTGGCAGATTGTTGATGTCTGTCTGGTTAGAACGGATAATCAAAGTACCTGCAGTAGGAATCTTAGGTGTGGTGCCAAGGTTAGCGGTTGTTGTAGCATCGGCAACCTCACCCTCAACGCCCTCGCTGAGAGACTTACAAAGTACCACGATGTGTGTGTTACCTGCACCAATGGTAGCATTGATAGCACTGTTGATAGCGTTCTTGTCACTTGCCTTCACATAGGTGGTTGTAACCGAACCCTGGGCAGAGGCAGAAACTGACATCATCAGCGCTGCTAAAGCTGAAAGAGTAAATTTCTTCATAATGATAAATGTTTTTAGTTGATATTTAGGATAATTGTTTATTTAGGTTTCAGAAGTTAAGAAGGTAAGAAGTATAAGGAGCTAAAAACATTTGTCTTTACTACTTTACTACTTATCTTCTTAACTACTTCACGTTCTTAACTACTTCAGATTCCAATTAATGAAATACTTGCTCTGAAGGCTTGAGCGCACCTTTGACTGCAGCGCACCTGTGTACTTAGGCGCGATGATGTCAGCCATCTTGTCGGCAGCAGTGAGCTTGTTGCCACGTCCGGCATGGCTGTAGCGCTCTGCCATCTTACAGAGGTATGAGTAAGCCTTACCCTCGGCTACATACTCCTTGGCATACTCCTGTGCGAGGCACCAGTCGATATACTCGCGGCGCTCTTCCTCAGTCATATCCTCGGCTATGACGTTACCTGTCTGGTCGGTCATGTCAAAGCTCTGTGTGTCGGCATTATAGGTGAACATATTATAGAGTTCGCCGTTGGCTGTGCCTGCCAGACCAGAGTCACCGTAACCGCCGTTGCCGCCAAACCATGTGCTGTAGTAAGGTGACCATGCGCTGCCGATGGTCTGTGCACGGTTGAGGACGAAGTTCCAACGATAGCTGGCAGAGAGTGAGTCAACAAAGAAATATGATGAGTCAATATCGCGCTCAGGAGTAAAGCTCTGTCTCCACTCGCGTGTAGCTTCCTCTGAGAGGCCCTGCTGGCGTACTACCATTGAAGTCCACTCCTCGTCAGCTGTCTTGCCGCCTGTACCCGGGCGCTGTGCAAACTGGTTGGTGATACCACCGTTGAGCAGTGCCTGCGCCATCTGCCAGTTGCCAAGATGGTTCTCTGCCTCGGCAAGGAGGAAGTGGAAGTCATGGCCACGGAAGGTGACGATGCTTGGCTGTATCTTCTCTATGTCGTCGCGCAGGTACTTGTATGTACGTGAGCTTGCCACATAGCTGTAATAGTACTTGGTAAGCACGGCAGGCTCGCCGCCGAGAGAGTTCATCACCATCTTCTGAGTCAGTGAGCGTATGTCCTGTGTGTCATACAAGTCGTTGACAGCATAGTCTGATGGTTTCAGGTAGAAGCCGTCGCCAGGGTATGTAGGACAGAAGTACTGCACCAGACGGTTCTTTACATCGTTCTCATAGTCATAGATGATAGCTCCTGCCACCTGATGGCGATGACCTATACCCTCTGAATAGAAGATGTTATAGTATGCGCCGGTAGCGTCACTCTGCAGAGGAATGTTGGTCTGGTACATATAACCCATAGAGCTGAGCTCGCTGTCGAAGCCCGGAATGCTGTAGGTCACTCCGTCAACAAGGATGTTGTTGAGGTCAGCCACCTCTTCTGCGGTGTGTATCTTATACATATACTGAAGCAGGTTGTTACGTATCCACAGCCAGTCCTGCTTAGCCTCCTCGTCTGTCTCGTAGTTACACTTCCATGACAGCAACTCCGCCTTAAGCAGTATGAACGGCGGTGTGAGATACTGCCACTTGCTGTAAGTAGCCTGGTCCTGGTTCTCTGAGTCAAACCACTGATACCAGTTCATGTTGAGAGTGGCAGGCACACTGACACCGTCAACGGTGATGCCGCTCTCAAGCAGTGCAAGGCACTTGGTTGAGAGAGCCTCCATATCACAGTGCTCAAAGACGCTGAGGTCATTGAGGCTTACCTGCTCGTCAAGGGCATCATCAAACCAGTATGCCTCACCATAGATGCGGCCGAGCTGGATGTATGCCCATACCTTAAAGCGTATGGCACTTGAGAGCAGAGGCTTGAAGAATGACTGGTCAGTGACGGAGAGTGCGCCAGGAGTGGCGTGCAGACGCTCCATCTTCTTTATATAGTCATTGCAGGCTATTATTACCCTGTAATAGCATGTAGGGTCGGCATACTCGTTCTGGTCGGTGTCGTCATACTTGTATATGCTCTGCAGGGCTGCAGGAGCATTAGGAGTAGTCTCCAGCACGTTCATGCGCGTGTCAGTGAGGAAGATGGCATGGTCACCTGCCTGCTGCACGGCATTGATAACACCAAGCATTCCCTTATATGTCTGGTTGCCCTCAGAGAAACTGTCGTCAGCATCCATGATACCCTTTGGAGATGGGTCGAAATAATCTGAGCAAGAAGTCAGGGCAAGGCCGGCAAACAAGAGACCAGCACAGACCCTTCCTGTGAGGGAGGGTGCCGTGTGCCTCATATTTGTTATTATTTTGTTTATTGCTTTCATATTCTTTTTTGCTTTTTATATAGGAACTATAGATACTATAGGAACTATAGCCACTATAAATACTATAATCTTAGAAGTTAAGGTCGAAACCAAGCTTGAAGGTGCGGCCGAGGGCGAGCTTGCCGTAGTCGAAGCCACGCATTGCCTCTGAGTAGCCGTAAGCAAACTCAGGGTCGGTGCCGAGATACTTGGTGAGAGTGAAGAGATTCTCGCCTGCTACCCACACTGTACCAGAGTTGATGAAGTGGAGGAACTTGCCAAAGTTATATGACAGTCTCAGCGAGCGCAGCTTGAAATAGCTGGCATCCTCTATCCAACGGTCTGAGAAGACACTGTTGCCGATGGCGTCACCATAGACAGCACGTGGGATGTTGGTCTGCTGACCTTCCACCTGCCAACGGTTGAGAACAGATGTTGACTGGTTGTAGAAGGTTGACATTGACTCCACTGTGCGACGTGTGTAGTTATATGCGTCGTTGCCTACAGAGTAAGCGAAGTTAGCGTCGAGAGTGAACTTCTTATAGCTGAGAGAGAGGTTTACGGCACCGAAGAAGTCTGGCAGGGCCTTGCCTATTGCCACCTTGTCCTGGTCATCGATGATACCGTCACCATTCTGGTCAACATACTTCATGTCGCCTGCCTGATAAGCTATGCCGGCGCTGTTGGTAAGACCTGCTGCCTGTGCCTCTGCCGTAGTGGCATAGACGCCGGCGGTCTGATAGCCATAGAACTGGTATGGTGTGTCACCTACCTTCATGAGTATCTGAGCGTCATCACTGCTGTAGTCGGTGAAAGAGAGTATGGCACTCTCCCTGCCGTCTATGTCAAGCAGTCTTGAGCTGTTGGTAGCGAGTGTTCCTCCTACAACAAGGTTCCAGTCCTTGGTGTGCAGAGGATTGACACGCAGTGAGAGTTCTACACCGGCGTTGTTAATCTTACCTGTGTTGGCAAAATACTCTGCTGAGCCATATACTCCTGAGATGTTATTGTTGAAGAGCAGGTTATATGACTGTGAGTAGTATGTGTTGAAACCGATTGACAAGCGGTTCTTGAGCAGACCGAGGTCAAGACCGAAGTCTATCTGACGTGTTGTCTCCCACTGCAGTTTCGGGTTAGGCATATTAGCGCGTTTCACACCACTGATACCCGGTGTGCCCACATAATAGTCCTTGCTGTAGTTAGAAGAGAAACGAGAGTTACCTGAGTAAGAGGCTCCCAGAGATACGTTGAAGCGGTTAACCCACTCTGGCAGTCTGCCGCTGTTGGCAATCATGAATGTAGCAGCTACAGATGGGAAGAAGCCCAAGCGTGAAGACTCTGCTCCGCTGGCACTGGTGCCGTCGAGGTTGAAGCCTGCGTTAAGGCGTACGAGTTTCTTCCATGTATAGTCAGCATAGAGTCCTGTGCCGAAATAGTTCCAGTGGTAGTTGCCACCGAAGGTGCGTATGCCGTCCTGCAGGGAGTTGAGTGACTGGAAATAGTCGTTAGGAGTATTGTAACCGCTTGCTCCGTCAACCTCCAGCTTGTGGGTGAGCCAACGTGCAAAGGCGTTGATCTTCCACTCATGAACCTTGCTGAACGTACGCTTATAGTCAGCGCTTACCTGATAGGTGTTAGTAAGCTGACGAGCTACTCCGCCTGCGGCATAGTTATTACCCTTGCCGTAATACTGTGGTACTATGGTGTGGTCCGTCTGTCCCGGTACGAACATGTCCTCCTCTGTGTAGTTGTAGTAGAGGTTGAGGAGTCCGTGGAGGGTGAGATAGTCGTTAAGGCGGAAGTTAGCTCCGAGAGAAGCATTGGCATCGTAAATCTTGTCCTTGCCGTTGACATTCTCAATGAGAGCGATAGGGTTAGACACGTTGTCGTATGCATACATCGGAGTAGTGTTCCAGCTGTTCCACTCGTTATAGGTTGCTAAGTCGAGCAGTGTCTGACCGTCTGCCTGCTTCTTGTATGCAGATATCATTGGTGAATACCAACGAGCTGCCGTCATAGGATTGACGTAGTAGTTGGTGCCCTGGTTCTGCAGGTCAGAAGTGATGTATGACAGGCTCACATTAGCGAAGATGTCAATGTTACGTGTAACGAGCACATCAGCAGAGATGAGCGTATGGTAACGGTCGGAAGTGGTATTCTTCAGTGTTCCGTTGTTCTTGGTGTAACCGAAAGAGATGTTGTATTTCGCAATCTCATCACCTCCCTCAACACGCAGCTGGTTATCTGTCAGGAAACCACCGCGCTGTATCTGGTCCATCCAGTCGTTGTTCTCATTGAACAGGTATGGATAGGCATTATTTGCACTGAAGAAAGGATAGTCTGCTGAGAAGGCTGACTGTCCGGGATAGAGTGTGAGTCCTACTCCCTGCATGTATGACTTATACTGTGCAGCATTCATCATAGGTATGTTCTTCTTGGCAGTGCTGACACCATACTGTCCGCTGAAGGAGATACGTGTGTCAAGGTTGTCGCTGTTGGCCTGCTGTGTCTCTATCATGATGACACCGTTAGAACCGAGCGAACCCCACTTTGCTGCCTCTGAACCCTTGAGGACTGTGATGGAGCGTATGTCCTTGGTGGCATAGCCGGCAAGCATGTCGCGGCTGTAACCCTCAATGATGCTTGACACCGTCTGGTTACCGAAGTAAGGCACACCGTTGATGACGAGCAGCGGATTGTTCTCTGCTACCAGAGAGTGGATGCCTCGCAGGCTCATATATGCGCCTTCGTTTGGCATACCGCCCTTCTCTGTAACCTGCAGACCGGCGATGTTGTTACCTACTGCAGCACCTACAGAGAGCTTGTCAAGGAAGTCTTTCTGCTCAAGGCTCTGAGTAGTGACAAACTTCTCATTGGCTGACTGCTCACCATCGAGCGTAGAGGTTACATAACCGCTGTACTGCTTCTCTGAACGTGGTACGAGAAGTATGGTGAAGTCACCCTGTTCTGCCTTTGCCTTGAGATAGTCAATGGAGAACTCCTTGTCATAGAAACCAGGAGCCTTGACAACGACGATGCCGTTACGATAGGCTTCTATCTCTTTCTCCACTGTGTAGTAACGGTTGTCTTTCTTGTTCCACACAGTGATTGGCTTTGTCTTAACAGTGTTCTCTATCTCAATGGAGAACTTGCCATCCTCGTCAGTAACGGCAGAAGCACCACCCTTTACGGTGATGATGGCTCCGCTGACAGGCTGACCATCCGTACCCTTGACGACAGACTGATAGGCAGTCTGGGCCGAGGCATTAAAGCCCCCTCCTACTCCTGCGAACGGGAGAGAAAGAAGTATGCATAGACTTGTTCTTGAAAGTATCTTATTCATAGTTCTGTTATTTTCTGTTGTTGGGGCTTATATTAATAGTTGTTCTTTGTTGGGCGCAGACACCAGTGGTACATCATAAGCTGCTGCACATTGTTCTTTGTACGAACAAGGTCAGGAATGTTATACTTATAGAGTGATGCCTGGTCTGAGCTTGATATGCGTATCTCGAAATTACCTGCCTTAGCCAGATTGACTATACCGACAGTATATCCGTCTGTATCGTAGGCGATGGCCTTCTCATCAAACTGCTGCCAGTAGTCCACGTCAAAGCCTTCAGGATATGATATGCCTGCGTCGCCGTAGTGTGGCACCTCAGAGGCTGCTCCACGGTCAAAGTGGAAGTTTGAGCCTGTGGCATACATCACCATGTCCTTCTTCAATGTCACCCATGGATATTTGTTAGGGTTGCTTGGGTCATCACTCTTGGTACGGAACTCAATAGTGAGGCTGTATGTAAGTGAGTGCTTGAAGCCCATACGCAGGTAATACTCTCCTGCAGGGAGGTTCACCTCATATACATTGCCCTCGTTCTCGTCAAATGACAAACCGTCATATACCACGCTACATGTGTACTGGTCAGCCTCTGACGCAGATGTGCTTGGATAATACTTCATGGCTGCCGCAACGGCCTCCTTGGTAGGCTCGGCTGTCAGCACGTGATAGTAGATAGTTGGGTGCTCTACAAGGTCAAACTGTCCCTGGGCATCCTGTACGATATAAGGGTTCTGCCAGTTCTTCCATGTGAAGTGCTCAGCACGCTGACCCTCTGTCATGCTGTTCCACAGCTCGTAGAAACGTGACTTAACACGGTATATCACGATGTGGTTAGGTATCTTCAGGTTGGTGGTGTAATAAGCCACACCGTTTGACAACTCCTCTACTGAGACATTGTTGAGAGAGTTGATTGCCGGATTCCAATATGCTGGCTCAACAGACTTGTACTCTACAACGTCATTGACCTTGTCCTCTATCTTCTGACAGTCGCCTACACATGTTATCATCTCAGCTTCTTTTGACACCTGGCTGAGGTCAAGCCTCTTGTTTACGAAGCATGCCTTGGCAATCCACTGCTTGAACTTCAGTGTGTCGGCAGAGGTAGGCTCGCGGTTGAGCCACAGCTTGATGTTGTCACAAGCGGTATTGATGGCGCGCTCTACCTGGGTGTTGTTTGGTATGAACATAGTAGAGTTATACTGCTCATCAAACATATCCCATGTCTTCACGCCCTTTTCCGTGTAGCGGTCAAGCAGGGTGTTACGCTTTACGAATACTGAGTCATAGACGGTCTGGCCCTGTGCGTTGACACCGACGATGGTGCTGTTCTCACGGTCAAACCACTCCTCTTCGTATGTACGAACTATCTCCTTGAACATAGAATAGCGGTCGTCTGGCAGGTTCACCAACAGCTCGTATATAGAGCTGCGGATAGGGAACGTGCCGTCAACATAGTACACGTAACCGTTGTCGGTCTTAACCGCCTTGGTTATGTTATACTCGTCAAGTTTCAAGTTAGAGCCGTCCTTATTTACCCATAAAGACTTGCCCAGACGTGTGTTGATGCCGTAGCCGTCGGTAAGCATTGACGGAGCGATGGCAGCATCAGCTACAGTGTACTTGGCATACGCAGCTGCACTGTTAAGCTGTGTCTCGTCAAACACGTTGTTGTCTGTTACGATGAAAGTGTAACTGCCGTCTTCTGATGTGGCACTGAGTACGCCGTTGTTCTCATAGAGAGAGACTATCTCTGAGAGCTCTGGTGTGGAGCGAAGGTATGACACCACATCGCCTCCATATACCTCCATATCGGCCACAACATTTGCCTCACTGAAATGGTCGTCCCAGTCAGAGCATGAGGCGAGGAGTGCCAGCGAGCACATCAAGCCCGCAGTCTTCTTCATATTATCTATAAATAGTTTTTTCATAATCAGCAGATGTTTTTAGTCGATTGGTATGAACTCTACATAGTCAAGGTACTGGTGATATGAGCTCAGGTTCTTTGCCTGAGTGTCAAGCATAGTGATACGCAGAGAGTGTGTCTCTGTATTCGCAAACTCTATGTTCGCAAAGAGTGTCTGCTCAAGAGACTGGAACATAGTGGTACGAGAGTACTTCACACCCTTGTAGAGATACTGAGATGTGCTTCTTGCATTTTCTTCGTCGTCCTCGTCTATCTTGAACTGTGTCAGGGTTCCTGAACTGTAGATATCCTTTTGTGTCATCGCGTCAGTAAGGTAATGCAGCACAATCTTGTACTTACCCTTTATGATACTTGGCGAGTTAAACCTTATATATCCGGCGTAACCGAGGTTCAGACACAGATAGTTGTTCATATAACATCCATACTGTGACTGAGTCGGTGTAGCGGCACTCTTATACTTGTCCTTGTAGAAGCCTACTATACGATAGTTTGAGGCGCTGGCCTTTGAGGCCTGGTTCTTGTATGTGAATGATGTGATGTCACCGTATCTGCTGTCACGAGAGTCTGAGATATCGAGCTTTGTCTCTGATGCTGTCAGCGGAGAAGAGAAGAGGTTACCAAGACTGTTGGCAGCTCCGTAAGCATTGACAAAGGCTATGATATCCTCCTGGTTGAGGAAGTCCCACTTGACATTGACAGGATCTGGATGATATACCGGCATCACGCCGCCCACCTTGTTGATATAACCGTTACGGGTCTCTATATCAGAACGTACAAGCGGCACTGTCTTATTGATTATCTTAGCATCAGCTATCATATCAGTAACGATGGCGTCGCCAGGGAGACGCACCTCATAGATGAGTGTCTCATTACCCGGGTCCATGAAGTCAAACAGCTCACCTGTAGTGTACTCACGCTTAAGGAAGTGGTACTGCATATAGTGAGTCAGCACCTCATCATCACTCAGGCTACCCTCCTCTACGGAATGAGCGCGAAGGTATGACACAAGCGATGACACGCTGTTGATGCCCTCTGCCTGGAACACGTTGTCAGGCACAGCGAAACAGGTATAGCGGTACTTTGTGATGACACGCGCGCCGCCAACGGCATAAGTGGTGTCAACATACTTGTTAGCCACACTGTCATATTCGCAGGTCTCCATAGCCTCAGCGAAAATGCTGTAGTCAGGGTCTGCCTTCAGAGTCTCATATATGGTCTCTGCCAAAGGAGTGATGACGTCAGCCATCTCATAGAACACGCCGTTCTTACAAGTTGTGGCGTCGAAATTGCCGAGACGTGCATCATTGTTAATGAAGATGGAGTCCTCACAATACACCTCATCGGTGCGGTCTGCATCATCCACGTCTGTCTTCTGGTAGCCGTAGCTGAGATTGATATATGAGTCAAAGAGCGTCTGCGTCTTGATATAGTCCTTCTTTGTGGCGAAGTCATCAATCTCCTTCTGGGTTACCTTGATGTCGGCGATGATATGTGTCTGCACCACAGCCTTGGCATAGTTGATGTCAAGGTCGGTAACCTTGCTGACACCTTTTTCTGCCAGGAACTTGTCTATAGCCTCATTGGTAGGACAGAATACCGTAGCCGAAGCATTGGCATTCTTCAGCGCATTATAGTAATTAGTATATTTCAGCAGTTGCAGCCACTCAGAGTAGTTGCCATGGCTGAGCCTCTCGCTTTCCATCACGTCAACGACGGTAAGGTCAGTGAGACTGTCAGACGGGGTAATGAACAGCTCGCCCTCATTAGGGTCAGAACATGATGAGAACCCTCCCGACAATGCCATCGCCGGAGCAACGAGGAGCAGCACCTTTATTATATTTGTTAGTTTTCTCATTTTCTTTCGTGTTTTTATTTCTTATATGAAAGGAAGAAATGTAAATGCTCAGTATTACTAAGAACCAGGAAAATCAATAATAAGGGTTCTGCACAAGTTTTCCGTTGACCCTCATCTCTGAGTCTGGCACCGGCAGGTACCATGCATTCTCGTTCATCAGCACTGACCTTATACGTGACGCTGTCGCCTTAGTGTTGTACTTCTGTACCAACTCTATAAGATAATCCTTGAAGTTTATCACTCCATTAGTATCTGTGTAGCGTCCTACGCGGAGGATGTCATACCACGCCTTACCCTCGCCTATGAACTCCATGAATCTCTCATAGAGTATATATTCAAGCATGTCGCGTAAGTCTGTACCCTCACCTACTACATAGGTATTGAGGTTTGTTCTCTTGCGTATGTCGTTAACCTCCTTGATGGCCTCTTCTTTGTCCTCTACACTCTGACCGCAGGTGCGCATCACGAGTGCCTCCGCCTTCATCAGCTTAACCTCAGACACGCGGTAGATTATGAAGTTATTGTCATATACCTTACGCATCTGTGTGGTAGAGGCATTGTCGCCGAGGTATTTCCACACATATTTCTCTGTGCCCTGCTCATAGTAGCTACCGTAGTTGGTACGTACGTTAGCCCAGTCCTCATACACATGAGTAACCTCTCCTATCATTCTCTGATCCTGCTGGAAGTCAAATGAAGCCTGTGCAGACAGTCTGTAGTTGTTTGATGAACCAGGGTTGAAGAGGTCATAGAGACCGTTAGTCTGGGCAGCGTTATTGCTCTGCTTGTCAGCGTTCCACTGTATCTCGTAGATTGACTCGTCAGAGTTGCCCGGACAGAACATGGCGAACCATGCTGCATGTGTGTTTGTAGTAATGAACTTAGGAGCCTTGCCCGTCTCGTCCTTCAGTATCTTGTCACAATACTTTATACACTCGTCAAAGTCATGGTTCCACAGGCATACATCAGCCATCAACGCATAGATAGACCATGATGTGGCCTTACCCTTTGTCTCCCATGTGGTGTCCCATACATCCTTGGCGGCGCCAAGCTCTATGGCGGTGTTAAGGTCGCTCTTAATCTGTGCTATGATTTCTGCCTCAGAAGACTTTGGCAGAAGCAGCGGTGTCTCGTCTGTCTCATACCCACGGAGTGAGAGCGGAGCGTCACGCCAGTTGCGCACGATATAGAAATATGCCAGCGCACGCAGGAAGTAAGCCTCACAGTAGTGTGAGTTAAGCTCCTGCTGTGTGTATGTACGGTCAGAAGACTGTGCCTGCGCTGCATGCTCAAGCACGAGGTTTGCCTGGTTGATAACCTGATACATCACACCCCACTTGGCAACACCTGTGGTAGCCTTGACGGTGTATGTCTGCAATGCTGACGAACCTGAATACTGAATGACACCTGCACGGTGCTCACCCCATGGCAACAGGTAATCCTCCACTGATGAACGCAGATAGTAATAACCTGCACTGAGTGAGGCGTCAACATCTGACTTTGATTTCCAGAACTCCTTTACCGGCAGATTATTCTCAGGGACTATGTCAAGATAGTCGCTGCAACCTGTCAGCAGAGCCGCCAGTGCGAAAAGCGGAAAGCAAAGAAAAAGTAAAGCCTTGCGGCATGCTCCCGCACCTTTCCTAATATATTTATTTATGGTAGTCATAATTATACTCTCTGTTATCAGTTATAGTTTAGAAGTTGACGGTTATACCCATAGAATAACGGCGGCTGCGCGGTGTCTGCGCATTGTCCTTGGCTATGTCGGTAATCTTTGATGGGTCTGACACCTCCGGGTCCATACCTGTATAGTTTGATATGGTGAAGAGGTCATATCCGGTCAGATATACATTGGCCGATGTGAGGCCTATGCTCTGACAGAACTTCTTCGGAAGGTTATAGCTCAGTGATATAGTCTTGAAGCGCAGGAACGAGCAGTCCTCCACGTAACGGTCAGAACCGAGCTGGTTCAGGCCGTAGCCCCAGAGGGCGCGTGGTATATCGGTCTGGTCGCCCTCGTTGCGCCAGCGGCGCAGCACGGCTGTTGACTGGTTGTTGGCATTATACATACCCTCTGCATCCATACGGGCTGCGTTGATGACCTTCTGGCCTAAACGGTAGTGCATGAACACTGTCAACGCGAAGCGGTCGTACTTCAAAGTGAAGCCGCCACCACCAGTCACTGTAGGGTTATAGTTACCCAGATATACAAGGTCGTTCTTGTCTATCACACCGTCGTGGTTGACATCATCGTAATGAGCATCACCAGGATAACAGGTGTAAGTGCCGTTCTTCATAACAATAGGAGTGCCCTGCAGGTCTGTCATGACATTACCCTCAGCATCCTTTGCGTATGTGTCTGTAGTATTCTGATATACTCCTAAGTACCTGAATCCGTAGAAAGAACCCACTGAAGTGCCTGAGAGCAGCTTGGTGGCATAATAGCCTGAGCCATTCTTCAGAGAGAATGAGTTGGTTCCGTCGTCGAGGTTGTCTGGCAACTCAAGTATAGTGTTCTCGTTGTGTGAGATGTTGAAGTTAACTGAGAGGTCCCACTTCTTTATCTTGAAGACCTTGTAGTCAACGCGTGCCTCCCAACCCTCGTTACGCATCTTACCTGAGTTATACCATGCCATCTGTGCAGATGAGTAACCTGTTGTTGACGGTATGGTGACCTTCTTCTGTAACAGGTCCTTGGTATTCTTGCGGTAGTAGTCGAAGGTGAATGTGAGTTTGCCGTCCCACAGGCTGATATCGGTACCTATGTTTATCTCCCTTGATGTCTCCCACTTCAGCTTATTAAGCTGCATAGTGTTTGATGCAATGGCTGGAGACTCGATATAGTTACCCAGTGCGGAATAGTTACCCACGTATGGTGATGTGCCGGTAGGCGCGTTGCCTGACTGTCCCCATGAAGCACGTACCTTCCACTGTGTGAGGAAAGCCTCTTTCCATGTCTTCATGAACGGCTCGTCCTGTACCTGCCATGATACGCCGATAGAAGGGAAGAAGCCCCAGCGGTTATCCTTACCGAGTGATGACTTGCCCTCATAGTTGAACGTACCGTTGATGGTATAGCGGTTCAGCAATGTGTAAGCTATGGAGCCACGTGCAGAGAGGCTGGTCACCTCACCCTTGCTTGACTCAATCTTGTAAAGTATGCCTGTCTGTGATGATATGTCGGCAAGCTCGGCAGAACCTACACCGGCACGATAGAATGCCTTGTTTGATGAGCGGCTCTGAGATGTGTACCATATACCAGTGGCAACGAGGTTATGTATCTCGTTCCATGTCTTACGGAACATGAGCTTGTTCTCTGTCTGCAGTGAGAAGCTGTTAGAGTAAGCCTCTGCAGCCTGGTCTATCTCAGTGTAGTTGGTGCCCTGTGTCTCAAGCAGACCATACTCCAAGCCTGTGGCAGCCTGTGGCAGCCATGACTCTTTCTTAGTGGTGTTGAAACGCATTGACACATAGCCGTTATATGTCAGCACCTCTGGCAGGATGTACCAGCGTGCGCGGACAGTCATCTTCTGCTCCTTGATGCTTGAGTTGTTATAAGAGTCGTTTGCCATCACAACAGGGTTGAAGTTGTATTTGTTGTTTGAAATACGGCTTGTACCCTTATAGGCTCCCTGGAACTCGTCAGCGTTCTGACGTGTGAAGTAGTTGTCGGTCTGCACACCGTTGGCATACTGGTAAGGCGACTTGTTAGGCATCTTGATGAATGCTGCTGCACGTACGTCGTCAGTATAAGGTGCATCCTTCTGTGTATCAGTATATGAGTACTCTGCCTCCACGTGTAACTTCTCAGAGAAGTTGTAACCCACGTTGAGAGAGGTTGTAAGACGACCGAGACCTGTACCCTTTGTCGTACCGCCCTCATTTGAATAACCGAGAGAGAAACGGTAGTTAGCCTTATCGCCACCGCCTGACATAGAGAAAGAGTTGTCAGTGGTGAAGGCGTTCTTCTTCACGAGTGAGAGCCAGTCAGTGTTCTGGTTATACTCATCGAAATATGGGAAGCTCTCGTCATAGTTTATCTCTGGAGTGTCATAGAGGAGGTTAAGCAGGTCAGTGCTGCGTGCCAGTCCCTGTGCATTGGCAGAGTTCCATATAGCGTCCTGCACGTATGCCTTATACTGATTGCCTGAAAGCATAGGCATAGACTTAGGCTCAATCTTTATAGAGTTCTTCGTAGAGAAAGAGAAGCGCGTCTTAGAGCGTGAACCCTTCTTCTTTGTTATGAGCAGCACACCGTTGGCACCTGCCGTACCGTATATGGCTGTTGACGCTGCGTCCTTCAATACCTCTATTGACTCAATGTCGTTAGGGTTGAGGTTAAGCATCTGTGCGAAGTCCTCCTGTGATGCTGTGTTGAAGTCGAAAGAGTCGTCGATGTCTGTAGAGTAAGGCACACCGTCGATGACGATGAGCGGGTCAGAGTTAGAGTTCAGTGTAGCGGTACCACGTATGCGGATGCTTGACTTTGCACCCGGGTCACCGCCGGCCACGATGTCCACACCGCCGAGCTGTCCCTGCAGTGCTTCCTCTACTGATGTCACAGGCTGTGACTCCAGTATCTCGTCCATCTTAATCTTCTGAGTAGCGAAAGCCTGCTCACGTGCACTGATACCGAGGTCATTACGCGAACCGCGCGAACCAGTCACACGTACCTCCTGCAACTGTGTCTGGGCATTGTCGGCCTCCAGCTTCACGTTGATGGTCTTCTGTCCCTCATACTTAAACTTCTGCGTCTTCATACCGATGTATGAGAACTGCACCGAGAGGTTCTTCTTGTCGGCAGGCACCTGCAGTGTGTACATACCCGAGAAGTCGGTGACTGTACCTGCCACGATACGGTTCTGAGCGTTGACAAACGTCACGTTCACACCAATACAAGGTTCCTCGTCGTTGCCTATCATCTCGGTGACTGTACCCGTGATGACCTCCTGGGCCGCAGCGGGCAGCACCGCGAGAAATGCTATTAATAATATATATAGGTGTTTCTTCATCTTTTTATAGCGTTATTGTAAAACAAGGAATCTGCTTATTTACCGTTCTGCACCGGCAGCACTCCGTCAAGGAAGTGTACGCAGGCGTCTGCGAAGGTGAACGGCAGGAAGTCATACTTGCCGCTTACGTTTACTGCGGCAGTCTCGGCAGAACTCTCATAGTGTCTGCGCGCAACGCTGAGCTTAGAGCCGTTGTCATATATGTTAAGCTTTGTATCAACTATGCTCATCTCACCGGCAATCTCCATCGTCTTGTTGTCAAGTGTGCTCAGGCCACCGTCGGCAGTAGTGGTCTCACCCCATCCCAGATAAGGATAGTTAGAGATGACCGCCGTTGACATAGGAACGAAGTAAGAGCGCAGATATGCCTGCAGTGTCTCCAACTGGCCAGCGTCCACTGTCACTCCGTCAAAGAATGCCTCGTCGCCCACACTCACGCCAGATGCTGTCACACCAGGTATCTTACCGTCGATGATAGCCTGCTCCAACACATTGGTAAGAGGCACGAACATAAGATATGTCTCAGTATTGTCCAACTCATCCATCTTACCCGTACGGCTGTTTATCAAGCCAGCCTTGCTGAGCAGGTTCACCCATGCATAGAAGTCTGTGTTAGGCATTCTGTTAGAGCTCCACATAAGGTCGATAAAGCTTGAGTAGCGAGACCTTGCGAAGTTACCAGGAAGCAAGAGGTTGTCATAGGCATACGCATGACCGTTAGACCATCCGTCATTGTCGCCACGATATGGTATGAAGTCAAACGATGCCCACACGTTGTTGGCGTCTGGCTCGTTGCCGTCATAGCGCAGCATATCATTATACCTTATAGAATTGGTTATCTTACCATTCTTCACATACCAATACAGCTTCATGTCGTCAGTGAGCGCACGTATCACCTTGGTGCCGCTGGTAGGCAGCACGCTGTTGCCGTCAACGCACTGTGCCGCATGAGCATATATCATGGCAGACTTCAGAGAGTTGCTCACACCGTTAGGCGACTCTGTATTGATAAGTGTCTGTGTAGCGTCATCCTCCTTAAGCTTCACCAGGTCATAACCCTCCTGGGCCTTCATCTGCTGGTTGCTTGGATAGAGCATGATGAACGACAGGTTCTGGGCAGACAGTGTACCGGTAAGACCAGATGACTTCAGCATGTTAAGGAAGTAAGAGTACTTCTTATACTGATAAGCCGGACCAGTCACTGAGCTGTACTTAGGAGTAGGTATCAGCTCACCGCAGCCGTAAAGCAAACCGTTAGAGCATATCACACGGTCGCTGACAGCATCGGTATTCACAGCTATCGGCTCATTCTCCTTGTTTGTCACCCAACCGTTGTTCAGTTCCTCTGGGAACACGATAGTGGCAGCATCATTGTTAACCTTGCTGGCGAAAGAGTTCATCAGCAACTCCTTTATTGACTCCTGCAGGTCAGGGTCTTCCATTGAGGTGTATCCACCCAGTCCCCAGTAGTCATTGAAGAAATCCTCAAAAGCCTTGTCAGAGAAGGCAAACACTGTATGTGCAGCTGAAGACAAGGTTGTCACCATGGTATAGTCAGCCACCGGCCACTCCAACGCGATATTTGGCAGACCGGAGTGGCCCTTGTCATGCAAGTGATAATAGAGAGGTGTGCCGTCAGTAGAAGTAATCTCTTCGCTCACAGCGTAACGGCTGTAGTTATCATACATCTTCAGATAGCGGCTGTAGCTCTTTGACGGGTCAACTCCCTCGCCTGAGCGTGCCTTCAGTTCGTTATAGATAGTATTGAGCGGTGTCATCACCTGGTTTACACGGTATATATAACCGTTGCTGGTAGGCACGGCATACTCATCCACACCGGCGTTGCAAACATTGAAACCTGCATCGTCTTTCCACATTCCGGGATAGAAGTAGTTATAGTTGCTCGCAGCGTTTATACCCTTTGTACGGAACATCTGGTATGAATAGACAGGTGCGAAGCGGTCAAAGTGATATACGCGCACATCTGTCTCAATAGTGTCAGTACCGTCAATAACAGTACCGTGCTCCAAAGATATAGGGTCCTGACTGCGTGTACGGAACTTATAGTACATTCCCGCATATTCAAGTTTCTCCTCTTCAGTAGCTCCATCACCCTCGTTCGGACGGAAGTTGGTCAGCATATCCTTATCGAAGGAATAGTGGAAGATGTGGAAGCCTATGAGCTTCTTCAGCTCTGCAGCGTCTATGGAGCCGATGTCCGTCGTGCCATAGTTATTCTGCAGATAGGTTCTCATCTTGTCGTCTGTGGGAGCCATCACGGTTACGATGTTGCTCTCAAGGATAGGTCTGAAGCCAGCCTTCTCCGCAGCACTCAGGAATACGGAGTAGTTGCCGTCACCCTCAAGGGTCTCATAGACAGAGCCACGAAGCCATGAAGGCGTCTCGAAGTACTCGTCCATGTCCGAACATGACGCAGCCATTATAGCTGTCATTATCAGTCCCACGCTTAATCTCCCAGGCTTGCGTTTAAGCCACTGGAATGTGTTAAGTAGTTTTGACATGTTTTGGTTTTATTATTTTTGATTTTGGTTTTCCTTTTGTCTCTTTTGTTTCTTTTTGTCTTTCTGGTATTGTTATTTCTGTCGGATTTGTCTTGTGTTGTTTTCTTGTGTTCAAAAGCGCGTCTTTTCAGTGGCGCAGATTAGATATTAACGGTTTTTCCCAATTTGAAATTTGGCAACAAAGTTAAATAAAAATTGATGAAAATTAAATAATCTTTTTGTTAATTTCTGTTAACTCCATTTACATTGGTCTATTACCACCATGTTTTTGCGTTTTTTTTCACCTCTATGGTATTATTTTACTCCACCTCACATTATGAAATAAGCCCCGTCACTATGTGGCGGGGCTTATTTGTTATCTTTTTCTTGTGAATTTAGAATGTTATATTTAGACCGAGTACGAACTGCTTAGACAGAGGGAAGCTGACGGAACCACCGCGTTCAGGGTCATAGTTGTCATCAAGTGCGTTGATGGTGATGAAGTTCTTGAGCGAGCAGTAAACGGTAGCATTTTCCATGCGGAGTGGCTTCAGCCAGTTCTTCTCAAGGTTATATGAAAGGGTTATGTCCTTAATCTTGAAGTAATCAGCTTTCTCATACTGCAGAACATATGAGTACGATCTCAGCGACGAAATCATCGCACAGGCAGGAGAAGGGTACTTCGTATCAGTATTAGAAGGTGTCCAATAGTTTACGTCAGCCCAGTTGTCATATCCAGAGCTGCCACCAACGTAAGCATTCTTCTCGTATGCCATGTAGCCACCGAGGCGTGCCATCATCTGGATGCTGAGAGAGAAGTTCTTATATGAGAATGTATTTGTCATACCAAGGATAGCCTTAGGAGAACGGTCGTAAATCCTTTTGTCATTCTCGTCTATCTTACCGTCATCATTGCGGTCGATGATCTTCACCGTACCAGGAGTACCGTAAGCAGCCAAACCAATGCCGAGTGGTGCCTCTCCGTTATGAGCAGCCTTGAAGTCTTCTACGTATCTGTCCCATTCGCCAACGCCCCAGCAGTTGTCAGCCTCATAGTCATAGAATACGCTTATAGACTGGCCTATAAAAGCTGCAGAACTGCCAGCAACAACTTGATTGAAGTCGTCTGTCAACTTTACAATCTCATTTTTTGTAAATGTAGCAGAGGCATTAACGTCCCATCTGAAGTCCTTGGTTATGACAGGAACGGCATTGAGTGCTATCTCAAAGCCGTGGCTCTTTGTCTTTGCAACGTTACTGTAGGTAGGGAAAGACATAGTCATATAGTGAGCAACGTCATTGTATATCAAGTCATGTGACCTGCTTGTATAGTAGTCAATAGAACCACCGAGACGTCCGTTGAGCAGAGTGAAGTCAAGACCTGCGTCAAATGTTGATGTCTTTTCACATGTAAGATCGGGAACGCTTAGAGACGCATATTGTGAGGATAATGTTACAAGTGACATCTGGGATCTTGTCACTGCCATAGGAGTATTATTGCCTGAACCAGACACACCCCATGAGAGGCGCAACTTCAGGTTGTTAAGCCAAGAACTTGTCTTCTGCATGAACTTCTCCTCAGTGATACGCCAGCCTGCGCTGAACGAAGGGTATGTGCTCCATTTATACTTATTGCCAAGGATAGAATAACCGTCTGTGCGCAATGTGGCTTGGAAGA